>Ga0208298_1000797_pt1 | contig 12498 bp, 10 predicted proteins | sample 14BtaG_FD_184088 | JGI IMG/M metagenome (GOLD analysis project Ga0208298, IMG submission 184088) | Marine viral communities from the Subarctic Pacific Ocean - 14B_ETSP_OMZ_AT15311_CsCl metaG (SPAdes) (version 2) | ecosystem: Environmental > Aquatic > Marine > Oceanic | place: Pacific Ocean... | reverse complement strand
GGGCACAACCGCTATAGTAAGAGCTTGAGTTTCGCCCTGTGCTGCGAGTTCGCCTTCTTCGGCTGGCTCTATAGGTCCAAACCTTTGAAAGCGCTCCATACCGAGTATTTGGTTGGCTGGCGCGAAGTTTCCGGTAAGTTTATACGTTGCGCCGTTCCAATCAAAGACAAAACCCTCTGAAGGGGTATTTATTCCTGATGCGGCTTTGAGTTTTTCCATTTGTCGAGTAAGTTCTTCTTTTGCTCGCTCGTTAGATGAATTTTGTATTTTTGTTATGGAGGACTGCAACTCTGCTTGCAGAAACTTTATTTGCTTTTCGTTGTCCGCAATAAAAGCAGACTGCAAACCATCAACTGCAGAAACAGAGAAGTTATGTAGAACGTTCTGCAGAGATCTCGTGAAAGAAGCATATCTAAAATCTTTTATAAACTGAGAAATTTCAGAAGTCAACTCTAAAGGTACACCTCTTGTTATATCTCTTATATGCGGGCCACCAGTAGGCATCATAAGTCTTTTTAGAATAAGCTTGTTTCTATCTTCAGTTAGTCCAAATTGGTCTATTACCGGTACTACTTGAGAGATAACATAGTCATTAATGGTGTTTTGGTCAGTTAGACCTTGATCTCTTACAAGGTTGTCCACTTCTGATATTGTGTCAGCAACAGTATTTTTATCACCCATGGGTTGCAAGCGTCTAATTTGGTTAGTTTCAACAGAGAATTGACTGATGTCATCTGTAGACATTCCAGCAATAGCTTGTTCTAGGGCATCAAAATTACCAGAAACATCTTGGTCTAATTTTTTAGCTGTTTCTTTTTCAAAGGCTCCGTGACCAACTCGATGAATAAGCAGAGTCTTTTTATCATATGGTATTACATTTGTAGTACCTTTGCTTCTGGGGTCTTCTTCATCTAAACCTGGAGTGCCAGGATTCATAACTTCTGTGTTGAAATAGACATTGTTTTCTGGTCCGAAGATTTTCTCTTGAGTATCTTCATCAACTTGTTTTATAGCATCTTCGAAAGCCTCAAGTGCCTCTACAAAACTAAACCGAAGAGATTGGGAGGGGTGTTCGGAAAAGAACTCATCGAAAGCTTCAAGGTCCAACCCGCCAGCTTTGATGTGTCCTTTGTTCCTTATGGCAACTGCTCTGCCTGTCTTCACATTAAAGGAGAGGAAAATGTTTTGACCGTCCGTCTTTTCTGTTCCACGAACCTTACCATCGGCAATGGCCTGGAGGAGTTGCTTTAACTCTCCAAAGGTCATCTCGCCATTGTCATAAATGTGGTTCATGTGCCCAGCAACGGCACCTTCTAAAAGCAGTTTATTTTCCATTGTTTACCCCTATATTATACCAGTTATTTAGTCCACTTTTTAGTCAAGTTCTCAAAAAGTCTATTGTTTCTTCCTGCAAAACGAGACTCGTAAAGAGTTTTTTCTTGCTCTGGTGTTTGAACCTTGGATTCATTGCAATCTACATAGTCACACTTCTCATCTACACCGTCGTTATCGTCATTCTTTCCGCCCTCTTCGAGTTCTTCGTTTTCTTCGATAGACTCTTTTGGACATTCGCACTTCGCTTTACCACATTCAGGGCATTTCTTGCCTTCTTCAAGCTCGTCGTCTTTTTTCATTTTGTGGCCACCGTGACCCTCAGCTAAAGTTGCATTGGTGACTTGAATGTCTTCTGCAGCAACATTTTCTAGAATAGTTCCGTCAGGAAGTTTCATATCATAGTGTGTAACCCTTCCAAGCTTATCGCTGTAATTGTGTTGAACCGCTTCTGCAGCAACGATTCTTCCTTCGTGTTGTACACCACCGTGATGAATACAATAGTGGCTTGGAGCGAAAGCATCAGCCTCTTCAAGCTCAACATTTTCTTCCATAAAGTCAGAAAAATAACTACTAATACCTGTTTCCAGATCTGAAGGTTTTCTCTTTTTTGATTTTGCAATTACCTGCATCGCATTCGCGAAATCCGAATCTTTTTCCGGAGATATTCCGGGATTCAATCGCTTTGCTTGTTTTACATAAGCTTGAGCCGCCCTCAATTCTTCTTCTGGGTTTGACGCTGTCTGACCTAGGCCAACCCCTTCTTTTATGATTTTTCTTATAGTCTCTTTTAGAAACTCTTTTGTTATCTTTTTAGTCATTGTTTTGTTCTCCTTTAGAATTTTTGACTCTGCAATTTTCATTATTATATAGTTATCTTTGTCATTGAGTGTGTCTTCCCAATCTCTAAAGCACATGTTTCCTTCTAGGTAGGCTTCTTTTTCCATGTTACGCATGTGACCATTATCCTGAGTGTATCCTTGTCCCATTTCCCCACACTTTTCAGAAGAGAGATCTCCTCTAAGGTTTTGAGTGTGGTGAACTAATTCGTGAGCATATGATCTAAGTATGTCTTTTGGATGCCGGTTGTGAGTGAAAAGTGTAACGGCTTTTGCTTGCGGATCATAGTGAGCCGTCTTTCCGAGCATCTTCTTAGAATTATCAGAATCGTCTCTAAGAAATAGCTTAGGAGGGTGCTGAAAACCCATTCTTTTCTTTGCAAAAATAGTGAGTTTACCTATAAGTGGCTTTAATTGATCAATCATTGTGCATATAAACCTCTAACATAAATAGTTTTAGGTTTTTTGTTTGCCGAGAAAAGTTCTGTAGTAACTAGTTGTAGTTTGGCCTCTGAGGTTGAATGGACCAAAAGTATACATTCGGAAAGGCGCAAAGCCAGCGTCGATGGCTGTTCCAGTGCCGGTACTTCCAGACTCTGCTAGAACAGAAGCTGAAAGGTGGATTGTGTAATCTGGTCGAATGTCATCATTTTGAATACTCATGTAATAAATAGATTAGATGAATTCTTTATCACCTGAAAACATAACATCTATATTCTTATCAACTTCTATCTCTAACTTACTGGACAACCATGTCTCTATATCTTCTCTTGTTTTGAATTCATAGAGGTTGGGACCATCATAAAGACACCAGGAGCCGACTTCTTCAAGGACATCCATCTTATTGAATACTACCTTGCTGGCCCCATTGATGCGCGTTGCCATCTTCAACATATCGTAATCAAGCCAGTTTATTTGCCTAGGTCTACCTGTTGTTGCGCCAAACTCTTGCCCTACTCTTCGTATATCTTCAAATACCTCATCTGGCCCTTCAAAATCCTTTGCACCTACATATGTTTCATAAATTTTAGCGACACCCCACACATCCCGTACAGCTCTGGGAGGGACGCCATTTAGAAGAGCAGACCCTGCAGTGCAGTGTGAAGAAGTTACATAAGGATAGTCTCCCCAGTCAACGTCAAGACCAAAACCTTGGGCTCCTTCGAAAAGAATCTCAATATCATTGTAATCTTCATTTTCGTATAATTCATGATACATGCTGATTATATATGGCTGCAATCTTGGGTCATCGAGGGCCCTCACTCCCTTCCTGCCGTATTTATCTCTGTAAGCCGGCCCATTACCCCTCTTAGTTGTTCCGATGGCTTCGTCCTTACCATCTTCCGCTCTGTGAAAGTCTGTAATAAGATGGGCATTCGTAGCGACATGAACTAGTTTCTTGGCAGGTATACCCTCATCTTCTAATTCTTGGATTTCTTTTAGAAATGTATCGACGTGCACGACACATCCGGGACCAATAATCGACTTGATTCCAAAAAACACACCACAGGGGATATGGTGCGTTACGAATTTCTTGCCATTATGATAAATGGTGTGGCCAGCATTACAGCCGCCGTTATATCTAATAACATGAGTGTACTTATTTTCTCTACAGAGCGCGTGAGCAATTTTTCCTTTTCCGCAGTCTCCGTACTGGAGATCTACGACAATATCAGCAATCATTTAGTGTCCTTTCTGTGACTACTGATACAGTATACAGGTTATTTTCTTTCTTTTAAAAGCCTTTTAGCAGCTTGTGGGTTTCTCATAACTAATGTCAAGTCTTCCCTCATTTCAGTTATTTTCCTTTGCATTATTCGAAATTTCAAAACAACAGCTGCAAAAGTCACTAGAAAAGCTATATCTATTATCATATTCATATTCATCCAATCAAAAAAATTCATTTATACGTCCTCTATATCCACGTCAACATCACCATCGTCTTCTTCATTAGATAAGTGATCCCAAGGTGCAGGCGAGTCGGGGTTCATTAAGCTCTGTACATCTGCTAGAGGGTGACCTTCGAATTCCATGTGGTCGCCATCTTCTCTTTTAGAGAAATAATCTTTTATCTCTTTGAGTAGTTCGTCTATTATATTCATACTTGTCTCTCCTCAATAAAACTCTTCCAAACTTTAGAAGCGTCCATGTTTCTTTTTGACTCAAGTGTAACCGACATCATTTTATCATATGATTCGATTTTTATAGTGGAAAGCTTCTCTAGCCAACCGGCATTTCGAAGCATCTTGAAAGCTAAATTTTCTGGTGAGTATATTCCTTCATCATCTAATCCAGACTTTCTCATCCTTGCTATTTTTTCTTTGATCTTTCCGGAATATTCATAAACTTCTTTATATTTTTCGTCTTTGTACAATTCGAACAAATGATCTATAGATTCTGCTAGGGCCATTGCCTTCTTTTCGGAAGTTCTCATGTCAATATCTGGATCTAACTTTACAGGAGCCGCTAACCACCTTTCAAGTTGTAAAGACCAGATTCCGTTTGCTTCATGAGATTCTATAGAGTCTTGAAAATATATTTCAACCTCTTTTCCAGCAATAATTATGTTGTGCTTCTTGTTCCAATTGATTCTGGTCTGATCTAACATTTTTTTAACCAAAGAAACGTCCTCATTAATCTTACTGAAGTCATATAATATGTGTAAATCAATATCTGAGTTTTTGTGCCAATTGTAAGATGATATTGAGCCTGTGATGATCACATCTTCTTCTTCTACATCTAATTCTAAGGATTTTATCACTTCATCTGCGATTTGCACTAATTTTCGAGCTACAATCGGGTTTATTGAGTTGTTTTTCCATATTTTAGGAAACAATGTAGGTTTTGGCCGTAATGTTCCGCTAAATTCGTTTTTGCCTAGTTCAATTTCAATCATCTTCCATCTCCAGTGCCTTTATCGCCATTTTCTCGAACTTTCCATTTGCATCGAGGTCTTCTTTATTAAAAAAACGAAATCCAGTGTGTTCGTGACTAATTTTTATCGGTTTATCCGTATATGCACATGTAAAAAATTGGATGTTCTCCAACTTGTCCACAAAACTGCATTCTCCGATGTCTAAAGTAGTCTCTTCTTTGACTTCTCTCTTTAGGCCGACCATCAGGTCTTCTCCAACTTGAATGTGTCCTCCTGGTAGGTCCCATTCGCCTGCAAACTTGTCTACATAGTCTGATCTCTTTAAGAAAAGCACCCTTCTATCACCATCGATGATAATTACCTTTGCTACACTTCTGGAATCATTTGGCACTATTTTTACTCTTATCATTTTACGGTCTCCGACCACAAATAACTAGTTTCAAGGTTCTATATTGTCCAAAACTAGTTTGCCGGAATCATAGATATGCATTACAGGTTTGAAATTTGATTCTTCGATTCTGTCCATTAGTTGAAATGCATTTTGAATGTTAGATAGTTCTACGGTAAGCACTTTGCTGTTCCATGCATTCATTTTACTGACCAGCACCCCACATTCCTGCAGTGCCTTGAAATGATTACCTGCGTCCCAAATAACAAGCACAACACCAAAAGGATGAAATGTCTCAATCCAAATGTCCATCATATCTTCCATAGATAATGAATACACTTGCTGGTAAAATTGTTTTGATTCTTCTATTTTTCTCATTTTGAATGTTTATCCGCTATTGTTTGTGAGGCCCATGCGTCCGGTTTGAGGCGATAGTCGACACCAAAGCCCTGTACGTACCCCTTTAGCATGTCGGAGTACTTAGAGGTACCATTATTGGCCCCAAATGGGCTTACGTCGAGGTGAAGTTCGATGCTTGACGGATCGAAGTGGTATTCGTCCATCAACATTGCTGCAATCTCGACTGAACGTCTGGTTTCCTCGGTTATTCTAGAAACTAAATTTGAATATTGATTTTTTGGAACAAAATCTTTGAAAAAGAAATATCTGCCACCCATTTCTCCACCGTGAAGACAGAGAGCAGTGGCAAAGCATGTTTTTTGTTTGGATATAAAGGAATCGGAGCCAATAAATAATTTTGACCCTTTGAGAATGTATTCTCTAGAAAGGTTGAGTAGTTCGTAGAAGTCTATGTTCTTGTTACTTCCAGTTACCCACTTCTTTTCAACGATGTGCTTCATAACAGCATCATATCACATATTATGCCTTTTCTCTAACTTCTTTCAGTTTTCTTAGTATCTCTTCACCTACAGATTGGTTCTGCCCTGCCAAATCTAGTACATCTTCGAACAGCTCTAAATCTCTTACTAAGAGCTTTGCTAGTTGTATTGCAGTGTCCCTAGTTTCGTCTTTGACTAATTCAAGAGATAAGGACTTCCAGTCTTCTATGTAGTCTTCCTTTGGTTGCTCCTCATCTCTTACAGAGGAGCCATACGGATATTTTGCATATCCTTGGCCCGAGTTCTCACTTAGAACTTCTTTTACTAATTCTCTAATATCTAATTTGCTCATTTGTTTTGTTCCTTTTTGTTTGTTTTCTTGAACTCTCGCAATCTTTCCGGAGTCTCCACCTAGGTTTATTACTTCCTTTTCACCAACGTTGTTAATTCCCATTGCTTTCTTGAAAAGTTCTTGCACATCCTTTTCAACAAGCGTAAATGTCTTTGTAGTAGGTCCCACTGCTCTAACCATTGTAATTTTGTTTTTAGATTTTGAAATAGATTTGAATCTAGGATTATTGCCTTCATCGTCTTCTATTTTGAAGATCTTATTTCCAATCTTTATGATCGCGTCTTTTCCACCAAAAAAACCACCGGATGATACGTTTGAGAACTTTACTTTATTTTCAGCGCCGGCGAAAGAGATATCGTACTCACGATCCAGAATGTCACCTTCAGGAAGTTGACCTATAATACCTTTGCTTGCATCAGGTTTAGGTTTGTTGTTGGGAGTAGGAACAGGAGTGTTCACCTCTTCACTTTGCTGATCAGCGATTGCCATTATTGCAGTCACAATCGCTTGTGTGACTTTCTTTCTCGCGTTAGGTCCTTTCGGATCGCCAGCATTGATGCGGTCCTGATCTAGAAAATTACCAGCAATAGCTTTGATTGCTTTGTCGTTGGCCAATATGGCCTCTATTAGTTTTTTCTCATTTGGTAATTTGACAACTCTACCCATTGTCCTTCCTAAAATGCTTTTAACAAATAATTCGTTGTCTTCTTCTACTTGATTTATCTTGTACCATAACACACCATTTTCAACTGCAACTTCGATAGCTTCTCGCGATGGTTCGTCTCCTTGCCAAATTATTTTCACACCCTTTATAGCAACCGCTATACCCAAGGCGCCAACACTATAATCAACGAGAGACTGAGTTACTTTAGCTGCAGCAGACCTAGAGAGAATACCTAGCTCAGAATCAATGTCATCTATTCTCTTTTGAGTTCTTTTTAGTTCTTTTTTGAACTTACCCTTATCAGTGTGTCCAGAATTTTCTAAGGCCCAATTTATTGTTTTAGTGTTTCTTTCAAAGGCATCACTTTTGAGCGTTTGCAGGAGTTCATGTTCATAGGACAATTTCTCGTAAAGCGCGCTTCGGTAAGGACCTAGGTTTGAAGGTCTAGGATCACCGACGGATATATTTTTCCAAAGGTCTTCTTTGAGGTTTGCAAGGTCTTTGTCGGTACCTTTCCATCCAATTTTTTCAAGGTCTGCGTTTAGTCTCTTGATATTCGCAATTGATTCTTCTGCCAATGTAAGAGTTTGATCTGTAATGTCTAGTTTTGTTGATAGTCTATTTTTTTGCTGCCAGTCTTGAACAAGCTTTCCGTTTTCATCAGTCTGCGATAAAACCTTCTTGGATCGTTGATATTCTCTAGATTGAATAATATCTGAATATTCTCTTTTGAGTGAATCATTTATGTGTTTCTGTAAAGTGGCATTGTATTTATCTGCTTTTTGCATGAAATTATATACAGTATTCGCAGCCTCCTCGGATAGTTCGTTTGGCAAACCGTCTATAAAATATACAGGAATCCCATTATCATCCAGCATACCCACTTCAAGTTGTATTTTCTCTAATCCTTCTATTTCTTTCATATTATTAATATCAATTTCTAGTTCTTTCCAATTGGGACTTTCTCTTGACCATTTTTTGATAACTAATTTAGTATCTTTCCATGATGCCTTGATAATTTTTGCGCCGACAGGTACGGTCCTTGAGAGCGCACCAGTTGAGAGCTTTAGACCTCTAGATACAGCCATTCCACTAAACATACCATAGATAAGACAGTCTGCATCGGCCTGTGTTGGAAAAACCAATAAATCTCCGATACCAAGGTTTGCTGGTTTACCAAAAGAATCTTTTACATTGACATCGCCAAATCCAAGATAAGACCCCACAACCTTGGTCGCCAGCGCGCTCATGAACTCAAGCCCATTCTCTTCAATAGTATTTTCAATTTGGTTCTGTAAATTTTCATACGCATTCGCAGCTGCTATAGTCCCCGCGGCACCAGCCATGGCATAAATCTTGAGGCGCCTTATTTTCATTGCCGCGTACCTTGCGACCGTCTTGAATCCTTTACCAATCTTATTAAGAATACCTTGGCGCGCTTGATCCTGAAGTGGTTTGCGCACTCCAAAACTTTTATCCAGACCAGGAATTTCCGACAGCTTAGACATGGTTCTCAAGTAAGAAGTGAAAACTTCATCCATGCCACTACCAAAAACTGCACCTGCAATCCCATACACGTTCGCACACTGAGGTCCTTTTTCTAGCCAGCCTTCCCAATCAACTTCAGTGATCATATTTATGCTTCGCGTTCCGCCTTTGCTTATTTGATCTTTTATTTTTTCGGCTGGAGTTCTCTTATCATCATCTGGTTTGAGTATTATCTCTTCTTCATCTGTTATGTCAGGCGCTTCAAGGTTTGATATATCAACAATTTTTCCGCTAAAGGGATCATAAGACTTTCCTTTAGCTCCTAAGTCAAATAATCTTTTAGCGTCCATTCTACTCATATTTTGCTCATAGATAACTTCAATCATAAGCTGATTTACTTCATTCGATAACATTAGTTTGTTTTGTATGTTTTTCCTCATGATCTAAGTATCTCCATTACTTTTCCTAGCTTGTCCATATGAAACGCCCTTTTTGCTGGATCCATGTTTTCATTCTCCATGGCATCGACTGCAGCTTCAAAGTATTGTGAAAATATCTTTACAAAGCTTTGGAATTGTTCTACCACATCTCTGGCTACACCGTCTATATCTCCATCTGTCGGACCAGAAGAAATGAAAGTGCCTAATTTATCATCAGCAGCTTTTATAATCTTTGCAGTAGACTCCATTGCCTCAAGAAGATTGGTATACTCCGCGTTATTATAAGATCTTTTATAAAACAACTCTGTTCTGTCTTTTCTTATAGCAACTTTTTTGTTTCTTACAGCAATAGGGTGGCCTATAACATCAAAGGCCATGGATATTCTGTGAGAATCATAATTTTTTAGGTATTTTGTAGAAATATCAACGATATACATGGGTCTATGGATCCATGCTGCAGCGGCAGGGTTCTTTCCGGACCCAAACAACCCTTTCCACTTAGAATAATAAACATTGAATATGTTTTTAGTTAGATATTCTTGTTTTGATTTTATATAACCTGAAGAAGGGTTTTGTCCGAAAGTTTTTTCAATATCACTTAACATGGATAACTTACTCCTGGTCAGATTGAAATGGGCAATCAAATAGCTCCTGACATCGTGAACAGTCTGTGAATTCTCAATCTTTTCAGGCGCCAATCCTTTTTTCAACTTTTCCAGGGCCCAAAAAGCAGCAAGAGAGACTGCAACTGTGGCCGCCCCCTTTATTGTCTTCATTATTTTACTATCTCCACCTTGATCTGGGTTTTCAATTAGATAGGTGTTTTTGTTGACTTGTATTTCATTATTTTCTTTATAACTTTCTCCGGCCGGATCATAACCTCCAGTCCACTCTCCATCTGGCTTGACCTTCGCCTCATTATCTGATGCTGAGCCGGCTTTGATTTCATCTGCCTTTCTTTCTTTGTTTAGTTCTTCTACGAATTGTTGGAGTTCTTTCTTTTGCATCTTTATGTTCTCCGCAACGACAGGAATAAGCCTCGTCATCTTCTCGAAGTCTTTTTTCACGAGATCTGCAGCATCAATAAGATCACCTAGGAACGTAAAAATTTCATCTTCCTTTCTTTCAACATAATGTTGCGTTTCATTGTGGTTTATGCATGGCCTCGCATCACAGTCAAGATCGTAGGAAATTCCCACTTTGGGAGCATCTTTATCTTGATCAAAAACTGGTTGCAACCGAGGAAACAATGACTTTGGAGAGATGTTTGCTGTATATTCAGATGCTTGTTTGTTTATAAATTTTAAGTCTTCAATTGCATCAGTGTACTTTTGAGCTTCACTCCCTGTAAAGTTTTTTGACTTTTCTCGTAGATCCAACTCCAGGGTTTCAAAAAATTCATTTTCAATGGCCTGGTTTACTTGGAACGAAAGATCTTTTATTTTAGTTATTTGATCATCGATATCTGACAATAAAGATGATAACTCTTCTTTACTTGTTCCGCCTTTCTGTAACTCGAAAAATTCAGCACTTAATTCGATCAAGCGCTCGACAGCTCCACTAAACGTAATGTAGTTGCCATAGTAACTTTTGACTAAAGGGGTTATTTTATAATCAATAATAAGGTCTGTCACCTCATCAATCGCAACTGTTCCAGCAAACTCCATGATACCTGTCAGGATCTTAGGCATTCTTTGCATAGCCGGGAATCTTTTGATGAGCGTCTCGATCCCCGGTTTTGCAAGTAAATCGCCGCCGTATTTGAATTGAACTATGTTTTTTAGAGCTTCTACAGTTACATTCACTGCCGTACGGTTTCTAATTTTGATTTTCTTTATTCTTTGTATTGATCTGTATAGCAGGTCCTCAAAATCGATGATGTTATTGTCTTCGCTGTCAAATCCTCCACGCAATTTATATTCCAGATCCATATAGACAGGTATGGCGTCTTTACCCGCGGCGGTTGGACCCGTCCATGGATATTTTTCTTCTTTATTAGTTATTTTATATAATTCTGGAATACACTGCAAAACGTACATTTGAAGTTGCGAGACAATAAAATCAAATCCTTTTTGTAAAAGCTTGTTGTGGTCCCAAAAAGAGTTATCTATTTTTGCTCGCCTTGAAGAATAGAAACTTTTCAATGGAAGATAATCTGTGAGCAGTAACTTGGTAGCCTCTACCATTTCGCGGCGCACTTTCGATAACTCTTCTTTGTTAGCAGGGAACTTGTCCCGATCAAAGCCAATTACTTTGCCTTCTTGCGCGTCATAAATGATTCCAAACTCTCGCATTCTTCTCTCAAGAAATCCATGTATCTTTTTAAAGAACTCGCGATTCGGCTCGATACCTTCACCTGGTTTGTACACTTCAGCTGACGATAAAGCCTTTGTGACTGGAGGTAAATCGTTTTGACCTTTTCTTCCAAGCCCAGTGGTGACGATTCTTGTCGAGAGCCTTAGAAGCTTGTGTTTTTCTACTATATTAAGAAAATGTTCTGCTTCCTTGTACACGGTTTCTGGGCCGGATCCAAAAGTGTAAATTGAAGCCAGTTCTTCACCCAGTGCCTCTATTTCAGGGTCAGATGAACCTACAAGCATCGCTTGTATAACTGGCCCTATTTTCTTAGCCATCTTAACGGCACTTTTCATGGTTTTACTTAAGTCATCGACACCCTCCGGATCGAATGAACCAGCTCCAACATCTTGGGGCCCCACTTCATTCAGCATGAGCCTTACTTGTTCTTCAAGAAATTTTTTATTTACATTGTTTGGTTTCATAGTTTATTTATTATTTCTCTTTTGATGTTAGGTCGTATTTTTCTAGGTACCCCAGAGGATCATCAAAACCTTCGGCTTCTAAGTCTTTCATTTGCTTTTTCACTGGTCCGTAATCCATTACATCATTATAAGCTTTTTTGATCAATTTTTTAAGCTGATTGAAAATTTGTCTTGCTGCATTGTCCCTCAATTTATCAGGTCCAGATTTACCATACAATCCACCTTCTATTGCTTTATTTATCTTTTCCCATCTAGGGTCAACTTCCTGCGCACCGTTGATCATGATTTCTAAAATAGATTCTATTGAATCAATCATATCATGTCTTCGATCTTCATACTTCTGCGGTTCTCTTCCCAGAGGTGTCTTTCGGGCGCCGATGGCTTCACTAATAACTGAGCTTCTTATCTGGAGATCTTTTATTTTCTGATCATCGAGATCCAACATGTTTCTTATTATTTCTTTTCTATCGCTATTCGGAGCCTTTTCTTTGTAAAACTTAT
>Ga0208298_1000790_pt1 | contig 12545 bp, 10 predicted proteins | sample 14BtaG_FD_184088 | JGI IMG/M metagenome (GOLD analysis project Ga0208298, IMG submission 184088) | Marine viral communities from the Subarctic Pacific Ocean - 14B_ETSP_OMZ_AT15311_CsCl metaG (SPAdes) (version 2) | ecosystem: Environmental > Aquatic > Marine > Oceanic | place: Pacific Ocean... | reverse complement strand
CAACGACCTTTGTTAGCATAGTCAGTACCGTTTTTGACTATGCCAGCTGGCGGAGTTACAGGCAATAGTGCCATTGTTTAACCTATAGTTTTAGTAACAGATGTTGGTGTAATCAGTAATGCGATTTGATCATCTAAGCTAGACTTTAGACTAGCTACTTCATCATCACCCATACCTGCTGTAACCCAACCAGTAACTGTGTCATTGGTAAGATCTGCAAAAGGTACAAAGCTTGATATATCATCTGCATTAACGCTATGAGTACCATAAACAGAAGCTGAATAGTTATTACCTTCAGCGTCTTGTTGGTCGCTTACTGCGTTTAATCGCCAGTGTACGTTGTAAACAACGTCTGAATGACTGTCGTGTTCTGGGTAAACATCAACTGTTTTACAATTCCATGTATATGTATTTGCCATTATTTATTCTCCTTTATCCTTCTAATGTTTCTATTCTAGTTTTTAAATCGTCTATTATTGTTTGTTGTTCTTGTATAGCTTTTATCATTTTGTAGGCTCTACTATTACTTTACCATTATCATCAGTCCAATCAGTATCTTTCATGTGCTGGTCATGTCTTTCACCAATTACTAACCAAGATACAGTTGCAGTTGATGACTCGTTCTGACAAGATATAGTTAATATATTTCCTGATACGCTACCTTTAACACTATCCCAGTCTGATTCATTTGTTGTAAAGCATTGAACATCTGTATTTAAAGCTACAAAAGTTCCTTCAGTCATACCTGCTACAGTATCAATATTGACTGTTGCAGAACCATCTACTAAATCTACTTTTCCTCTATAAATATTATCTGCTTGAGGTGCTTCTACAAATGAATGTACTAAATGATGTGTATCTTTTTTAGATTCTAATGGGTGGTCAATTTTGAACGAACCTGAACCTTTTGATAAAGCACCAGCTACAGCAACATTTCCTGTATTTTGTACTGTAAATTTATCTGCTCCACTGTAAGTTACTTTTAATGCCATTGCTCCAACACCCCCTGAACCAGCAAATACACTATTAGATGCTGCAATGTATGATGCAGTTACTGTTCCTGAAAGGTGAAGGTCTTTCCATTTATAAGAACTAGAGCCAAGACTGATAGCCCCATTGGTAGCATCTCCTGCGTTATCTGTTGCGTATACTATTCCTGTACCAAAAGACACGCCTGAATGACCTGACTGTGTGCTATGTATTTTTAAGTTATTACCACTAACAACGCCAATACTTCCAACTTCTGAGCCATCTTTTCTAAATTCTAATAATCTTCCATCACTATTAAGCCTATTGAAATAACCTAAAGAAAAAGTTGCATCAGAAGGACTCCTAGCAACCTGCAAAGAACCATCAGGTCGAATCACAACACCATCATCACCATCTGTCCATCCTAAATCAGTATCAGTAGTACCTACCATCAAGATGCCTGAAGAATCAAACCTGAAAACCTCTGCTCCTCTTGTAACATCCTGTAGCTTAAATACGCTTGTTGCTTCTAATCTCCAGTCTTTGTTATCATCAGTATCTTCAAAAAATATATTAGGTTTACTGGACTTTAAATGTAGTAAGGAATCACCATCTATTGATGTTGCTCCAATTCCAACTTTGCCTGTTCCATCTTGGAAAGTAACAGATGCAGTTGTATCAAGAGAATCTAAGAATATTAAATCACCATCAGTATTAACACCTAGCTTCCAAGTTTCAGTACCAACACCTTGTTCAACTATAGATATACCTCTGTTATTTGAATCACATCTTACTTCTAATGGTGCAGACATTGAGCTTGTATTAATTCCAACACGTTGACTGCTATCAATAGTTATAGCTGTTTCATTGTTTGTTTTAAACAAAATAGAGTTATTAGCATTTGAACCTGAAATTGCGTTTGTACCACCACCCCACTCTAGGTTGTAATCGTCAGATAATCTCAAGTGTCCAGTATTAATGTACTGACGACCACCACTACCATCAACAGTCAAGCCATCCATTGTGGCTGTACCTGTAATATTAATATCACCTGTACCTGTTATATCGCTTGAGTTTAAGTCTAAATCCCCACCAAGCTGAGGAGTTGTATCTTCTACAACATTATTAATAGAAATAGCTTGTACTCTTGCATCAGTGTAATAAAGGTTTGAGCCTTCTGATAAATCACTTGTAGACTTGCCACCAAATGCAGAATCAAATCTTGCAGAAGTATAGTAAAGATTGCTAGTGCCTTCAGATACATCATCAGTATCTTTGCTTGCTAGTCTTGTATCAAATCTAGCATCTGTATAGTAAAGATTAGTTCCTTCTGATAAATTGCTTGTAGACTTAGCAGCTAAAGCAGAATCAAATCTTGCTTGCGTATAATAAAGGTTACTGCCTTCTGTTAAATCATCAGTATCATGGTTAGACAAACTAGATACAGTTCCTGTAACTGCACCAGTAACATTACCCTCTAAATTAGCAACTAAAGTACCAAGTGAATTAAGAGTAATATTGCCTGTAGCACTACCATCTGCTGTTGTTAATCCTAATGTAAACTTATCAACAGATTCATCCCACATAAAGATACCATTATCAGCAGTACCTCTATTAATTAACATACCTGAATCATTTACAGGACTACCTGTTAATCCTGCATTAAGTTGGAATAAGTTATCTTCTATATCAAGATTCGTTGTATCAAGAGATGTAAGAGTTCCATTAACAGTAAGATTACCTGCTACTGTTAAATCAGATGCAATCTGTACATCATCAGGTAGTGATAGAGTTATGTTTGCAGACTCACTACCACTTCCTGACACTGTAATCTTATTAGCAGTTCCTGTTATTGTTGAAACATAATTACCTGTAGTATCAGTTCCTAATGCAACTGAATCAGCAGCAACACTAGTAGCTTGTATTCCAAGAGCATCAACAAATGCTTTAGTTACTCTTGCATCAATAGCTGAGTTAGCTCTTGTATCTGTATAGTATAAATTAGTGTTTTCTGTTAAATCAGCAGTTGTTTTATTACCAAATGCAGAATTAAATCTTGATTGTGTGTAATATAAATTAGTTGACCCTTCACTTAAATCATCTGTATCTTTAGATGTGAAAGCTGAATCAAATCTAGCTGTTGTGTAATATAGGTTAGTGCCTTCTGCTAAATCAGTTGTAGACTTGGTTGCAAGTCTAGTATCAAAATCTGTATTTGCTCTTGATGATGTGTAATATAAATTAGTAGTACCTTCTGCAACATCATCAGTATCTTTAGTAGCTAATCTAGTATCAAATGCAGAATTTACTCTTGCATCTGTATAGTAAAGATTAGAACCTTCAGTTAAGTCACCTGTATCTTTAGTAGCTAATCTAGTATCAAAATCAGTATTAACCCTAGCTGTTGTGTAATATAAATTGCTACCTTCAGATAAGTCACCTGTATCTTTAGTGCCTAACCTAGTATCAAATGCAGAATTTACTCTAGCAGTTGTATAGTAAAGATTAGTATTTTCAACAACTATAGAAGTATCGAGCGTTGAAGTAGTTGATTGATTAGAACCATTACCTATAAATATCTTCCCATTATCTAAGTTAGGAGTAGCGTTGCTTCTTCCAGCACCACCTACTTTGATAGAGCCATTGTTTTGATGGCTTCTTAATACCTTACCTATGTTTTGTATTTGTGCTGATTCTCCACCTGGAGCTGTAGTTGTATATTCACCTGCTGTTGTAGATACATAAAGTATTTCACCTACTGATTCATTAGAAGTATCAATAGATGTTAAATTACCAAAAGTAACTATTTGCAGATTGTTATTAGCATTAGCATCTTCTATCGCCATACCAAATGCAGGCATCTTAGAAGCATCATCAGCTTTTGCTTTACCTACTGTAGTTGTATTTCCTGAAACACCTGACACGTAAACAACATCACCTTTAGATAATGCTTCATCAGTTTTAGCTGTAAATCTAACAGCACCATCAATATCACCAATAAATTCTTCAGTAGCTGTAATTATATTAAAAGTAACATTATCACTAGTTGCTACAGCTTGTCCTATAGCAATACTAGGAGTAGAACCTTCACCAGTTCCACCTGTTACTGTTACACCAGTTCCGCCTGACATAGATTCAACATAATCACCAGTTGTATCAGTTCCTAAAGTAATTGAATTAATCTGAACTACTGTATCTATATCTATGTTGGCACTACCATCAAAAGAAGCTGAACCTACAACATCTCCTGATAAAGATATAGTTCTTGCTGTACTTAGAGTATCAGCAGAATCAGCATTACCTGTTAAGTCTCCAGTAACATTACCTGTAACATTACCTGTTAAGTTACCAGTAACATTTCCTGTTAAATTGCCAGTAAATGTATTAGATGCAGTAATGCTAACACCTGTAGTAACCCAAGCATTATCAGCAGCGTTTCTAATCTTTAATACACTGCTAGATGTATCTACCCATAATTGATGAGCAAATGTGGTTGATGGTTCTGTTGAGCCACTATTAACAGTTGCAATAGCTAAAAGAGCATTGTTTAAATCTGCTCTAAAGTCTGCACCTGATTGGTTTGCTATGTTGTAATCGTGTTGTGCCATAATAAAATCCTATTTTATATATCTTAAATCATTCAGGGATACTTGGAAATATCACATCAGCAATATTATTAGCTGACTGATATAAAGATGGTAAGTCTCTTAATTCCTGTCTATATGTTGCCCATTCTTGTTTCTTAGAATCAGGTAAAGGACAGTCATTTACTTGAGTCCAGTCTGATGCAAACAATAAATCATTTCTCATTTGTCTAATTAAATCTGTTATTGGTTTTGTTCTTGCTACAGCTTCGTTATTTTTAATTTCATATTCTAAGCCACAATAATTTCCCTCTATCACTGATTCATCATCATTTAAAGAAACCTCATCTATAGTTATATCAGATGTTGTTGTTCCAATAATTTCACCTGTTTCTGTTTTATAAATTGTATAACTATTCATAATTAACCCATGTTATCTAGTAAAACTGTTAAACCTAATGAAGTATGATTGTAATCACCAAAAAAATAAACTCTAAAATAAATATTTGATTGTGAACTAGAAAGTCCTGATACGGTTCCATAATAGGTATAAGTATAAGGTCTAAAGGTACCAGCCTGCCATGTAAATGTTGCACCATTTGGAACATTCAACCATGTAGAATTATTATAACTATATTGCACTCTTACATTCTCAACATCACCCAAAACACCATACAAAATACATATATATTGTGCATCATTCCTAACTTGAGATATTGTTATATTACCTTTTGTAAAAGGATAAGCTGTTCCAAATGCTGATGTTGCACTATAGAAAAAACCTTTTTTAGTTAATGGTACTGCACCACCTGTTTGTGAATATATTTGTGGGGTTGTATTTGCAAAATATTTAACATTCAAAGTATCAACATTAACTCTTGCTGAATCTAATTGGTCTGCTGTTATCTTAGTTGCTGATATGCTATCAATCTTATCGTTATTAACCGAAGCATCTGCTAATTGATTTGTATCTACTCCACCTGATTTAATAATTAGATTACCACTTCCATCAGTATCAATAGTTACATCATCTATTTGTATTCTATTTGCATTTAAAGTTCCTGTAGAAACATTATCTGCATTTATATTAGTAACATTAACAACTGAACCATTAATAGTTCCAGTAGTAATTACACCACCTGATATAGAAGTAACATTTGTATTAACTTGACCGCCATTAATAAAAGAAGAATCATTAGTCAAATCAGAAATATTGTCTCCTTGAACAACAATATTACCAGCAGTAATAATAGTTGAAGCTGATACTGCTCCTGTAGCTCCTGCAACTGATTGGACTGGTGCTGCTGAAGCTGCTCCTGTTGCATCAACATATCCTGAATTATTTGTAAGGTCAGATACATTATCTCCACTTACTATAATACTTCCTGTAGAAATAATATCTGAAACATTAAGTCTAGCTGTATTAACAGTTCCAGTAGTAATAACTCCACCACTTATTGCAGTAACATTAGTATTGACTTGACCACCATTAATAAAAGCAGAATCATTAGTTAAATCAGATATATTGTCTCCATTAACAATTATGCTTCCTGTAGAAATAATATCTGAAACATTAAGTCTAGCTGTAGCTAAAGTACCTGAAGTAATGTTAGTTGCGTTTAAGTTAGTAACTGTTATTTGACTAGCATCTATAGTTCCTGCTGTAATTTTATTTGCTGTTATAGAATTTATCTTTGCATCAGTAACATTTCCATCTAATATTTTTACAGTAGTAATTGCATCATTCTTTATATCAGGTGTTTTAGTAGGAGCATCACCAATAGTAAAAGTTAAAGTAGCTGGAGATGATTCTGAGCCTAATGTATTTAATGAGCTAACACTTGCAACATAGTTAGCGTCAACTGGTAAAAAGTTTAAATCACAATTCTCTACATCAACAATAGTGTTTTTAACTTGATTGCTAGAACTATCAACAACATTAACTCTATATTGATAATTAGGAAAATCTGTTGGCTCATTCCAAGATAAGAATGGTCTACCTGTAGAACTAGAATCAGTATCAGTAAATGATAATCCTGTTGGAGCTTTTACTGCATAAGCAGAAGGTAAGTTAGCTAGTTCTTCTACTGGTTCTTGAGGTGGTACTTCCCATGTATAAACATCAAAGTATTCTATTAAGCTGACTGCAACTAATCCATTTGGTTGTAATTCTAATGCTTCAACTCTACAAACTTTACCTGAGAATCCTAAGCCTGCATAAGTTAAATCTACTATGTCTCCTACATTTAACTTATACATCTCAGGAGTTCCTAAGAACTGCATGGTGGTCTGATTTCTACTTCTAGTTAAGATTGCCTTACCCATGTTATAAGCTATGTAAGGGTCACTTATATAAGGGAACTCAGCTTTAATTTCTAATATCTCATCACCATCATCTGAATAATATTCAGGACTTGCATCATGTAAAACTGTAGCTGTATCTAATTCATATTTTTTATTAGCATTGAAGAACTCAACAATAACTTTATTTGCTTTTTTGTCTTTATTTCCATAATCAACTGATATGCCAGCATCGGCAATAATATGATTGTCATTAATGCTAAATGTAGATGAGCCTGTATCTTCTATTGATAATTCATATTTACCATCTATATAAAGAAAGATACCTCTCATATTAGCAAGAAGCTCTTTAGCGTTATCCATCACATTTTTATTTGTATTCAAATATCCATTGCAATGAAATCTTTTAACTTTTAATAACGAAGAGCCAGCTTGAGAAGAATAGGTACTACTAAAAGTGCTATTTATATAAACAATATATTCTTCATTAGAATCAAAGAATTGATTTCTTTGCACATCAATAATTTCATCACCATCTATAACACCATTACCATTAGCATCAAATAAATCTAATAGCTCCCCTATTTTATTTTGCCACCAAACATCATTAGCATCTACTCCTGCAATAGTAAAAAAGTTATCACCACTATTTGCACTCCAAGTAAGTGATTGTGCTGAACCATTAAAATAAGGCTGGTCAACCTCTGTATCACAAACATTAGCAGCAGAAGTAAATGTAGACATATTGATTTGTGATTCTATTAAACCTTTGCCATATTCATTATTTGAGATTAGGTCAAGAAAACATAAAGCTGGATTATCAGAAAATTCATAAGTAGATGGAGTTCCAAATGTTTGACCTGAATCTCTTGGGTCAAATACTTTTTTACCTCTAACCTGAACTGTTAATTGTGGCACCCCTGACCACATACCCTCTCTATCATAACCATAATGAGCAGCTATATAACAAACACCATCTAATCTATGTGATGAAGTCCAGTTAGGCATAGATGCAACAAGCATTGGGTCTGCTGTTTGTGATGCAGCTCCATGATGTAGATTCATAACATATCTATATTTTGCAGCAGGATTTGTTCCAAAACCACCACCACCAACATCCAAGCTATCAGTACCATTTTGTGAAACTGTATTTAATGAACCTGAACCTGAAGATATTTTATCTGAACCTATATAACCACCATCTCTAAATCTTGCTGAATCAGTTAAAGGGTTACCATCAAGCTCAATAGTCCTACCTAGTATTTCATCACATTCACCAACCGATAAAGCATAGACTACATATAAATCCCTTGAATCATTACCTGATACATCCATATAAATTATTTGGGCTCCTACTCTTCTTAGACCATATACAACAGGTATCTTGCCCCCAGCAGCAGTTTTGTTAGCCAATATATCTTGACCTTGAGCCATCATCTGTCTTGCTTGTAAATATCCTTTTACACCAACAAGAGCAGTAACTATTTGAAAGGTTGTATAAATTGCCTGTAGAGCTTTACTACCCTCATAAACACCTTTTGCCCATTGAAAAAATTGAAATATCTTATCAAGCATTACATACCCCACCTAACATCTTCTTTAACCTGAGTTGCAAATTCCATGCCTTTATCACCTGAACTGAATGTTTGTTGTGATTCGTCTGAATAATGTCTGCCTTTAGTTAAATTCCAATTTGACCAATGACTTGCAACAGTCATAGATAGTGCAGAGTTATCAATACTTTCTGCAATAGATACATTTCTTATTTGACCAGTGAAATAGTTTATTGCACCTACTATGGTTTCGTCTTCGTTAAAATAAGCAATATAAATATCTACTATTTTATCTGTAAATTCACCATCTTGAACTAAAGACCTAACATCATCTGTGATATTTGAAAAACCCAAATTAATTTCATTAACTTGTAGCTGACCTGTTTCAGTTGTTGAATCAACTGTTAAAAAAGAACCACCAGCTTCATAGCTATTAGAGTCATAAGTTACATTAGAATACCAATCAGTTAATCTGATAGTAGTTGATAAATTAAGCTCAACTAGAAAAGCTGTTTTAGTTGCTGTTGATGATACTTGAGTTTGTAAATCAGTAGATAGACTTCTAGGCATTAGGTTATAACCTCTCTAACATCAAATGAAATACTGCTAAAACCACCAATAGTTTCTGAACGAATAATCTCATCAGATTCAAGATAAACAGTAAAACTTGGTTTGTTTACAGTAACAGCTTCATTATCTGCTAGAGATGCTACTAGATTAGGTGATATAAGAAGAGTTAATGCTCCACTACCATCAGAATCAATATCTGATTGAACCATATAAACTTTACTATGATTTGCAAACTTAATTAAATCTCCAGCTTTTAGAGCACCTGTTTGATTGGCTGTAAAGCCATCTAAGGCTATAGAAGCATCTCCTGATACATGTGCTCCAACCACTTGAATATCTGTTTCTGACTTGCCTGCACCTAAGTTATCTAGTGGTGCAACTATAGTAAAGTTTTCAAAATAACCTTTTTGTTTTTGTAAAAATGCAAATACTTCTTGAGCCTTTTCTTGTTGTAAAGGTGGCATTGCAACTGTAAAAGAAAAATACTGAGCACCTATTTGTCTGACTTGTTTTTTACCTGATAAAGTCTGATTAATTAATGTAGGTCTATTATCTTTAAAATTTAAACTTCTAAAATTAGGAGATGTTGGAAATTGTCCTGACATTATACAACTCCCATTTTGCCTTGATTATTCATGGCATTGTTTATGATTGATGTTATTAATCCTTTTCTTGATGCTAGTAACTGGTCAAATCCAGCAGCATCTACTGTTGATATATTGAAGTTGACTGTAGGTGCAGCTTGAGCTGTTCCCATTTGTTTTAAATCTTGGTTGCTTACTATTTGACCTGCTTGATTTGGTATAAATAACTCTCTACCTGACTCACCAACCATATATGGTTTACCTGCATTTACTGAGCCACCAAGAGCCTTTTTGCCAAATATTCCTTTAAAGAATGATTCTACTCCACCTGTAAATGGTTTCAGTATTGCTTCTTGTAAAGCTATTCTTATGATTTGTTCAATTGCATAATCTGCAAAATCTTTAAAAGCAAGTTTTCCATTCTTTAAACCTTCAACCAAAGTATCTTCGAACTTTTTAGTTGTATTGATAGCTAAATTAGATATTGCATCTTCAGTAGCACCTAAGCCATCTTTAAATGCAGCAACTTTTTCAGACATTCCACCTGTTACATCATCTCCAGTATCATCACCTTTAAGTTCTAATTTATAATCTCTTACTTTGGCAATGATTTTATCAAAAGCTGTTATTATTTTTTGCCCACTTTCATCAGGTAATATATTTTGGTCTATTTTAGCTATTTCTTTATTTAATCTTGAAACCTCTGCTAATGCTTGAAATGTATCTGCTGCAAATATTTCCATAGTTCCAAAACCTTTTTGAATGAAACCATTTTTTTGTATTGCTTCTATTTCTCTATTTAATCTAATTACTTCAAGTTGTGCTTTTTCTGATTCACTAAGAAAGTCACCAAATATCTTTCTACCAACTGCTGTATCAGCTAAAAGTAAAAATTCTTTTTTTATGTCATTAAAAAATTTATTTATACCAAGGGTTATATTTTTAAATGCTTCTAAAATATTTATTGCTAAATTTTTACCAAAATTTTCAGGAGTTTCATCATCCTTCATATCGGTAAGCATTGTTGATAATGTTGTTGCTACATCTTCTAAAATAGGAATAAATGCTGCACTTATGTTAGCAGTTAATGCAGTAAATTGTTTTTTAAGAACATTTAAAGAATCAGCAAACATTTCAGCTTTAGCTATACTTTGTTTACTTATTATAATCCCAAGATTTTCTGCTTGTTGTTCAAACGCTCTTAATCCATCAGCACCTTCTTTTAGGGTTGATACTAAAGACACACCTTCAGAGTCAAAGAATTTAAAAGCTAATCTAACCCTTTCACCTGAATCTTTTGTGTTTTCTAAACCATCAGCAACATCAAATAAAATATCTCTGACATCTCTTAAGTTGCCATCATTATCTTTTAGTTGAATGCCTAATTGTTCAAATGCTCTTTTGGATTCGCCAGTACCTTTAGCAGCTTCAGCAGCTCTTCTTATAAATCTTTGCAGACCCATATCAAGAGCTTCTACTTTTACACCAGTTTGCTCAGCAGCAAACCTCATAGCTTGTAAGAACTCAACCTCAATACCTAGCTTGTTAGCTGTTTTACCAAGTTTATCCATAAAGTCTACATTTACTTTAACTAATGCAGCTAAAGCAGTTGCAGCACCAGTAGCAGCTAAACCAACTTTAACAACTCCCTTAGTTACACCACCAGCAACACTACCAACACCTTTAAGACCTTTAGTTACTTTATCAAAAGCTGCTTTAGTCTTATCTACTGCTGTTAATGTAAATTTTACTTTCTTATTTGCCATTGTTTCTTTTCTCTTCAGCTAACTCTAAGTAAGCTATCCATCCTTGATATTCATGGACACTAATTTGTTGGAGTTCCTCTAAGGTTTTTCCAAGTTTTTCAGCTAGTGCATATTGCACATATAAATTAGCATCCTCTATTAGTTTTTTTTCGTTTCCTCAATGGGTTCTTGACCCATAATTTGTGTAGCAACGCCTACTAATATCTCTCTATCAACATTATTTAATAAAGCATTTTTATCTGCCAAATCAAAAAGTTTATCTCCGTTTTCATCTAGTGCTTTGTAAATAAGAACATAAGCCATCATTGTTAAATCATCTTCTTTACTCATTTTATAGAGCTTAGAAGTTTCAGCTAACGTTAATGGCTTACTGTATATTTTTAAGGCTTTATCATCTTCACCCCACTCAGGCACTTCGATTACTTTTACATCTTGCTCTGCAAAATGCTTCTTTGCGTTATCTATTGCTGACATCTTCTTATACTGTTGCTGATGTTAAAGCACCATTGCCTTGCACTGAAATACTAGCTTCAACCAATCCATCAAATGATGCACTTCTTGAAACTCCAGTAACAATAGCTGAACCAGTGTAATAAGTATCTCCACTATCAGCACCTTCAGGATAAACATTTAGTGTTACTTCTGAGCCAATAGTTAAAGCACCTTGACCTGAAGTATCAGTCTCATCCCAAAATACATCTAAACTTCCTGAGAAAGAAGTCAATGATGATTTATATGTTCTAGCAGAATCACCCATTGAAGTATCTTCTAAAGTATCAGCAGATTCCTCGATTGAATAAGACCTAATTTCAGCTACAGCATTAGTACCGACTTTAACAGTACCTTCACTTCCTTTATGTGTTGCCATTTTCTACCTCGTCTTTCGACTTTTTCTTAGAAGAAGATTTAATTTTATCTTTCGAATGGACTGCTTCCTCTTTCCAACCCATATTCAATAAAGACTCAACCTTAGAAGGATGAGCTTTTATAGAAACTTTACCATCAGGACTAATCATTTTCATAATTTGTCTCCTATACTGCTACATCAGGATTAGTTTCCTTGACATAGTAATTAGTTAAAAAGGTTAAACTCACATATCCTAGTGGTTTCTCACCTTCACCATTAAACTCTATTTCAGTTGATTCTAAATAACAGTCTTTAGCTAATCCATCTAAAGTTCTATCTGCTGCTATTGCTTCTTCAACTTCTTTGCTTAT
>Ga0208298_1000783_pt1 | contig 12625 bp, 18 predicted proteins | sample 14BtaG_FD_184088 | JGI IMG/M metagenome (GOLD analysis project Ga0208298, IMG submission 184088) | Marine viral communities from the Subarctic Pacific Ocean - 14B_ETSP_OMZ_AT15311_CsCl metaG (SPAdes) (version 2) | ecosystem: Environmental > Aquatic > Marine > Oceanic | place: Pacific Ocean... | reverse complement strand
ACAAACTTTTTCTCTAAACTCTTTTTCTTTTTTGCCAGTATTGATCCATGTAGATTTCAACGTTTTCATCACCTCTTCGCCTGCATTGTTTGGAATACAAACACTCCAACATCGAATGACAGGCTCTTCCATTTTAAAATCTTTTTCCATTAGCTTAAAACTCCTTTGTAATATTGTACTGTTTGGCTAACGCCCTCTTGGTGATTATAAAAAACATAGTTCTTAAACATATCTTTAAATTTACCCATCTCTGAGCCATCATTTTTGTAATTATGTAAGCTTCCGGTAAAACCAAAATCATATTTTTTATCTTGGTTATAGTCTTTGAAAATGTTTTGATCCGCCGCAAAAGGTAATTTTTCAAACCTGAGGCCAGTTTTTTTTTCCCAATCTTTATACGAATGATGCACGGTAAAGCAAACATCAAAGTTGCTTTTTTGAGCATATTCCAACCGTAAATCTAATTTTTTATATTCTTTATTTAGTAGGTAAAACTTTTTAATATCAGTTTCGGCTGGTTTGATATTTGGATGGGGGTCTACAGTCTCTAAAGAATTATCTGAATCCCACCCTGCGGAAAAAAATAAAAGATCAACCTTGGGGAACCCGCTCATTTTTACCACATCATCGATGGTATGTTGTGGGTTGTAAACTGGGCAACTTGGTCCATAGCAAAGTAGGTTGACTTCGGAGTCTCGAAGAAAAGCTTTTCGAAGGCTTTCGTAATATAAATCTAAACCAAACTTGCTAAAGTATATAATATTATTCATTTTTTATGTAAACTAATCTTTTTTCATCTGCCCAATAACTGTGGTTAAAGTGATGGCTATTTTCACTGTATATTTTTTCAGTATTTACATGAGTCCAATCTACTTTGTGTGCTAGATACCCACTATCAGGAACGTCTGGTAGGTCTAAAGAGCTTCCAAATTTATTTGCATCATCTATAATAACTATACATTGCTGGTTCCAATCTCTTATCGATTTTAGCTCCTCGAGTATAGGTATGTAGTCAGGGTCCCCGCCGGTGTCTGGGCCAGAGTAATGCGCGTCCAACCAAAAAAAAGCAGGTTCACTTATTTTTTTTAAAACTTTGGGTAGAAGATATTGAGAGTCCCCTTTGTGAAGTTTAATGTTTTTTTTAGTCTGTAGTTGGAACCTTTTTCTGAGTCGTTTACATAACTTTTCGCTTATCTCTATAGCATGTACCTCTCTGAACATTTCAGAACAAAGCAAGGATACGTCTCCCTCGAAAACGCCAACTTCTATAAAAACGTTAAAGTAATCTGAAAAATAATTTTCTACTGCGGGTAAATAGAAATTATTGTATATAGAGTTAGCTCTTTTGTACTTGTTCCACTTGTAACTTTGCGTAATCGCTTTCTGCCTATCTGCTATTATTTGAGTTTTCATTTAAATAATCTTTAATCGTAGTTGACGTAAGGTTGTTGCTTTCCAAAAATCCTAAAATATTATTTATAGGATTGGTGTGTCTTCCATCAGCCCAATATTCCCAAGTGTGATGATCGCGCATGTATCCTCTGTACCCAAAGTGAGTATACCCTATAAAAAGATCTTTGACTCTATCTACAGTACTCGCTTGGAATAACCTATACCTTCTAAGGAATAAAGGGGAATTTTTTAAATCGTCTAGTTTGTAAAAATAATCATCATGAAAATAAGCTTCTTTTTCTGGGGGCATGTAAGGTTGGTTGATTAAATCATGAAAAGCCCATACGCATTTTATTTTTTCGCATAGTATGTCTTCTATATAGTATTCAGAATCTTTATCTCGACCTTTATATTTTAATGTTTCTTTTTTACATTCCGTGTCTTTGTGATGCCCGTATTTACCTCCATGCTCAATATATGTAAAGGGATATTCACCAAAGATGTCTTTATATATTTCTAAACCTTCCAGAAATTTTTCCCTAGTGTTCGAAATTTGAGAATACCCGTGAAAAGCTATTTCGTGTCCTTTTTCTTTCTGTTCTAATAAAAAATCTCTATAGGCTGGATTTTCTAGGGAGTCAGTCTCTCCTTTTCGGCATGCGTATGAAAGATCTGGTTCAGCTGAGTTGCTTTCCATTTTGCAAAAGACTGCGGTTGTGACTTTTAAATTAACCTCTTCGAAAGTTTCGTAGAGAGGTCTAATTAAGTCTAAAGTCTCGTGGTCTGGATCATTAGTTAGTATGAAGTTGTTCACCTTAAGATATTTGTTATTTTTGATGATGCGTTACCGTCTCCGAAGGGGCATCTATTGGTATATGTTACTGTAAAGTCTGAACTTACTTTATTAAAAATTTTTTGAAGTTTTTGAGGGGAAGAGCATAGAAAGCTTGTTTGACCTAAGCTTTCTGGCCTTTCTGTCGTTTTACGGCAAACTATAATTTTCTTCTTTAGAAAACTTGCCTCTTCCTGCAGTCCTCCGCTGTCGGATATAATAAATCTACAGTTAGAGATTTTAACTTTCATTTCTTCATAGGGTAATGGTTTAACTATATTCACCCCTATTAAACAGTCTCTGTACTTACTAACATTTGGGTTTGGGTGCAGTGGAATAGTAAACCTCAAATTATTATTTTCTAGAGCTAGTTTAGAAATCTCCTTAAACCAGTCAATAATTAAAGAATGATTTTCTCTTCGGTGTAAGGTTACTATCACTTCATCTGTATATGAAGTTTTTACCCCTACTAAATTATCTAAAACAGTATTGCCCACTACATATTTAGAGCCACCTACTTTTTCTTTTTCTAGATTCAGTTTATTTTCTTTAGTTGGACAAAAATGAACATCAGCTAATCTAGCTATAACTTGCCTATAACCTTCTTCGGGGTAAGGATTGACCATGTCGTAAGTCCTTAGACCAGCTTCAAGGTGAAGCAATTTTAGACCCCTGTTAAAAGCTGCGATAGACATAGCTACTGCGGAAGCCGTATCTCCCATAACCATAACGCTTTCAATTCCAGAAAAAATAGACTCATCTAAATCTAAACAAGATGAAAAAATAGAGTCTAATCGGTTTTTAAGTGGTTTAATATTCAATTTATAATCATATTGAAAATTAGCGATGTCCGCATGCTGACCGGTAAAAAGCAGCTTATAAGGAACGTTACCTTTTAACGCATTGATCAGGGGCTGAATTTTTATAAACTCAGGTCTAGTGCCATAACATATTAGTATCATGATTCTCTATGAGCGGAACTTGCGCCGGGAAGAAACGAATGACTATTGTCTATTTCATTCCAGTTTTCCTTAAACCATTTGACAGCTTCATCTAAGCCGTCTTCAAAAGATGTTTTAGGTTCGTAACCAATTAAATTTTTAGCTTTTTCTACCGACGCTAATAATCTAGTTTTAGTATCCCAGACTCTTTTGGGTATAGTTTTTATACCTGCTTTATTACCGGTTCTTTCGTTAATCATTGTTGCCAGCTCGCCTATTTTAATTTCTCTTCCGGCTGCTAAATTAAACTCTTCACCTATAGCTTGATCTTCTAAACCTGCGGCCAGCAATCCGTTAATTAGATCTCCTACGTAGGTAAAATCTCTAGTTTGATTTCCGTCTCCGGTTATGGGTAAAGGTAGTCCTTTCAAAGCCCAATAAATAAAATTAGGAATAACATTTCTATACTGCCCCGGGACCTCACCCGGGCCGTATGAATTAAAGAACCTTGCTTTTACTGTTTTTAAACCATAGTGAGCCTTGTAGAAATTGCAATAAACCTCACCTAACATTTTAGTTATTTGATATGGACTTGAAAGGTTTAAGGACATGAACTCTTCTGTTAGAGGGAGCGGAGCTTCTTTTCCGTAAATAGAACAGCCTGAAGATCCATATACAAACCTATCAACTTTAGTCAAATTTGAGTACTCTAATAGTTTTAAAGTTCCCATACCGTTGGTGGATAAATCTTTCTCAGGGTAGTCAACCGAATTTTGATTTGCAAAAAATGCCGCTAAATGAAACACTATACTAGGTGACTCAGCGAAAACTCTTTTGAGCATTATATCATCGTTTATATCACCTTTTACCAACAAAACATTTTTGTTTTGGGGTAGAGCCCATTGATGACCAGCGACCATGTTGTCTAGAACTATCACGGTCTTAGCTTTTAAGTTAGATAGTTTTTTTACTAGATTGCTACCAATTGCCCCAGCTCCTCCAGTGACTAAGACTGTCCTTCCTTCGTAAGTTTTATTAATATCTGTATTATTCATTTTTTAAATTTCCCCCCATGTAATTAACATATGATTAGGTTTTTCTTCTATAGATTGATTAATTGAGTTAGGGCTTATTACAGAACTAACCTTGGCTTTACTTTCTATGTTTTTTATTTCTTCGTAAATACCAAATCTCTGATCATAATCATCAAAAACCCAAATTGGATTTTCCGACTGAAACTTTTTTAAGTTATTTATATCTTCAGCGACAGCGCCTCTATCATGATTACCATCTATAAAAAATAAATCACATTTAAAATTATCAGGTATTAATTTTGACATTTTACTTGAATCGCCCTCTACAAAATTTGATATTTCTGGGTATTTATTTATATACTCTGGATGTCTGACGTCGCAACTCCAAATACTCCCTTTATTTGGTGTTTCTGTGTTTAGGTAGTGACAAAAAGAATAAAATTGCCAGCCCGCTGCGGTGCCTACCTCTATTATATTTGAGACGTTATGTTCTAAAGCCAAGCGAGTTAAGAAGAATGCTCTTTTAGATATAAGAGAAATTTCCCTATCGCTTACTCCTTTATTTTTCTGAGTCTCAAGGTTTATGACTTCAAATATTTTACCATACTCCAAGGGAATGTCGGTATTATTATAAGTTTCTTGATTATATTCCTTCATAATATTCTGCAGTATTTTTTATATCTAAATCTAGTCTATCAAAAATAGTAGGTTTTTCTAATACCTCTAGAATACCGTCAACAATTATATTGGTATCTACTTTTGGCGGGTTATACAAAGGAACCCTTACGCCTATTTCGTAATCTTCTTCCAATTGTACAACAACCCCGTTATCTTTTACAAGCTCTTTGGTTCCTCCATTGTGAGAACACAAAACCGGCGCACCACAAGAAAGACCTTCAACAACAGTATTAGGACACCAATCAAGCCACGCTAAATGAATCATAGCATCCGCCATACAATAAATTGAAGCCGTCTGCTCAGGTTTAAGTAAGGGCGTAAGTAATACGTTATCTGGGATAGAGCTTTTATCCTTGATGTAAGACATCCCTCCTAACGCTATAAGTAAAACATTTTTTAACTTAGGATCTTTAAAAGCTTCAATTGTTTCTTCAAGTCTTTTGTGCCTTCTCCAAGATGCTGACGCGACACATATCTTGCCATACTTAGAGAATACAGGGTCAGATAGTTTTACAGGTTTTACATTAGATAAAAATTCTTCTTGATCCAATCCGTTGTGGATAATGCTTTCTTGACTAGGATCTTTCCTTCCGTAAAAAGAATGATACATGTCTTTGGAAAATTGAGATTGATAAACAATATGGTCAGCTTGATCGAAGCTTTTAAATATACCAGAGTTCATCTGATCATTATTTGAACTTTCAGAATCAAAATAAAGACCATCCAACCTAAGTACATTTAAATGACATTCTGCTATTCTATCCCCTTGGATAATTGATATGTTTTTATCAAGAGGAGGTAAAGCTGCTAAAGAAAGATGGTATGGGTTACAAAATGTATGACCATTTTTTTCAAGTTGTTTTTTTAATCTACCTCCAAATATGCCGGGGCCTCCAGTAGGGTTGCAATTATTAATAAAAAATCTCATTCTACAAACCCTCTATTACGTATAAACTTTGCTAAATTTAATTGATATTGATGAGCTTCGCCTCCTATTTCTTGGTAACCTCTATAAAGATAACAGGGGTTCTCTAAAAAATGAGTTATTTGTTTATTTTTATGAGCTATATTAATGATAGGGAGCATAAAGGTTTGATCTTCACACCGTTTCATCCAATCTCCGTTCTCATCTTTAAAATTTTCAGGGTTTACTTGTTTATAATTAGAAAGAAGGAAAGTTCTGAAATGACTACTGACCCAAGGGTGTTTGTAGACATCTTGAGAATCATCTAGATAATCTGAGCATAAATTCATTCCATAAGGTTCCCAGATATTACCTGTCCAAGCTGCTCCTACATTTCCGCTACAATACGCTCTATTTATCCATTGTAGAGCTTTTCTTTCACATAGCTGATCATCTGCATCTATTACACCGATAATACGCTCATCAAAATCTAGAGAGTCTAGAACACGCATGGTGTTAGCAACTGAATACAATCTATCGCCTTCATTCTCCCAAACTTTTATACTTCCATCGGGACATGATACCTGAAAAGGCATAACGCATTGAGGGTTATACTCTATCTGTTTACACAAAGAAATAACCTCAGGTGAGGTTTTATCAATAGCTAAATGAATTCTAAAGTTCTGGTGACTCTGAACTAAGACACTGGAGACTAATCGTTTTAGATTATACAGGCAATCACCGTGAATTCTGGCGATTAACTCAAATTTATAAGTTCCTGATGTAATATCTCGGGCCTTCCTTTTAAATAGTTCTCAATTTCATCTAATGGTTTATTCCACCACTCCTCCAAAGTGTGTTGAGAGTTTTCGTTGGTGATGACTTCAAGACCCATCAGTTTTGCTTCGATTGTAACCCTAGGACATGTGTCTTCTATAATTGGTAAAAAAATTAAACCTTTATAATTACTTAATTTTTGGAGCATTTCATCATGAGTCTCAGTTGAAAATACCTCATAAGGTAAATTTTTGGTAATAGCATAATTTACTGACTTACTTACCCCTTTTGCCTGTTGGTGCCACCCCGGATGACCGTCAATAATAGCATACTTATCTGATTTCTGATTACTTCGATATTCTTTCATTTTCGCAAAAGAATCTTTAGTAAAACAGGAAGATAGCACTTTAGTTTTTTCGGCAGGCGTGTCCAAAGACACCTCATGTATTTTTCTTTGACCTTCCGACATATAGAAAATTTTAGAGGTGTATTTTTTTATATAACTGTAAATATTTCTAAGAGTAGCTGTTTCAGGGTTAGTTAAACAATCACATTCTTTATTACCTAAAATTCTATGTGGCGTTGGACCTCTAAACCTGCAAAACCCATAATCAAAATCTATTTTAACAGTGGTTTGGGTCTCAATTATTTGCATTAGAGTTTCGTAAGACTCTTTTGTAAGGCCCATGGTATTCCCGATAACCCAAACTTTGGGGTGTTTGAAATCTAAGTAAGTTTTTGTTAAGTCTGATGTTTTAATAAACTCACACTCATGTTTAAAAGGTTCAGTAATAGCGTCTAAGGTAAGTGAAGTGCCACCTAAGTTAATAGCTGAATCGTCTATAACGGTGTATTTTATCATTCAATAGTGAAGTTTGGGTTACTGATTTTAGGCCGATCCTGAGGATGTTTAGCACCTTTATTCTTTTTACGATAATCACTAAATAACTTTTCTTTTACTGGGTCGTTTCCGGCTTTTTCTTTTCTTTTTTGAGAAGCTTCTCCTGACTGGTCCCATAAATCACCGATTGTCGAAGCTTTAGCTTTCTCCCTAAACTCTTTTTGAGAAAAAGGGTCTATTCTAGTGTCAATAGACGCATTTGGTACAGTGTATACTCTGTCATACTGAACTCCATCTACTGAATACTCATGCGACTCATGAATAGTTTGAAAAACTGTTATTTGTTCTTTCGTCTCGGGGTGTTCGTAAATATACTCAGGCATTGATTTATCCTTCTATTACTATCTGATCAATTGAATCTACCATTTTCTTATAAGTATATTCATCTTGAAGTTTTAGACCCTCTTCATTGATTGGTGAAGATTTGTATCTTTCTACGGCTTCTTCACAACCAGCAATGAACTCATCCTCATTAAAAGTAAAAATATTACCTTGATTAAATGCACCACCTTTACGGAAAAACACTCCGTCACTAGAGTCTTCTTTACCGTTAGGTTGTACCATAACGGCATTTTTTTGATTAGCCCAGTCTTGATAGCCAGAACTGTTCAAAATAACTCCGTGTTTACCTAAAGCTACTGATTGAAATTCAGGTAGGCCCCAACCTTCTCCACCCGACATACCTATAACAATATTAGACGAGTTTAAAAAATCATTATAGAGAACATTCTTTTGCATTTGTCCAAGAAAGTTCAAATTGTAATAACTTTTGCCTTCTAAAATTTGAGATACCTGATTTTTAAAATCTTGCTCCTTAAGGAATGGATTTGTTATAGCGCATTGCAAAACGTAATTTTTATTATTACCATACTTTTTGAGCCATGATTTAATAACTTCTTTGTGGTGTTTTCTTTTTTCCAGTTTTCCAGTTAAGTTAAATACAATTTTACCTTCTAGATATTGTTGATCTTTTACTTCAAAATTATTCTTATCAAACCCTAGAGGTACATAGTGACAGTTTTGAACACCTACTGCTTCAAATATATTTTTGGCGTGGTTGCTGCTGAAAATTAAGTTTTTTTGATTCTTGGCGATGTTAACTTCATAAGAGGTGGGATGATCAAGTTCGTAAAAACTAAAAAGAGATTGATCTCGACCATAGGAAGACAGACTCTCATGGTTTAAATGCCATAATTTAAAGACGGGAATATCCCGCTTATACTCTTCAAAAGACTTCTTAATACAAGACTCTATCCATTTGGTAAAGTCTGCGTCTTGTTCTTGTGAGCTTAAGTCAACTTGGCCAATTGTAAAAATAAAAGGCTGCACGCCCTTCTGGTAATATTCACGCAGAAGGGCAGTGCTAACCTGACCGAAGCTTACACCGTTAATCGGGAGATGTAAGGCTATATCCGACATCAGAATAGTGGGTCTTCGGTTGTTTTGCTGCTCTCTGGTGCTTTCACAGGCGCAGGAGTAGCTTCATTATTCTTGGAGCGTTCTTCCAAACTTTCGCTCATATAAATGCGAAGGTCTGGAGCGTTTTGACTTTTAACAGATCCATCCTCGTTATATTTAGATTTATTTCTAAACACAACAAGCTGAACTTTTTCAGTCATGCCACCTTTCATTTGAATGTGCCCAGTCATATATTGGGCACCGTTATTACTTTTTTTTGCCCATAGAGCGCCTAGTTCGCGTTCTTGCCAGTCGTTTTTCTTTTCTTCGTTAGACATAAGAGATTTAATATTGTAGTAGTTCAAGACCGAAGTCAACAGTTTTTTTAAATATTATCCAGAAGTTTTTTGCTATCCATTTTTTTTCTAAGCATGGATAAACCTTTATTATGCAGATTTATTGCAGTTTGAGTACTCATATTCATTTTGGAAGCAATGGAAGACCATGAAGGTTTTTTTTCTTCTTTAGAGTAGCGGAGTGAAAAAATCTCTTGGACTCTAGAGTCCTTTAGTTGAGAAAGTATGTTCTCAGTATATTCAAAGATTCTTGTATCCTTATCTTCCTGACGTTCATCTAGAACATCCAGCATATAATCTTCAAGGGTGACTAACCTGTCTTTTGATTTTTTGTTTAACTCGTTAAGACAGTTATATTTAATTTGATTAGCTAGCCAAGTAGAAAATTTAACATTCTTTTCAGTGTTAAAACTCTTCGCTGAATACCAAATAATTAAATTTTTTTCAGCATGCTTTTCGTTAATATTAATGTTGTTAACCGAAAAACTCTTAGAGTACCGTTTCATTATCTTAAAGCATAACCCTGCATGCCTTTTAGATAGTTCCAATAAACTGTCCTCACAAGATTCAGCCTTAACCTTTTCTACTAGACAGTTATCCGTTAAAATATCCCATGTTCCTTTTTCCATAAATCCACACTCCTTAGACACTTAAAAGAATACACTATAAGTGTCTGCATGAATATTATATGAAACTTTACTAAAATCTTCTATTTTATTTTTAAAAAATTTATTTATAAACTCTCTTAAGCCATTTAAACAAGCTTTTTGAATTAATCACCAGTCTATTTTGGTCTTTTTCTGTTTTCCAATTGAGTATATAATCAGAATCTTTTCTTACCTTGGAGTCATTTTGTAACTCATGAATGTTTGCAGGTTTTACAAAGACTCTTTCTTCACCCACCTCTTGGTACCGAGAAACGTGAATTAAAATACCATTTATTTGATTTTTTAACCAATAACACTCGTCTTGTGGATATTCATTGTACCTAATATCTGTAATAATATTTACTTTATCACGATCTAAATCTTTTTCTAACAAACCTGTCCAATGTTTTCCTAATGAAGATTTTCTTTTTATTTCTCCATGAGCAACCAGTATCGGTCTTATCAAGTCTTTATCATCTCTTGAGCAAGTCAAAGGGTCAATAGAATACAATTCTTTACATGCAGACCTTACCTCTGATTTTAAATTATGTGCTAAAGCCCTTTCTTCCACAGGTAAACCCATTCTAGTTAAAAAAATCCCAATAAGTTCGGCTAAAGTGTTCTTTCCTGAACCTGCTACTCCTGATATTCCTATATTTTTAAACTTAAATTCCATACTGTTAATTAAACTTTATTCAACTTAGTTGTATTTATTTTAATAATAATAAACTTTTTCCTAGAAAGTCGAAGTGAAACGGAGACTTTTCCCGTTTTTGGCGGTTTACTCCAAAACATCGGCAATCTTTTACTTTTTCCTGAGAATACTCCCCGGTTAGCCTTTTTTGGGTGTGTGGTAGTTTACACCCATATGACATCGCCTATACTACTCGCCCAGCTAAGTTCAACACCGCTGGTTCCTCCGGTTACAAGTCTCCACAGTAGAGCCGGACACATAAGATTGCGGACCTGCCTACCTTTTTAACGTAACAAGGCAGAAATGCTACGTGTTTGCTCTTTTATGAGACATGTCTACATTTGTCAACCATATTTTTATTATTTCCTTGAAAAAGAAAAGATTGACTTTTGATTTTCAATGAGTATCCTCTCTTACGGAAATTAAAAACATGAAGATAAGCTATAAAAAACTCACGAAAGAAGCCGTTAAGCCAGAGCAGGCAAATCCTGCTGATGCTGGTTTCGATTTATTTTCTACAGAGTACGTGACACTAGAACCGGGGCAAAGAAAATTAATTTCAACCGGAATCAGTCTTGATATCCCTGAAGGTTATTATGGTAGAATAGCTCCACGTAGTGGTCTTGCTGTCAAAAAAGGTATAGATGTTATGGCAGGAGTCATTGATTCGACTTACAGAGGGGAAGTAAAAATATTATTGATAAACCTAAACTTTGAAGGTTATAATCTTACACCTTCGGTTTATGAATCAATGTTTGGATCAGGAAACAAAATTGATATCAAACCGGGAGATAGAATAGCTCAACTTATTATTGAACGATGCTATTCAGGAGAATGGGCAGAAATGGAAACACTAAACGACACACAAAGAGGTACCGGAGGATTCGGTAGTTCGGGAGAGTAATATGAAAAAAGACGATCTAAAGGATGACTTAATGTCGTACAATTCAAAAATGGTTGGAAACGAAGTTCTGGTTGTACGTGGAAAAAACCTTTCGAATTGGAAAGGAAAAGTTGAAAAGGTAATCGACGAAGAATATTTTGAAATATCTAAGCGAGAGAACCCCTTGGAAACTGAAATTATTTCTATGTATGATATAAGATCCTTAACGTACGAGTCTAAGTGACCCTAAATGTCTCATATTTTGAGACTTACTGACTCAATTCAAAAGGTTTAAAATAAAATACCTATTTTTCTTCGGGAAAAGTAAAGGTTGACATATTGGCACACCTATTGCTATACGTTAAGTATATGTATATATCTAACACATTATCAAACCGGGGCCTGTTTAACCTTACAGCGCCGTTACTAGCAGACTTAGAAGAGTCTTTGTATCACGACTCCTATTTCTCAGAAGAGGAAGACACTTACTCCCTTGAGGTAGAGATGCCGGGTTATGACAAGGAAGATGTCAAAATTAACTTAAACAAAGAGGGGTATATTATCCTGCAGGGGAAAACAAAAAGAAAAGGAGAAGATATTAAATTCGGTAGGTCATACCCTATTCCTAAATCAGCTAACCCTAACACTATTAAAGCTCATTTAGAGAAAGGTATACTGACCCTTAACCTACAGAAAAAGGAAAAATATAAGCCTAAAGAAATAAAAATTGATTAAGGTGATAGTAACCGGGCTTCGGCCCGGTTTTTTTGTGTAAAAATAATTGACTTCGAGTAAAACTTTTAATAACCTTTTCTAAAATGGATAACAACGTCAATATAAATAGAGATACCCATGATCAAGTTGTACAATTAATAGATCAATTAATAGAGTTTACAACTCACCAAGACTCACTTAACAGGCAAAAAGACCCGGTCGAAAACTGTGGCAAAGGTTTTCTAACTTCAAAACTTTCTTTAATTAGAAAGGCATTGGTAAATGAAATTTGAAGATACTGTTAAAGTACTTGCAGAAAAAAGAGAAAAGCTTTTAAACTCAGTAGAGTTATGTTTCGATAGTGTTAATTTTTGGGAAGAAAAAGCTCACATACTTTTTAATGAGATAGACGAACTAGAAGAAAATTATAATTCTTTTCCAGAAACAGAATTAGAAAACAAACAAGAAAAATAC
>Ga0208298_1000777_pt1 | contig 12687 bp, 20 predicted proteins | sample 14BtaG_FD_184088 | JGI IMG/M metagenome (GOLD analysis project Ga0208298, IMG submission 184088) | Marine viral communities from the Subarctic Pacific Ocean - 14B_ETSP_OMZ_AT15311_CsCl metaG (SPAdes) (version 2) | ecosystem: Environmental > Aquatic > Marine > Oceanic | place: Pacific Ocean... | reverse complement strand
ATTCCTACTCGTTGGTTTGCATTGTCTATATATAAAGGAAGTGGAACATCGTTTGATCTTCCTGCACCAAATACTTTTATTAATCCATTACTTGCATGAGATTTTATAACTACTGCAATTTTTTGTATAAGTTGTCCTGCAGTTGTTGGTTTTGTTGCCGTAAATGTACCTGCATTACCTACATACAACTCGTCTCCAACAGAAAAACTTGAAGTGTCAAATCCACTGACTGCACCCATCATTACAGCTGCTCCTTCTGCCTCATCCGCAATAGTTTCGTTCAAAACTCCAATTGCTGGCATCGCACTATCCGTATCATAATCAGCTGCAATAACTTCAATAACATTTCCATTAGGAGGGTTTGCGCTAGGTGATGCATGAACTACAACTCCTTTTGCAAGTGAATCACCGCTTACATTTTTAACTGTAACCTCTATTCTTTCTGCTGTTTCTGAATTAGAATCTATCCATTGTGTTCCTGTTCCTGTAGATGATAATACTTGTCCAGAACTTCCAGCAGCATTACTGCCATCATATAATTCATTAGTAATTTTGATACCCTCTTGTGCATCAATCTGATTCTTAAATTTTTGAGCCATAAAAGTATGCTTTGTGCAAAGATACTAAATTATCCTATCTTCTTGATCAAGACTCTGTAGTCGCCGTCTGTGACTGCAGCTGCAAAGGCAACTGTTATTGTGTTTACTGTGGCTCTTGTTATATCAACGAATATAGTATCGTAGTTAGTGGTATGATAAACCTCAACTATAACATCTCTGCTATTTAAAGAATGTGTAACAGTATAAGTGTTTGTGGCTTTAGCAACATTACTATCTGTAGCATCTAAGTCAACAACAAACTCTCTGTCTGTAGGGACTTCAATAGTCTTAGAAGCTAATCCTGTAACGTGTCCGTATGTATCTAGAGTTACATCTTGAATAACTGTATTACCTGAATTATCTACTGAAGCCTGTGATGAGGTGTCATCGTGATTAATTGTTATTGTATCTGAACTAGCTGTCGCTTCTGTTGTTATACCATTTCCACCTGCAATAGTTAAAGTGTCTGTAGCACTATCTGCAACAGCACTATTAGTATCTCCAGAAACAGTTTTAAAAGCATTTAAGACAACCGTACCTGACTCGTCTGGTAAAGATATAGTTCTATCTGCTGTAGGATCTATAACAGTTAGTTTTGTTTCAAAGTCATCGGCTGTTGTCCCTTCAAACAATATTGTACTGTTTTCTACAACCTGTACCGTTTCGTCTAAAATAGTTTGTGTTCCATCTACAACTAAGTTCTTAACTGTTAAGGTTTGTGAGTTGGGATTATAAGAAAGTTTGTCAGCTGCACTACCATCTATATTTAAAGCAACATCTCCTGCAGCTGAAACAAAAGTCGGATAGTATGCTGCATCTGTAGTTATTGCAGTGACATCTACACTATCGTTTTCTGGTATAGTAATATTAGTAGTTTCTACACCTGTTATGTGACCTCTAGCGTTTGAAGTAACCCCAGTAATAACATCAAAATTAGCTCCGAAATCAGGAGTCAATGCAGTACCTGTAGTATTAGTTCTAGTTACATCACTGTGGTTAATTGTTATTGTGTCAGTATCACTTCCAACAGAACTTAACTCAGTGCCTCCTGAAATAGTCAGTGTGTTACCGTCAGATATTGTTTGATCATCTCCAGTGTCTCCTGCTACAATGAAGTCTTCCATGAATCTTCCATCAATATCTACAGTATATGTTTCTCCTGAACTGGTTGTAAATGTAATTACACCATCAGAAGTATTAAAAGAAGCCGAAACAGTTGCATCTGCTATTACCCAGCCAGTGCCATCGTAATACTTTAATTTATTGTCTGATGCTGTAGAATCTAAATATATCTGACCTTTTCCTGCGGTAGGAGCGGTTGATGTTACGTGTACCTTGGCGTTCTGTAGCTGATTGTCGCTTAAGTTTATATTATGTAAAAATGGTATAGCCATAATCTTAATTCATATATGCTTTGCCAGATTCATCACCAGCAAAAGTTATTGTTAAATTATTAGAGTCAACATAAGTCACATCTCCGTATCCCTTTTGACCTGTAGATAAAACAACTGTAACTGAAGGAAATTTAGCTAAATTATGCTGAATATTCCAAGTCGTTCTTGCACTTGCAACTTCCACTTCAAAAGCCTTATGCTTATCTGAGGCCTCTACAGTATCAAATTGAAGCAAAGATACAAAATAATCCTCATCCTCTTCTATAGACCCGTTTCCAGAAATATAGGTTAGTGAGGCATCGTAAAAATCAGGTTCACTAAGTCTTTGTTGAAAGTCAGTTAAAGTATAATATCCAAATATATTCAAGTCATCAGACTTCTGAATTAATATTTTTCTATTAACCATAGAAATCATAAAGTCCTTAACTACCTTACCAGATTTTGCTTTCTTATTAAAAACTAAAGAACTTATTGAAGAGAATGCAACTGTTGAACCTACCTCGTTTTCAAAAGAAAAACTTCCGTCTATCCTGTCGTCTCCTGTTTCAATTGTATCATAAACAAACCTTAATGAGTTTTCAGATTGTATTACCTGGTTCTTGTTAAAATAATCAGCAAGACCTGTAGGTGTAAAGTTTTTAGTTCTAGAATTAGCATTAGCGTCTGTACCTATCCATTTATCACTTCCAGTAACATTATTATCTGTTATATATGATTTAATCTTTGTCATTTTCCTTGACCTATATATTTTTTCTTATAAGCGTTCTGACCTTTACTTGCATTCTTAGAATGACAACCAGGTCTTTTTGTTTTCTTTGGTTTTATATAAGTAGATAAAACTAATTTTGCCATTACTTTTTAATAACATTTATTGATTTTTCTATACCCCTGGAACCGAAATAAGAAATTACGGTTGACATCATTATCTTCTCGAAAGTATCATTCCATAATGCATTTATAGTAAATCCAACATTATCAATACTATCTAATATACCAGCAAAACTAAATACAACTATACACCATATTAAAACCATAGGGCGTACATTTTTTGAAAGCCAAGAACCCTTGGAATCAGCAATCCACCTATTAGAGATTTCCTCCATCTCTTTATTTTGTTGTTCGTAAACTAGTTGCTGTAATTTTATTTTATCATCAACTGATATTTTTGCTTTTGTAATTTCAGCGATAGCATCCTTTGGTGATGTTACACCATTTAACACCTGTCCTAACGTAGGATTTATTATTGAAGCAGCTCCAAATAATAGTTTTCCTACGGTAGAATCCTTAAATTTTTTCTTATCTGACATAATATGCAAAGATACTTAAAAACTTAGATTACCTTGTAAGCTGTCTTTCCTTCATTCTTATAAGCTTGTAAGCATCTTTTTCTGTTAGAATCACCATCTACATAGCTGACATGTACCCAATCTGGATTAGCATTAGGCTCACTAGGATCGGTCCCAAATTCCCATATGAGTTGATCGAAGTCTAAATTTTCTTTAATGTAATTATACATTTCGGCATTTGTCATATAACCATACGTATCATCCAGGTCAATCGCTCTTCCTTGGCAATGCTGTGATCGGCTACTTCCGCCAATTGCTTGATTCAATTTTTCAACCCTCATAAACGAGTTTATTTTTATTGGACCATTTGCTGCTTTTCTTAGCGGTTCAAATATTTTTTCTGCAATCAACTCCATGTTCTGAAGTTGATAATCGTCTGGAGTATTGTCTATTCCTAACCTTAACGCTGTTGTACTTCTAATACCTTCTTTGTAACTTATGTGTTCACTTATATTTTTCATAATTTAAATTTAGCTCCTATTGTTATTGAGTATGTTAATGGAAATGCATCAGTAGATTTTGCTATATTAAACCCTAGGTTAGCCCTAAAGTTTTTAGTCAACATAAAATCAAAACTAGCACCTCCAACAAATAAAACATGCTCATTAAATACAAAACCATTGTCCAGGCTACTATAACTAATTGGTGTTAATGCAGTAGCTAACATTGGTGATACTGTAAATCTATTCAAAGATACAGGTTTTAATCCAAAGAAAACGAAAGATGGCATAATATTGAAGTCACCTTTACTATATAGAATATTGTTAGATATTGAAAATCCACCAACCACTCCTTTCCATTTATTTTCTTTCTGACCAATATAAACATTACTAATTCCAGTTGATAAATTATATACCCCATACATGTACATTAATCCCACTGTAATAGTTTGTGCATTTGCAATACTTCCTTTATCATAGAAATGTCCAAAGACATATTCCTTTCCGTTTTCTTTAATAATTACAGGAACTTTTTTGTCGTACCTATGAAATACATGACCTCTTGAACCACTCAAACTTACCTGCTTAAGGTTATCCCATATCATCATGTTTGCAGAGTAGTTATACTGACCATCCATAGAAGATTGAGCAAAACCAAAACTTACAACTTGATTAGCAGCACCATCTAAACCAGACATGCGCATTACATTAGCAGATATTATTATAGGATTTGTATTCTTTTTTTTCTCTTCTTCTTCTTCTTCAGATTCTTCTTCAGTTTCCTCTTCTTCTTCTTCTTCTTTCTCCTCTTCTTTTTCTTCTTCTTCTTTTTGCTCTTCTTCTTCAGAGTCATCGTTACCTTCGTCTGAATCATCAGAGTCATCACTACCTCCGTCGTCATCACTATCTCCTCCATCACTATCTCCACCTCCATCATCTGAATCACCACCTCCGTCATCGGATCCCCCTCCAGAATCTCCACTATTATCACTTCCTGTATCGCCAGAATTATCTGAAGATCCTCCACTTGAATCACTATTAGTGTTTGAAGTAGATGTTTGTGTTGTTGTCTGTGTTGTTTGAGCTGTAGAGCATGCAGACAATGCGTACCACCACGCATAGGTTTGTTCCATCCACGTTCTTAAAGCTCCATTATAAAAATCGTTTGATGTAAATGTTTTGGTTCTATTATAAAAAGATACAGTAGTAAAACCCTGCATTTGTATACTTACTGTTTTTATTTCTCCGGTACACCTGTCTGAAAATGTTTGTACAAGAACTTGCGAATATACGCTAGATGATATTAGCAGCATAAACACTAAAAGTCTCATTAATGATCAAATATTTTTTTTCTGATCATTCTTTTAACAACCTTAGCCACTGCTGTTTCTAAAGCTTTTTTTGTTGAAGTTCCAATCGAAGATTGATTAAACTTGACATCCTCTAGGTTTTCGTTATTTAATAAAGTTAATTCTCTTGTTGTAGTTGCTTTACCTAAACCAGAACCGGTCATGTATGTTCCCGTTTCTGAATCTACAAGTTTTACTTGAAGACCTAGTCTTGTTACTAATTTATTTTTAATACCATCTTTTAGATTAATAGTTTCATCTTCTGATATACTAAAGTCATATACCTCTATATAACAAAAGTATTTAGCTAAAACTATCTTACCTATAGGATTTATAACATTAGCAGTAAAACCTTTTTCACTAGCCTTAAACTGTTTTATCATTCTATCTTTTATTTCATCTTTTGTTTCTACAAACTCAAAACGAAACGTTTCATCTAAAAAAGCCACAGTAATATTTGTTAAACCAAGTCCTACTCTATAATCTCCAAGTTCAGGATATTGATTTAATATTTCTTCTGTAACACCAATGTTTAAAAGAGCTACAGATACAGGGTCACCATTATACTCTGGTACACTCCATATAGATTCTCTAGTTTCAAAGCTAGCAACATAGTCTTCTGTAGAAGTCTTGCCTATAACCTGACTAGAAACAAAGTCCGCAACCAATACAAATATCGCACATAATATATAATTTTTCATTTTAATAACTTAATTGGTTTTGTATATGTTAATGAATCTGATTTTATAGGTTCGTCAAGCCAAGGACCTGTTGAAGGTGGAATTGGTTTATGAACTCCACAGCCGTATATAAAAACAAATAGTATTAATATTTTTTTCACCAATCTATTTCTCTTTCTTTAGGTTTTTGTATAACCGTTTTTGTAATAACTAAAGTATCCTTAACAACTCCAGGTGGTATTGATATGGTTTGCTCCATTGATGGCGGAGGTGAATCATCTTGTGGACTAAATATAGATTCCATGTTTGCTATAAATAGACCACCAGCTGCAGTTATAATCAGTCCTATTGTTGCTATTATTTGATTTTTTATTTCTTTCATAAATATATTCCATAATCAAACCTTTCCGGTTCTGTTATTAACATGTATATCAACTTAGATGCTGCTCCAAACACAAGTATTGAATATAAAATTAGTAATAGATTAATTAAATTTTTAGTTAGTTTATTCATTTCATTGAAAAGTTTTGTCTACCTACAAAGATATTGTTTTTTGAATATAATTCTACAGTGTATGAACTTGTAGGTAAAGAGTTTACATATATGTTTAAAATATTATCTCCTTCTTTACCTATTATTACTTCTTGACTTATAATGGTATTTGTAAAATCTAATATCTTTATTCTATACTCTCCATCTTTTGGAAGCTTAGTATTGATTCTGACCTTATCCTCCACAATATAGCTTTCAAGTTTTAATCCTACAGGCTGTTGTATAAATAAAGATTCAGGTACTTCTTTAACAGGTTCTAATACACTTACATCAGTAGTGCAACTAACAAAAACAATTAGTAGTATTAATATTTTTTTCATCACTTTATTTTTAAGATTATTTTTTTACCTTGATCAGTAACAGCATCTGTAGTTTTAAAATAAACAAGTCCTGCTGTATTTGTAATATTTTGTTTTGGATTTGTAATATTTTGTTTTGGATTAAAAATAATTTTATAAGGCTCACCAACTTTAATATTTTCTGAGTTCTCTACACTTATACTTCCGAAATATATTTTATTTTCTCTTTCAGAAACAAAATTAGTTAACAAATTACCTGTGTCAAACTTGACTTCTTCAAACTCTAGTATTGACTTATCGTATTGAATAATAAACTGCATACCTGCAAGATCTTCTTTTTCTATGTTCACAATCATTTCAACCTTACCATCAACCAAACTTGTTGATATATCTAAATCTAAATCTTCTGCATAACCTGCTACAGTTTGAGCTTTAGGAGTTTCAGTTACAATAGGCTCAAATGAATGAGAAAAATCTACATCACCAATAAGACCGTGTCCAAAATCAAAAACCTTTAAAGCATCAGTAGGAGTAAATACTTTCTTTTGGCCAAAGTAATAATCGTTTGTAGAGTATCCATACTGATTCTTTTCTCCCCAAACGTTCTTAGATCCGTTTGTAGAGCTTGTAAACCACTCACTAATGTTCTCGTTCATTATATGGCTTAAAAGCACGTAAGAGTCATCAAAATCAACATTACCACTATTGTTTACTTCTCCTAAAAGAAATTGTATAGAGTGTGTAAAAGTATTTGTAGTTCCGCCAGGAGAACTCCCAGCGCCTATAGCTTCTTTAAATACAAGAAAAACATCTGTAACAGTTGCCACATCGTCAAGCCAATCAGCGGCTAGCTCATCGTCTACTTTTATATCTATAGTATATTCAACATCATTTTCTAGTCCACTTACAATAGCCTGTGAGTTTGCATCAAAATATCCGTCAGCAACACTTGATCCGCTCTGTAATATATCGTATTTATAGTGCGTTGGTTTATCGTTGTTTGTTTTTAGGTTTATAGTTACAGATCCAGCATCCCCTCCTTCAACATCTGAAAGAGTAATTTTTTCTTGCATAGCTTCAACATCATATAAGGTAGATGTCGAGTTGTCTTCTGCCCTCATCCAGTTTAAATTTGTTATATTACTATAGTCACTATAATCTGTATTAATCTTATCTTTTATCTTAAAATCAACCTCTATAAGGGTGTTATTGTATGTTATACCAACACCATCTTGTATAGTAATTCTTTCTACAGACCAGTCGTTGCTTGTTGGATAAGACTCGGATCTTCCTACCCACCCATAAGAATATTGATCAGAAAGGTTTTTATCTTCATAATCACTAATTGGATCAAAACTATATCCATCCCAATGATTTAAAGATACTTGTGCATTTGTATTACTTTCATTGTCAGTAACCTTCCATCTGTGTTCTATTTTTTGTAAAAGTTTATTGTTGTACTCATAATCAAAAACATACAAGTTAGGATTCACATTTTCAGTTACCTGTATTGTATTGAACTTTATTGTAATAGTATCTCCTACTTGAAAGTCAGGACTGTTTGTATAACTATGGTCAAGCTTTAAGTCTTGAGATAAACAAATAAATGGAAGTAATACAAGTAATAGTTTTCTCATAGTTTTAGTTTTTTTATAATCTTTTCACACATTTTTTTTAGAGCCGTGCTAACACTTGACTGTTTAAAGTCACCCTCATTGTTTAGTATAAGAAACGAAGACTTTATATCCTTGCCCACTCCTTTTACTTTTACTGATTTGTTTTTATATTTAGCTACAGCTATTATCTCTACTATATTTTCTTTTTTAGTATATATTGCTGCAGTGGTTTGTGTTCTTTTATTACCAAAGTATATAATATCAACAAACAAGCTGTCTTTACTGTTTGGATTAATATCATAACCCTTATCCTGTACAACCTCCTCTAATATGTTTTTAACACCAAAAGTTATAGATCTATTGCCAACAAGTGGGCCATACTGAATACTATTCTGTACATCACTGATACTTATGTCTTGACTGAATACTATGCTTGAGAATACAAGGCTACTTATTACGCTTATGAGTTTCATACCATTTTGTTATTGTATACCCAATGGACACGAGTAATAATATTATTTTTAAAATGGTTTCTACTTCAGTGAAAGAAATAGTGAATGAGAAAAAGTTAAGGGCGTAGATTTTAATTGTTTGCATGTCCATAGTGATTATTTTTTGTAAGGAAACATTCTGTTAAGATTATCACGCCTTTTGTTACAACCGCACGGTTTGCCAGTTTTTTTTGCAATAGTGTCTACAGCTTTTTTTATGCCTGTAGCCTTTGTGAATTTTTCTATAGAGTCTCCTAAACCTTTACTTTTCATTTTTTAATATTTACCTCTTTTGCTTTTTGGTGAACTTTTAGTGCTTCCGCCTTTTCCAGCCCACAAATTTTTGCATGCCCAGTAACGAGCGGTTAATTTATTTGTAGCAGATGAACATTTATGTCTAGCCTTAAAAGATTTTCTTGCAGCAGCAGAATAATTATGACCGTATCCCTTAGCACCAAAGTGAATTAACTTCTCTTTACCGCCAGAACAGGCTTTCACCATTCTTTTTTTACCAGCCCTATCAGAAGGTCTTGGTCTGTTACAAGGCATCTTGGCTTTATTTGCCATCTTGTTTAGCTTTTATAATTTTTTTCTGTAAGTCTTTAGGTAAGGTTTGTTGAGCTTTTGTAAGATACTTGTCTACAACAACATCCTTAAAACCTACATCATTATGTTTTATTTTTTTTTCCATCTTTTTATCTTTGACTTACTCTTGCTGCTGCAGTGTTTCTTACAAACTGCCTTTTCTTTCCTTGTCTTTTTTTCTTTTTCGCAGTCGCAGCTCTCTGAGCTTTTGACAGACTTCTTGCTTTTTTTAACGGTAGGCACCGGTCTGGATTCTTTTTGTTCTTGCTTGTTCCACACGAACCAAGAATAGAACCATCGCTTCCAATACGTACCCAATTTTGATTTACCCATTTCTTTAATTCACCCATTACTTTTTACGTTTAGAGCCCTTTGCGTAGTTAGGATCCTTACAATACTTACTTGCTGCCATGTTGGCATAAGCTGAAGGATATCTGTCAAAGGTTCTCTTTGCCCAAGCAATACCTGAAGGGCATATCTTATTACCTTTCTTCTTTCTAGGCATTATTTTTTCTTTTTCTTTTTAGTTTTTTTCTTCTTTTTAAGACTGTATTTTACTTTTCCTCCGTATGGCATAACTTTTTTATTTAAAATGTACAATGCAAAGATACTTAAAAATATTATATTTGTTTAAATGAAGAAACGTAAGATGAGGCGCAAGTATGAGCGTGACACACCCTTTAAAGGATATACCGACAGAGTTAGAATTAACTACGATCGCAAAGAACCGAGCTTCAATTACCTAAAACACTTAAAAATAGTGAGATACTGGGCTAAAAGAACCCACGAAGTGGGTCTCGCAGATCTAGAAATGCTACTGTTTTTATACAGTGAAAGGCTATTCAAGAGGACAGACTTCAACGATTATGAAGAGTTATTCTCATGGGACGTTAATAGGTTCAATAATTTAGTAAAAAAGGGCTGGATATCGCTTTGGCGTAAGAAAAAAGGCTCTGAAGCTGCACTATACGAGGTTTCATACAAAGGAAAACGCCTAATACTAAGTGTTTATAAGAAACTATCAGGGGAGGAGACTATATCTGAGTCACCAAATAAGAACCCTATATTCAAAAAAGACTCGCCCTACACCGACAAGGTATACAGACGAGCCATTAAGAGAATGAATAAAACTACAAAACAACAACAACGTCACGCTCAAGAATGATTGTGTATCGTTTGTCTTGTAGTACCATTGAATGTCCAGAAGACTTGTCATAATAAATGACATCACCAGCCTTAACTGAATCTACATTGGTGCCTGGATTGACCACAACACCCTTGTTATACCTAAATTCGTTAGCATCTTCACCAGAAAGTAACAGTCCTGACGCTGTTTTTATTTCTTCAGACACTTTATCTACAATTATGTACTTGTTTACTGCTTTCATCTTTTAAGTGTTACTATTGCGTTAGTGGTTAGTATGGTTGTAGCAACAGAAACTGCATTACGAAGTGCGTTCTTAGTTACCTTAGCAGGATCAATAACACCCATCTTGTACATATCACCGTACTCACCAGTCTTAATATTGAACCCCTTGCCAAACTCTACCTTGTCTATCTTGTAATCCTTACCACTATTGTCTAGTATTTGATTAAATGGAGAAGAAAAGCCTACTTTTAGTATGGATTCAGCTAAACTATCACCTAAACCAATAGCCTCATACAACAAAGAAGTACCTCCGCCGGGTAGTATACCCTCTTCTAATGCTGATCTAACAGCACAAACAGCGTCGTCTATACGATCGTAAAGCTCTTTCTGCTCTATATCACTGTTTCCACCAGCATAAACCACACCTACACCACCAGACAGGCTAGCAATTCTTTCTTTTATAAAGTCCTTGTCACCCTTGTTTGTAGTTAAAGCCTCAGCATCACGAAGCTCAATAACCCTATTTTTTACATTATCAGATTTATTATCGTCACGAACTATTATGGTTTGGTCTCTTGACACTACAACCTTCTTGGCGTGACCTAAATCGGCCATGGTAATCAAACTTAAGTCGTCACCAGTAGACTCACTAAAGTATTTAGCTCCAACAGAAAGTGCTATATCACTCATAAGCTCCTTTGTCTTGTATCCAAACTGTGGAGGAACAATGTTACAGAACTTCAAGTTATTCTTCACAACGTTCATTCCTATGGTATTTATAACATTCTGAGAACACTCACCAATAATAAGAAGCTTCTTGTTTTGTTGTATCACAGGCTTTAGTATGTTCTCTATGTTTAATATATTATTAATCTCAAGGTCTGTAGCCAGTATGTATACATCATCTAAAACACACTCATCACTCTTTTGATTATTTACAAACAACCTTGATGTATAACCCCTTTGTATCTTAATACCGTTTGTTACCTCGTAATATGTTTCAGGAGTCTGACTGTTCTCTACAGTAACCACACCGTCCTTACCTACCTTCTTATAAACATCAGATATTAGTTTACCTAAATCCTTGTCGTTGTTTGATGATATAGTTGCTACATCACGAAGAGTTCTACCCGTTACCTTTTTAGATTTCTTAGATAGGTTTTGAATTACCCTTTCCGTTATAGTGTTGATCTCTCTAACCAGCTCCGATACATTAGTTTCTGTAGTTAGTGCTTTCATACCTTCCGTTACAATAGCTTCTGTAAGTACAATGGCTGTTGTTGTTCCATCACCTGCAGAGGTTGCTGTTCTATCAGCCGCTTCCTTAACCATCCTAACAGCTAGATTCTCTACCCGAGGTTGCTGTTCTATCAGCTGCTTCCTTAACCATCCTAACAGCTAGGTTCTCTACCGGATCTTCTAAATTGATTCCTTTAGCCACAGTGACACCGTCCTTGGTTACTGTTAAACCACGTGTATGATGTTGAGACTCTAAGATTACTGTGTTCCCTAACGGGCCTAGTGTGCTTTTGACTGCCCTGGATATTTTCTTAATACCACTAATAAGCTTGTCACGACCTTCTTGGTCAAAAAATAGTTCATTCATTCAATTAAATTTTAATACCACTAAACTAATAATAATATAAATGAAATACAAGTCTGTGTCGATTTTGTGTCCGTATATATAGAACCTATGTAAAATAGGTATGTGTGTTTTTATTTTTTTTATTTTTCTACTACTAAAATCGACACAAAAAAGAAAATATAGAGATAAAATACTAATAATCAGTTAGTTAGGGCGTGTCGATTGTGTGTCGATTTTGCTTAAAACCGTGTCGATATTAGGTATATTGATGTCGAAAACAGATTTTTGTGTCGAAATACACGTAGTAAATGGGTTATATATAGATATTACAGATACAACTCGACACAGAAAACGATTATTTTTTCAGGGGTGGGGGTATAAA
>Ga0208298_1000776_pt1 | contig 12690 bp, 15 predicted proteins | sample 14BtaG_FD_184088 | JGI IMG/M metagenome (GOLD analysis project Ga0208298, IMG submission 184088) | Marine viral communities from the Subarctic Pacific Ocean - 14B_ETSP_OMZ_AT15311_CsCl metaG (SPAdes) (version 2) | ecosystem: Environmental > Aquatic > Marine > Oceanic | place: Pacific Ocean... | reverse complement strand
AAACTATCAATCGCTCGCTTAATCTCATCTTTAATTTCAGATATATCAACATCATTATTAGCGGTCTCTTCAACCTCCTCACCTAACATTCGAAGATGTCTACGTGGAGGCACATCACCACGAACACTCTCACCATATATTTGCTGTAATGATTTATACTTCATTCAATTCTTTTTCTAGTGCCTGGTTAGAGGATTGCAACAAATCTTGTATCTGATTTGTAACGCGTTTAGGTTCTGATTGACCATATTCCTGTGATAGGGTGTTAATTAAATTTTCTTCCTCTGGTGTAGGTGAATAAGAAAACGCAAGAGCAGCCAACTTAGTAAGGTATATTTCCGCTTCTGTAGTTAAGGACGGCTCTTCAACAGGTACTTCAGCTGCCACTTCAGTAGCATCTACTGCAGCATCTGCTCCCTCAACACCATCTTGCTCTAATAATTTATAGTAGCTTTCAATTAGTTTTATAGTTTTCATTTTTATACTACGTTTGGATCTGCTTCTTCAAATTCCGTTGTCTTTTTCTCAAACTCTTGCAACTTCTTACGGTAGGCATTCTCTCTATTTTGCTTTGCTTTCATAGCTTCAGGGTCTTTTGCTTCAGCTCGTCTATCAAGCTCTGACTGAAACTCATTATCTTCAACATTATCAGTAATATCTCGGACCTCAAGCTTAACCATACGACCGTCTTCAAGTTCTATCATAATATCATCCCTAAAAGTCTTCACCTTAACATTAATATCCTTACTAAGTAAAAATCGCTGCAGAGCTCTTTTCGCATCTGTTATTTTATCTAGATCCTTTTCTGGGATATTATTTTCAACAGCTTCGAGGAATTTACTCATGTTTATATTTATGGAAGTAATGATAGTTTTATATTTAAATTTAGGTGTAATTTGTTAACAAGCTTAAGTAGACCGTTAGAATGTAAAAATCTACTAAACTTTTCATAACTAACCTTTGAAACATCCTTACTAGTAAAAGAACTATAATCCCTATCATCTAAAAACTGCTTAAACGAAGTATTACCATATGTTATGTTAGTTGGTAGCGAGTTAAATAACTGTTTTACTAGTGTGTTTTCAATACTTTCATTAATTTTGTAGTAAAACCATTTCTTTGTATCACTATATGAACAGACTTCAATGATCTTAGATGCTATAAAATGTACCCCTAAACGTTTTTGTTCCTTTTTAGTTAACTTAAGCTCGTTCTCATTTATATATAACTGGTATTCATTATAAGATGCTTCTAAGAGACGGTTTAAATTAATAAAAGTGTACCCTCTTACACTATCGTCTTCTTTTTCCAATTCTAACGTTGATAATTCCATTGTAGTATTCATCTTTTAGTAAGACTTCACGTTCTACTTGTAGCTTCATCTCATTATATGAGAGTTCCCATTTACTATCACAACTTATTAGTATTTCAAACTTAAATTTATCCTTTCCAAGCTCAACTATGTCTTTATTTAGCTCATTTGAGGAAGATGTGTATGTTCTCCAATCAGTTTCAACGATTTGATGCCGTTTATTCTTCTTACCCTTAAGAGGTGGTCGTTTACGCACTGATTGACACTGCTTCTTGCCAATATACTTACGATTATTAGTGAGATTTGTTATCTCATATATAAAACCGTAAGGAATAGTATCTTCTGTAAGCAAGCCCTGCCAATGTCCTAAATCAGCCATTGTTGATTTCGTAACAATTACAATGCTCACAATCTGGACCACACTTACACTCAGCTACTGGTGCACCACAACAAGCATCCGGACACATTTCTTCATCTTCTTCACCGGTTAAGAATACACCATCTATACCTCGTTTCTTTTTATCTTTCTTTTTCTTAGATACAGAACCACTTCTTGTTTGAACACCACCTAGCATCTTTGGTTTTCTTGCATCACCAGGTGTATATGTATCACCTGAGTCAATCTGACCATCTGGATCAAAAATTTTACCACCCTGTGCAGCTGGACCAAGAGCTCCACCTCCAACAGAACTACTCTCTTCAGCTAAATCTTCAGATAATAACTTAAAGAACTGTGATTCAAACTTACCACTTGATTCTTGCATATTTATATTTATACTACCTTTGTGGATGATCGATTAAAAAGATACATTGAAGAGGTAGGTCAGGATCTAGTGCTTGACGATTTTAATGTAAAGGATCAACAAATGAGGTTACCTTCTCGTAAGCATTACTGGGTGGCCAGACTTATTGAAGCTAAGGTTGAAAAGAATAGACTTATAAAGAAGAAGAAAACTCTTAAAAAGGAGATTGTTAAGCAGGTAATACGTGATTCACCTGTAAAGATTACAAACAGTACTGCTGAGACTGCAGCAGAAAATCATAATAGCCTTGCTGAGATTAACGATAAAATATACGGTCTTAATCACGTTATCGAGTATCTTGAAAAGGTTGAAAAAATAATGTCGCAGATGGGTTACGAGATCAAAAACATCGTTGAGATACAAAAAATGGAGCAGCTATGATTAATTTTGATATTGTTAAGTCGAGTGGTAAGTTAAAGTTTACCTGCACTGATACATCTTTGTTCGAAAAGATTAGAGAGAGCTTTTCTGTAGAAAATACTGCTGCTAGATTCGCTAGACGTTATTCGAGATTTGCTCCTCGACGTAAGTATGCTATAACAGCTACTGGATCATGTGAGTTAGGTCTATATTGGCTAATCAGACAATATCTGATACAAGAACAAATTAATATTGACGTTAATATTACTGATAACTTAAAGTCAGTCCTAAACGTGGGATATAACAACCCACTTTACAAAGATTTTGCATTTGACTTGAGAGAGTATCAAGAGGATGTAATTAAGAAGGCTCTTAAGTTAGGTAGAGGTACATGTGTTCTTGGAACTGGTGCAGGTAAGACCTTCACTACAGCCGCTCTTATAGAAAATTACTTTCAGAACTGTAAAGATAAGGATACTTTTAAGTGTATAGTGTTGGTACCTGACTTAGGGCTTGTAACTCAAACATATGATGAGTTTATGAACTGCGGTACTACCTTTAAATTAACAAAATGGACGGGCAAGATGAAGCCTGACCTTACTGCGAATGTAGTTATATGTAATATAGGTATAGTCCAGAGTCGTTTTGACGAAAGTGAGTGGATGAAGTATGTCGATCTACTAATAGTCGATGAGTGTCATAAGATAAAAACGAGTAATAAAATTAGTAAGATAATATCAAAGATAGTAACCCAAAACAAATACGGATTTACAGGCACCTTACCAGAAGATAATTTAGATAAGTGGTCAATTATTGGTAAGTTGGGACCAGTTATATATGAGAAGTCGAGTTATGAGTTACGAGTAGAAGATTACCTGGCAAATGTTGAGATAAAGATTATTAACATTAGTTATAAGCATAGTCCAGTATATGAAGGTGTTAATGGCTACAGGGCTGAATTGGATTTTATCTATGAGAGTAATCGTAGGAATTTATTTTTGCAAAAGCTACTAACCAAATTGGATAACAACAGTCTAATTCTTGTCAATCATATAAAGCACGGTGAAGCGTTATTAGAGCATTTACAAAGTATAAGTGGTAAAGAGGTATACTTTATAAGAGGTGAAGTGGACGTTGAGGAGAGAGATAAGATCAAAAAAATAATGGAAAAGAAGAGTAACGTTATTTGTATTGCAATAAGTGCTATTTTCTCCACTGGTGTGAATATTAAGAACATACATAACATTATTTTTGCTGCTGGTGGTAAGTCTTTTATTCGAACTGTACAGTCTATAGGTAGGGGGCTACGTAAGCATGCATCGAAAGATAAGCTTGTTATATTTGACATATGCGATAAGTTGAGGTACGGTATTCGTCATAGTGATAAGCGTAAGCAGATATATGACAAAGAAAAGATAAAATACGTTGAAAAAGATATATAGTAAGTTATAATATCTTTAATGTCTAGGAAAAAGAGAGAAGGCGAGTATTATATTGAACCTAAAGTGTTCAAGGCTTCCCTTAAAAAATATTACGATACAGACGTATTAACCGACGACTTGGCAGAAAATATTAAAAAGATTTCATACGGCCTAAGTTATAACTCAAACTTTATCAACTACACTTATAAAGATGATATGATTGGAGACGCTTTGGTTAAGATGTATGCCGCGTTGAAGTATAAGAAGTATAAATTTGAGAGTGGATCTAATCCGTTCTCCTACTTTACAACAATAGCCTTCAATGCATTTATTAACAGGATTAAGAAAGAGAAAAAACATCACGAAGCTTTGACTAACTATAAAGAGCAAGTTTACGAGGCTTACATGACTAACCCAGAGAACACCGGTGGTGGAGTTGTGTATGTTAAACCTGTTGATGAAGAAGATGACTTATACCACGATCAGTAAGCCACGCTTTGCTATATTTTCTGATCTCCATCTAGGAGTGCATTCTAATAGTACCGAGTGGCATAAAAACGCTCTTGAATGGGCTGTATGGTTTAAGGATGAGTGTAAGAAAAAGAACATTAAAGATCTTATCTTTTGTGGTGACTGGCATCATAACAGAAGTGAGATATCTGTCAACACATTACAGGTATCTGCTGATATTTTAGATATTTTATCTGACTTTAATATTATAGCTATTACTGGTAACCATGATATCTATTATAAACATCGTACTGATGTAAACTCTCTCTCAATCTTTAAGAAGAGAGCAAACGTTACTATCCTAGACAAGCCTTTAACGATTGAAGCGTTTGATAAGACCTTAACCTTCTGCCCTTGGAATACAAATCCTCGCGATATACCGCAGAGTGATATCATTTTTGGTCATTTTGAAATCGAAACGTTTAAAATGAATTCATATAAGGTATGTGAGGAGGGAGTAAAGATAAAAGATCTATTAAAGAAGTCTGAGTTAGTTGTTTCAGGGCATTTCCATACTAGACATGAAAAGAAATTTGGTAAAGGTACCATACTGTATTGTGGTAATCCTTTTCAAATGGATTTCGGAGATGTTGATAATGAAAAAGGCTACTACATTCTAGATCTCGATACAATGGAGTATGAATTTACTCCTAATACTATTTCGCCTATATATAAGAAGGTACCACTAAGCGAACTAGTTAGAGAAGGTGATATAACTAAACATGTTATAGATCTTGTCTGCAATAACATAGTAAAGCTAAAGGTGGATATGAATATCTGTCATGAGGATATGGATATTCTTCTCAAAAAGCTTAATTTACTTAAACCAAGAAATCTAACTGTAGATTATGATATTAACTTTAATCGAATTTTAGAAAATACAGAAGCTAAAGAAGATCTTTCAGGTATTGATATACCTCAAGCGATAGAAGAGTTTATTAATCTACTTGAAATAACAAATAAAAAGGATATTATTGATTATACTCTAAATTTATATGAAAAGAGTCGAATTTAAAAAAGTAAGTATTGTAAATTTCCTTTCTGTTGGTGAAGACCCTGTAACTGTTGAGTTTACTAAGGGTCTTCATATTATTACAGGGTCGAATAAAGATAAGCCTGCGAGGAGAAATGCTATCGGTAAGAGTACTATAGCGGATTCTATCTATTTTTCTATATTTGGTGATACCTTACGAGAGATTAAAAAAGATCTTATACCTAATAATTTAACTAATGGTAAGACGCATGTAGAGCTCGACTTTGATGTAATTACACCATCTGGTAAGAATGAATATAAGATAGTTAGAAATCTATCACCGTCAAAAGTGTTTATCTACAAGAACGGTATTGATAAAACGCGTGACAGTATTAGTAATACGAACAAATATATATGTGATGTCTTGAGTGCTTCACCAGCTATTTTTCAAAACTGTGTTATTATGACTGTTAATAATGCGATACCTTTTATGGCTAAAAATAAAGTCGAAAAACGAAAGTTTATTGAGGATATTTTTGGAATGGAGGTGTTTAGTCAAATGCTATCTGCATTAAGGACTGAATATAATGAAGTTAAGAGGGATCATGATACCGAAGTTACAAAGCTAGATGAGGTTAAAACAAGCTTTAATAATTATAATAATCAAAAAGAAAAGTTACTACAAAAACGAGCACATAAAAAGGAACTATACGCTACGAGACAAGCTAATAATCAAAAAGAGCTAAACTTATTAAAAGAGCAGATATCTGCTTTACAAGAAGTTAATGTAGATGAGGTAAGTGAAAGTATAGATAGATATAAGGGTAAATTGGTTGAGTGTGAAGATAAAATAGATAAATATATTGAGGATATAAGTTCCGCAAAATCAGAAGTAGGTCATGTTAAAGAGAAGTATAAAAAGCTTGGTACGGATGAAGATGTGTGTCCTGTTTGTCTACGTCCAATCGAAGATCATGACACAACGAAGATTGCTGAAGAGAAGAAAAAGCTCAAAGAAACGATTGAGCGGATGGTTCGAGATATAAAAGAGGTTACAGTTAGTTTAGATAGAGCTCGTGATGTAAAAAAGAAGATTCATACTTCAATCACGCAGTATAATAATAAGTTAGCTGATAATAAGGTAACTATTCAAAAGAAGCAAAATACTAACGAAAGAATTAATCAGCTTAATGAATGGCAAGATGAATTGAAAGTAGATCTTGAAACTATTAATAAAACAGAGACTGATTTTGATACTATTATTGATGAAACACAGTTACGTTTAACTGAACTAGAGACTAAGGTTAAGGAATATAGAGACGCTATATCTAAACTTGATATAGTTAAGTATGTAGTTTCAGAAGAGGGTGTAAAATCATATATTGTAAACAAACTACTAGAACTACTCAATAGTAAATTATTACACTACCTTAAGCGACTAGATTCAAATTCAATATGTGTATTTAACGAATATTTTGAAGAAGAAATTCTTAATGAAAAGAATAAGCTATGCTCTTACTTTAACTTCTCAGGAGCTGAGCGTAAATCGATTGATCTAGCATGCTTATTTACATTTTCTGATATTCGTCGCTTACAGGGAGGCGTACAATACAATATTGCAATATATGACGAACTATTCGATTCGTCTTTTGATGAGAAAGGTATAGAACTCATAACGCAAATACTACAAGATAGAGTAGAAGAGCTTGATGAGTGCTCTATCGTTATATCACACCGTAAAGAGTCAATAAAAGCGGTAACTGGAGAAGTAGTATACCTTGTAAAGGAAAACGGTATAACTAAGAGAGTAGATTATATTGAAAAGTAACCTATATATTATATATGCTTAATAGACAGCCATTTGGAGTTCCTTTTGCATCTCCATTTCCACCAGCACCTATTCAACGGAATGCGGCTCCTAAACAGCCACGTCCAAAAGAAGAGACTATGCCTAGATTTATCAACTATTTAGCTGATTACTCTGGTTGTGGTCATTGGCGTATATTATGGCCTGAGCAAGTTATAAATAGTACTGGTCGAGGTATGTCGCAATCAACAACTGCTATGGTTGCAGATCCAAGATGGTATGAAAAAGTTAAAGCTGTAAAATTACAGAGACAAGCATCAGGATCACAAAAACAATTCTTAGAGCATCTTAAAAAAGTTCAGAAAGAGCATGATTTTAAAATTATATACGAAGTAGATGATGTTGTATTTAGGGAAGAGATTCCAGACTACAATAAATTTAAGTTTGCTTTTGATAATAATGAAGTTAGGCAGAACTGTATTGACATGATCAATATGGTTGATGAAGTTACAGTTACATGCGACTTTATGAGAAGGCTTTACATAGAAAAAACTGGTCAACAAAACATTACTGTGATACCTAACTTCGTACCTAATTTTTGGATGGGGCATCTCTTTAACCGTAGTAAAGTTCAGAGTGGTTTCGATACCAATAAGAAGAAACCAAGAATACTCTACACAGGTTCGGGTGCACATTACGATGTTGATAATAAGACAGGTGGTAAGGATGATATGTCTGAGGTTCTTGACGTCATAAGAAAGACTATAGACAAGTATCAATGGGTGTTTGTTGGAGCTTTTCCACCTCCATTAGCAGATTTAGTTAGAACAGGTAAAATTGAATTCCACCCATGGAAGAATCTGTTAGAGTATCCCCATTTTATAGCTAATCTTAATCCACAGTTAATGGTTGCACCTCTTGAGGTCAATAATTTTAATAGAGCCAAGTCTGATATTAAGTTTATCGAAGCATGTACTCTTGGAATACCTTGTTTATGTCAGGATATGGATACTTACTATTCAGCTCCAGGTAGTTTACGATTTAAAACACCAGAAGAGTTCGAACATAAAATAGAGAGTATACTAAATTGGAAAAATCGTACTAAGTATTATAAGAATGTATCTATATTAAGGGATATCGCTAACAAGCGTATCCTAGAGAGTCCAGATAATATCGGAGCGCATATTGAAGCCCTTACTACACCGTACGGATCACCGGATCGCCACTACCTTAAGAAGTGGAATCCTTAATTAGGTTTATCCATTGCCTAAAAAAGGAACTCTAGTATAATAGTATTAGAGATGTATAGAAATGTTGTTTATAACGGTAGAGAGAGTACCGTCACGTTGTTTACTTGGGATCAAGATGGTAAGCGTATTTCTACTGAGTGTTCATTCGAGCCGTATCTTTATGTTGAAGACAATAGAGGTGATAAGACTTCCATTTTTGGTACGAAAGTAAAAAAGAAGAGATTCAATACTGCTTATAACAGGTATAAATTTCTGCAAGACTCTGGTCTTAAGAGAGTGTTTGAGAACTGCCCACCGGTACAGCAATTTTTGCTAGACTCTTACTGGCAAGAAAATGAGAAACCTGAATTTAACACTACACCTATTAAGTACTGCTTTTTAGATATTGAGACATATTCAGTTGATAGTTTTCCTGATGTAGATAACCCAACCCATACTGTAAATGTTATTACTTGCTGGGATAACTTTACAAAGAAGTTTCATACATTCGGTATTAAGGAATATACAGGTAAAGGTAGAGACGATCTTATCTATGTTCATTGTAGAGATGAGCGGGCTATGTTTGTTAAGTTTCTTGAATATCTCGAAACGGACTTTCCAGATATTCTAAGCGGTTGGAACTCTGAGTTTTTTGATATTCCGTATATTATTAATCGGATGGAGAGAGTGTTAGGACAAGACTATGTTAATCGTCTCTCACCGCTTAAGAACGTTCATTTTAGAGCAGTAAAGGGTAAGTTTGGTAGAGATCAAAAGAGGTACTATGTAGATGGTATCGCTTGTCTTGACTACCTTGATGTGTATAGACGCTTTTGTCTTAAGTTGAGAGAATCTTATAAACTGGATGCAATTGGTGAAGTAGAGCTTGGTGAAAATAAGGTTGATTATGGGGGAATGAGTCTTCATCAACTAGCAGATGAAGATTGGAATACCTTTATTGACTACAACATTCAAGATGTTAACCTGCTTGTACGATTAGAGGAGAAGCTTCAATATATACCCCTACTTAGAATGCTTTCATACGTAGGTCTTACTACACTCGAGGGTGCAATGGGTACTATTCAAGTTATTAACGGTGCTCTAACTATACGAGCCCGTAAGCGTGGTGAAATTATTTCAACGTTTTTACGAAATGCAGATACGGGTAAGAATCCTGGTGCATATGTTGCAGAGCCTAAGCGTGGGTTTAAGAAAAATATTGTATCGTTCGATGCTAACTCACTATACCCTAACGTGATGATATCTCTTAATACGTCACCAGAGACTAAGATCGGTAAGATTGAAAAAACTACTGAAGATAAGGTTACCATCCAGCATGTATCCGGTAAACTGTTTGAATTAACGAAGCCTGATTTTGTAAAGTTCGTTAAAGCGGAAGAGTGTGCACTGTCGAAGGCTGGCTTTCTCTTTAGTCAAAAGAAGAAAGGTATTATACCAGAGTTTCTTGAATATTACTACAATCAACGTGTTAAGATTAAGAAGAAGTTGTTCAAATGTAAGCAAGATCTTAAGAAGGATCCTAATAATATTGAACTTAAGTATGAAGTAGAGCGTCTTAATACATCGCAGATGGTTATTAAGATTCTTGTAAATAGTTGCTATGGGTATATGGGTAACAAGAACGCACCTATTGGTGATGATGATATTGCTTCGTCAGTAACCCTAACAGGTCAAGCAGTTATTAAGGAGTCAAACAAGCAACTTAAAAAGTACATTCGCGAAAATATCGATAAGGAAATAAGTGATCATGAACTTGAAGAGTGTATCATTTATAATGATACTGACTCGTCTTATATTTCTATATCACCTTTAATTGAGAATGGTATCAAGTTCTTTGAAGATGAGAAGAATGGAATCATTCATCAGGAGACGTATGACGAGATCCAACGTATAGAGGATAACCTCAATGAGGGTATTGGTGTATGGGCACGTAAAGCTCTACTAACTAAAGATCCACGATTTATATTCAAGCGTGAATGTATAGCTGATGTGGGTGTATTTCTTCAAAAGAAGCGATATGTGATGCATATTCTCGATGATGAAGGCATTCGGGAGAATAAGTTTAAGTATACAGGGGTTGAGGTCGTTAGAACAACTATGCCTAACGCTATTAAGCCATACGCTAAAAAGATTATTGAGACTATGCTTACAACGCAGTCGTTGGCTAAGACTAATGAAGTACTAAACGAAACATATGACGTTTTTAAGACGCTATCACCCGAGGATATGGCGTTCGTTATGGGTGTAAAGAGTTATGAGAAGTACGCTGTTCAGTGTAATGAGTTCTCTACTACAAAAGGAATGCCTATACATGTTAAGTCTGCTTACTTTTATAACCTGATGTTAGAAAAGTTAAAAACCGGTAATCGTTACGAGTCGATTAGCTCTGGTGATAAAGTTAGGTATATGTATGTCGAGCAACCCAATAAGTTCGGATTAGAGAGTATTGGATTTAAGTATGAACATCCTTCTGAGTTTAAAGATATTTTTAAGCCTGACTACGATAAGATGTTTGAAAAAATTCTCTTTCAATCTATTCAGAGATTTTATGATAATGTGAAATGGACGATACGTAAACCTGCTGAAAATGTACAGGTGGAGTTATTTGATTTGTTTAGTAAATAAAGTAAGATATGTCTGAAAGTTATTTAGATCGACCACAGGATGATAACACTCCTAAAGCTCACCCTGCATTTAAGAGAGGTAAAATTGATGGTATTAGAACAGTACTGTCTATTTTTAAAAATGTTATAAATGGAACGGATAAAGGTGATGGAGAGATTGCATCACCTCAAATTCAAGCAGTACGAAAAGCTATTTTTACTTACAAAGATACATTAGAGCACGCTTCAGATAAATCTACATACTTGTCTAAACAAGCAGCAGAATCTTTGGAAGAAGCAAAAAATATAGTTGATAAAATTAATTTATAACTTAATATAGGTATATGTCAGATATTAAATGTATTGTAGATACTATTGGTCGTACTGTTGTCGGTAAAATTACTGATGATAACGATACCACAATCACCTTAAACAACCCTGTTATTATTCATGTCCAGCCGGACCAACAAACAGGTCAACTCCAAGTTCAATCTTTTCCTTATCTCTTTATGGAATTTATTAAAGGAGATAAAAATAAAAACAACTGGGTATTTCATAAAGCTTCTATCGCTATCTCTGATGTTGAATTAGATGATAAGATTATTCAGCAGTATGAAAATATTAATTCACCAGCCCCAGCAGCTCAGACAGAAGAGCCAGAGGTTATTAAACTTTTTGACGAGTAAATGCTTTCTTAGCTCAGTTGGTAGAGCAGTTGATTTGTAATCACCAGGTCGTCGGTTCGAATCCGACAGAAAGCTCCACTTTTTATGGGTAGATGGCCGAGTGGTTAAAGGCGGCAGACTGTAAATCTGCTCACGTAAGTGTACGTTGGTTCGAATCCAACTCTGCCCACCATATATAGTTTTTATTCCGGAGTAGCTCAGCGGTAGAGCGGGTGGCTGTTAACCACTAGGTCGTAGGTTCGAACCCTACCTCCGGAGCCAAAACTAAGTTGCAAAAACTAAGACGCGACAATAAATATTCTTACTATGAAACTAACTAATTATAAACCAACAAATCCAATCGTCAACCTCGAAAGAGTGTTTGATGGTTTGTTTAACACTACACCTCTCTTTCATTCTTTGGATGAAATTTATAAGACAGGAGATCAAGTCAGGTTCGCTGACACAGATGACGGTCTAGAAGTTCAAGTAGATCTCCCAGGAGTAAAGAAAGATAATCTTGAATTATCTACTGATAGTGATACTCGAGATGTATTCATTAAAGCAACGCGTACGGTTAAGACGCATGACGGGGAAAGAGAGCAGACATATAATAGATCGTTCTCTGTAAGTCGTGACTATGATCTTAATAAGATTAGCTTTAGCTATAATAACGGGATGCTGGAAGTAAAAACTCCACGTCGTAAGAAAGAAGAATATATTCGTAAATATAACGTTTAATTTTTAACCTTAACTAATTCAAAAACCTCTGGAGATATCTCTGGAGGTTTTTTTATCTTATAATATAATACATATATGGAAAAAGACGTACAAAAAGCTCTCGATGATATCGATAGCGTTAATCCGTTTGCAACCTATCTATCTGATAGTACATTAAGCCGCGTCGGTGGCTGGATCGATACCGGTTCTTATGTTCTCAATGCAATTGTCTCAGGCTCGATTCATGGTGGTATACCAAAAGGTCG
>Ga0208298_1000774_pt1 | contig 12707 bp, 24 predicted proteins | sample 14BtaG_FD_184088 | JGI IMG/M metagenome (GOLD analysis project Ga0208298, IMG submission 184088) | Marine viral communities from the Subarctic Pacific Ocean - 14B_ETSP_OMZ_AT15311_CsCl metaG (SPAdes) (version 2) | ecosystem: Environmental > Aquatic > Marine > Oceanic | place: Pacific Ocean... | reverse complement strand
TAAAAGAGATAGCAGATATAGTAGGCTGTCATCCTGATACAATTAGAAACAGATTTTCTGATATTATTGCTAGAGGTAAAGCAAACGGTAAGATGTCAGTAAGAAGAAAGATGCTAGAAACAGCGATGACTGGGAATCCCACAATGCTGATATGGTTATCAAAGAATTGGCTTGGAATGTCGGATAATCCGATGGACGAAGAAACGAATAAGATTTTGCCTTGGACAGATGACCTAGATGGCTCTGAATAAGGCGCAGAAAGAAATAGCGAAGTCTGATGCTAGATTTAGAGTTTTTGTAGCAGGCAGACGATGTGGTAAAACATTTTTTGCTATCAGAGAGATGGCAAGATTTGCGAGATTTCCGAATAAAAATATTTGGTATATCGCACCCACATACGCACAAGCGAAGAACATTGTATGGGAAGAACTTTGTAGTAGAATGAAAGAACTAGGATGGGCAAAGAAAATTAATCAAAATGAGTTATCAATTCGTTTGGTTAATAACAGTAAAATCAGTTTGAAAGGTTCAGATAGATTTGATACATTGCGTGGTTCTGGTGTAGATTTTTTAGTATTGGATGAATATGCAGATATGAGACGAGAAGCGTGGGAAGTAGTATTAAGACCAACATTGTCAGCACAGAACCCACCAGGTTCAGCGTTGTTTTGTGGCACGCCTCGTGGATTTAATCATTTCAAAGACTTATACGATTACGGACAAAGAGATGATAAAGATTGGGAATCATTTCAGTTTACGACATTAGACGGTGGGCAAGTAAGTGAAGAAGAAGTTGAAAGAGCAAAAGAAGATATGGATGCTAGACAGTTTCAGCAAGAATATCTAGCGGCATTTCAAAACTTCTCTGGAGTTATCTATTATAACTTCGACAGAGAGAAACATATGAAGAAAAAAGAATTTGATGAGAATGGTAGAATATATATTGGTATGGACTTTAACATCGACCCGATGAGTGCATCAATCTGTCAAATCATCGATGGAGTATTACATCAATTTGATGAAATTAGTATGTATGGCTCAAACACAGAAGAACTCTGCCAAGAGATTATGAATCGTTATAATCCTGCGATGATTACAATATATCCTGACCCTGCTGGTAGACAACGCAAAACATCAGCAAACGGCAGAACAGATGTTACGATTCTACAGAAATATTTTAATGTAGAAGTAAAAAGAAAACACGATGCGGTCAGAGACCGTATAAATGCAGTAAATAGTCTTATGGAGTCAGCAGACGGAACAATACGATTTAGTATTGACCCTAAATGCACTAACTCAATGAGATGTTTAGAACGACAAATTTATAAATCTGGAACAGCGATTCCAGATAAAGACGGTGGATTTGACCACCAAAACGATGCCTTAGGATACTTGGTATCGCATCTTTCTCCTATTAAAAAGGAAGTAAGAGAAACAGCGAGACCATCTCGTTTCACACATATGTAAGGAACAGCACTATGAATTATGATGAAATAAACAACAAACACGATTTATACAAAGCAAATGTATATCGATGGCAGTATTATTACAACAGTTATTACGGTGGTAAGGACTATCAAAGTGGTCAATATCTACGAAAGTATCTACAAGAAGAAAACGATGGACATAACGAATACACAAAGCGTTTAATGACAACTCCATTAGATAATCATTGTAGAAATGTAGTTGATACTTATTCTTCTTTTATTTGGCGTGAAACACCAAATAGAATCTTTGGTAGTATAAGTGAGAATCCGGCGTTAACACAGTTTCTTCAGGACGCAGATTTGGAAGGCAGAAGTTTTGATTCTGTAATGCGTGATGCAACTACACTTGCAAATATCTATGGTCACGTGCTGTTGATTTTAGATAAACCTACAAGTGAAGCCAACACACTAGCAGAAGAATTAGCAGAAGGTATTAGACCTTATCTTTCTATTGTCACACCAGAAAATATCGTAGACTGGGAATGGGAAAGACAAAGAAACGGTCGTTATGAACTGTCTATGCTTAAAATTAAAGAATACGAAGACGATGATAAATGCGTCTATCGTGTGTGGAACAGAGATATCGTTACAGTATATGAAGTAGAAACAGATAAAGATGATGATTATACAATTGTAGAACAATATGATAACGCTATGGGCTTGATACCAGGTGCTTTCTTGTATGCACAACGCTCACACGAAAGAGGTATTGGTATCTCTCAAATAGCAGATGTTTCAGATGTTCAAAAGTCTATCTACAATGAATTATCAGAATTAGAGCAGGTAATCCGTATATCAAATCATCCGACACTTGTGATGACAGAAGGTGTTGATGCTTCAGCGGGTGCTGGTTCAGTTATTGTAATTGAAGACCAAGATGTTGACCCATCACTTAAACCTTATCTATTACAACCAGCATCATCATCTATTAGTTCTATTCTTAGTGCCATAGAAATGAAAGTGCAAATGATTGACAGAATGGCACATTTATCAAGTATGCGTTCTACAACTACAGGAACAGCATCAGGTGTTAGTCTAAAGATTGAAAGAGAATTACTGAATGTAAAACTCGCTCAAATGGCAGACAACCTAGAGAACACAGAAGAACATATTTGGAAATTATTTTCTAGTTTCTATGGTATTGAATTTGATGGTTCTATTGATTATGCAGATGATTTTGATATGAGAGATGCTTACACAGAATTAGATTTCTTACTTAAGGCTTCTGTTGCACCAGTATCATCAGCGGCATATAAGACAGAGATTGCAAAACAACTTGCAAGAACTGTTGTTGAAGATGACACAGCAATTGATATTATTCTTAAAGAAATCGAAAACGGGTCACAAGCACCAGAATTTGGAGTTATTTTAGATGGCGACACAGGAACAGATTCAGAAGCATAGTGAGATTATAGATGAGGTTCTGGATGGGTTCGATGATTATATGGATTCAGCCAGCAAGGTCTTAGAAAATCGAATTGCTCAACGAATACTAGAAACAAAAACAAAAGATGAACTCCTAGGATTGAGAGTGGTAATCAATGACGATTTTGAAGAATTGATATCACTAAAAGTCCGTGAATATATCAAAGAATTCGACAAGATAGCAGTAGACACAACAAAGATGGTAGGTGATGAAATAACACCACTTGATAATCGTGTCGCTAGTGAACTCAAAGCACAAGCATATCAATCAATCGATGAAAGCGTTAAAACAGGGCGTGAAAATGTTAACAGCGAAATAGTCATTGGTGCTATTGCTGGTATGACTGTTCAAGCAATCGCACAAAACAGTAGACACGCTATATCAGGACTATTCATTCAAGTCGATGATGTAGAAACAACGCTATTACAAAAGAAGTTAACAAGACTTCGTAAAGCCACAAACAGAAAAGAAGACGATATCGCAAAAGCCTATACGGCTCTTAAAAAGAAGTTTGCTGGTGTTAATGTAGGCAGTTCTTTACAAAACACAGTCAAGGCAGGAATGCACGACAAAGTTATGGAATTTGATGCTGTATTCATTAAACACAGAGCCGAACAAGCAGGGTTAACTAAATTCAAATATACAGGCTCAATAGTATCAGAAAGTAGAGATTTCTGTATTCGTAATGTAGGCAGAACATTCACAAAAGCAGAAGCACAAAGTTTATGGTCAAGACAATCTTGGAAAGGCAAGAGAAGTGGTGACCCATTCGTTGTAAGAGGCGGACATAATTGTAGACATTTCTGGGTCCCAGTAGATTAGAGAGGATATTATGGCTTATAAGAAAAAACCAAAGAAAACTAAAAAGACAAAGAAGAAGACTACTAAATATTAGTATGCTACATTATAAAATAAAAAGGTCAGGTAATGACCGAGTTATTCATATCATACTTGAAGATAATTACTTGGCACCATCGCCAACGCCTAGACCAGCAACAGAGAATGAAATAACAGCAATTGTTACGAGAGAACGCAGAAAAAAAGTAGAAGAAATCATCAAACATTACGAGAGACGAAAATGCCAAAAAAAGACCCAAGAATAACAAAGAATAGATTAGAGGGTTACAATAAACCAAAGAGAACACCTAATCATCCTACGAAGTCTCACGTTGTATTAGCAAAAGAAGGCGATAAAGTTAAACTCATTCGCTTTGGTCAACAAGGCGCTAAAACGAAACCACCAAAAAAGAATGAAAGCCAAGCAGATAAAGACAAGCGTAAATCATTCAAGGCAAGACACGCCAAGAATATCGCTAAAGGTAAAATGAGTGGTGCATATTGGGCAGATAAAGTAAAATGGTAGAAGAACAACCTAGACCAGCCCCATTGCCTCCTTGTAGCCCATTCAGTCCAAATAAACCAATCACACCGCATAAAGATTGATGTCTGAATCACTTATAAAATCACATATCACAATTGAAGAAGCCGAAGAACTCGGCTTAACTCAACTTGTTAAACAGTTAAGAATTAACGAGAAAACAAGAAAAGCGTTAGGTCTTAGAACTCTACAAGACGAAATAAAAAATCCTACTAAAAAAAGAGCAGGTAGACCAAAGACAAAATAGTCTCACCAGAGCGAGAATCCATCGATTCTAGCGACTTTATCACTTCATATACATAATCAATAGACGAAAAAAAAGCACCAGTGTCCAGTCTGGTGCTTTATAAACTCGTCATAAAAAAGAAATAAAAATGACTAGTTTTGGAGGTCAAATTGTAGTTAGTGACAGACTCTATAATCAAGTATACATAATTTTATAATAAATTAAATTCAAGTCTGTCACTGTGTAATGATATTACAATAAGCCGATTAGAGACACTATTATTAAATCATTACCTTATAATAGTAACACAAAGGGAGTTGAATGTCAACCCCCTAAGTGAAATTAAATTACGCTGTCTCCTCTACATTGTATACCCAGTGTGATTCATAATAGCCATCTAAGTCTGGTCTCTTTTCAACGCAATCGTAATATAATAAAACTTCTACAGTTCTACTAGGAGCAGTAAATCCGCCTGGTGTGCCGTATGCATACATCCTACCTGTGTCTCCTTCAATCCAAGCATCTCGGTATTGTATTCTTCCGTCTTTTAATATTTGTTTACTCATTACGCTGTCTCCTCAACTTTTCTTTCTTCAATATGTTGCATAATACAATCATAATCACCCATATTGATATCTTTGATTGCTTGTAAATCATCTTCAAACCAATCCCAAGCATCATCCATTGATGTATAAACTTGACCTAAATATGTTGCATTACCATCAATCATTTTGGGCTTACTTTCAACTATTGCTTTACCAATTCTTTCAAACATTTTAGTATATGTCATTACGCTGTCTCCTCTAATAATCCATATTTCTTAAGTCCAAAATCATACTCAAGGTTTTCTTTAATACCTCTTGTAATGAACATCATATCACGCACCATTTCTCGGTCAAGACTATCACCACCACCCCATGGATATTCAGTCTTCAACAGTTTTTCTGTATTTGACTTTATCTCTGCTCTAGTGACTGGTTTTTTGTCGTCTTTAAAGAACCCCCACGCTGGGTCAGAACCACCATAAAAATCAAAAACATAGTCTGTAAATTGTTCTATTTCTTTTGTTAATTCACTCATAACTTTAACTCCTTTTTTATTGTTTATACTAGTATTATAACACAGAACCGATATCTGTCAAGTTTTTGGGGTTTTTGCTTCTTGTATTTCTTTTCTTAACTGTTTACTTACTTTGATTATTTCCATTAGTGCTTTTCTGGACCTAGTTCCTGCTGACTTATTGCCATATTTGAACTTCTCAATTTCAGTCTGAAATGTTTCAATATTTCTAGTCATAACTTTCTGATTTTCGCTAATGTAATATGTATTACGATTAGATTTGACTTTAACCTTTTTAGGTTTAATCTGTTCAGATGGTGTATAATAACTGTTACAACACCAACCTCTTGTGTCAAAAGTATCACGCACTGTATTGTCTACAATTGCTGTTAAGTGCAATGTAGTGGTAACAATAGCAAGTTGGCTATTCCAATATCTTAGTCTAATCTTTTTACCGTAGCAATCACGTGGTGGTTTGTTTTTAATCCACCCCTTACTAAACAAGTATTCTTCGTATATCGATTGGTCATTTGGCACACCACCCCGTTCCATACTGAGTTCGTGTAATTCGTTTGATGTTTGCTTATACTTTTGATTTAATGCTATCGCAATTGCTCTAATTACACAATCACCTACCAAATTCTTTTTTAACATAGGAATATTGTATTCAGTGCATCTACCACCATCATCTTTAATATAATTCATTACGCTGTCTCCTCTAACCAACATTGATAAACATAAGTTAATTCGCCACGCCAATCTATTTCATTGCGGGCAATAGCAATCCGTTTATTCCAAATGTCAGACAAGTCTTTTCTATTAGCCCATTCAATGACAACATCATCTAAAAAATAAGTTTTCATTACGCTGTCTCCTTTGAATTCATTTTATCTGCAAGTGCAATGATTTCAACTCTATTTGGACTTAATCCATATGTGTATCCACTGCCCATAATATCAGTATCATTTGGGTTATAAAGCGGGTGGTGAGTATCAATAACATAGTATCCGCTAAGACCATCAAAATCTCTGTATGCTACAATATATCTAAGGTTTTTCATTACGCTGTCTCCTCTTCACGGATTTCTCTCATAGCACGAGCAACATCATTTTCATCAAATTGTAATTCTCTTTGAACCGAGAAAGGAATGCTATTAAGGCTAATTGCAAAACATATTTCGTTTGCGACTCCCTCACGCAAATATGCTGGTGTTGATTTAAATACTTCTTTCATTTCAGTATAATTCATATGAATATATCTTTTGTTAGTCATTACGCTGTCTCCTCACCAAGATAATGAATATCTGCTACTTTGGCAGACTTTAATTTATCACCTTCAAAAACTGGATGAGTGTATATTGAAAATAATCTGCTGCCATCTGTAAAGTAGAAGTTTGCGGCATTGTCTTCTGGATATTCTTCACTGGTTAGTTCCCAGTTGCTACCTCTATAATCCACATCTACCCAAGTGAAATCACCGTCAATGAAGAAATCAATGTGTGATTGAATAGTTTTCTCTGATAGTTTCATTACGCTGTCTCCTTTAATAGTTCTGCAATTTCAGTTTGATAGTCATCAATGATTTTCTGTAATTGAGGAATCATATCGGGCATATCTTTCATCAACTTGCGTGTTTCTTTGATATGAAACTTTTTAAGTGATATTTCATTATCAACATCAGCAAATACCTCATCTAATAAGTTAGGGTTGCTTTCCATCATATCTGCTAGTTCTTTTAGTGGGTTACTCATAACTTTATCTCCTATTTTTTGATTATGTAAACATTGTAACACAGATTCGTTATCTGTCAAGTTTTTTATGCCGCATTGTGAAATGCAATAGCACCGTTTTTTATGCCCATGATTGTGCAAATGCAATCAAGTAGGCCACTAACAATTTGTGCATTCTTTGGCACACCTTTGTGTTCATACATAGCACCCATATCTTGCATAAAAGCACTAAGCCCATGACTAAATTCACAGCCCCATTTCTTTTCAAGGGCTTGTTCAAACTTGTCTCTAAACTTCAGCATTTGATTGAAGTTACCGTCAATTAGTTTGTTGCCTTTGTCATCAGCATTATTCAATAGAATCTTTGCTGTATTCATAAGATGCCCATGTGTATCTGTGTATCCTTGATTGGGATACTGCTTTTCAACAATATCAGCAACTTTTTTCAATGCATCCAACACTTGTGTTTCATTAAATGCACCTTTTGGCAACTGCTTGGTTTGAACCTGTTGCTTCATCTTACGTGCTTTTGCTTTCGCTTTACCGTTTAGTTTCTTTGACATTTTGTATCTCCGTTTTGATTAAAAAATGTAAGTTATCTCTCTCACTTACATATACATTATAGCACTGATTCGTTATTTGTCAAGTTTTTGCGTTATACTTGATTTGTGTTAATTAAATATTGTGCTTGAGCCATATGCATAGAAACTACAAGTTGATAGTCATCGTATGGTTCGCAACAGTAGATTTTCTCAGGATCCCAACCTGCATACTCGTCTACCCAATTCTTTTTCTTACCTGTTACAATGGGATTACCACTTGGTGCAAATGTAACTGTTCCGCCTATTTCATTTGCGATACGAGTTGCGGTTTCGTTAATATGTTTTTCAGTTTGTTCTAAATTCATAACTTTAACTCCTTTTTTATTGAATATACATATATTATAACACAGAACCGATATCTGTCAAGTTTTTGGGGTTTTAGACATCGACCCACTCACCATAACCACCATTTCCTTTTGGATTATAAACAAAACCTGCGGCACGAGCCTTTTCTGTTTCTCTCTTAACACTATCTTCATCATCGTAATCTGGATAATAGCAATTTGAGAATCCATCACCATCCATCATTGCCTCATCGATATAATCTGGGTATAGTTGTTGAACTATATTATAAAGTTCTTCTTCGGCTTTTTCCTGAAACTGCCATATTGTATGTTCATCGTCATTATGTAGATAACATTCAATCGATAAATCTGCACCATACTGCCAAGAATCATCGTAGTTAACTTCAAAATCTTCAATACTGGGCTTCCAACTTAGCGACACTTTTTCATCTTCATCTTCATAATTATATTCTTTGGCTTCTGCTTTGTCTATCAAAATTTGAAGACTACGCTTAATACTTTCTTCTACACGAGTCTCAACTTGGGGTATATTCCAAATAAAATCAGCATCGGTAGGAAAGGCACTATACATACACATATCCGCATCAAATCCGTAACTAGTTTCTGTAATCTTAAACATTATTCTATCTCCTTTATTATTAAAAAGCGTAAGTCTCAATCGAACTTACTATACTAGTATAACACAGAACCGATATCTGTCAAGTTTTTGATGGTTTTTCGTTAAAATCATACAAAAGAAAAATAAAACGATTAAATTTTATCATTATATATTATGATATTCCTGGGAGCATAAATACATATTGTAAACGATTGTTTACGTAAACAATTAAACTTGCCTAGCAAGGTATCACTCAATGAGGAAATTAAAATGAATACTGAAGAAAATCAGGAAATTGAAGCAACAGAGGCTTCACCAAGTAATTCTCTGGATAGTAATGAAAGTAAAGGCTTTTCACAGGAAGAAGTTAATAGAATTGTAGCAGACAGGATAGCCAGGGAACGAAAAAAGTTCGAAGGCATTGACCTTGACCAATACAAAAATTGGCAGACACAAGAGGAAGAGCGATTAGTGGAACAACAGAAACAAAGAGGCGAGTTCGATAAGATAATTAAAGAACAAGCAGACAAGTTTCAAAATCGTATTGGTGAATTAGAAAATACACTAAAACGAGAGAAAGTAGATGGTGCTTTATTGAATTCAGCGGCATCATTAAAATCAGTTGCTCCAACACAAGTTGCTGACTTGTTAAAGAATCGAGTTCGTTTGAACGAACAGGGAGAAGCAGAGGTTGTCGATGAAAACGGCACACCTGCTTATTTAGATAACGGTTCTCAAATGCAAGTGAAAGACTTAGTGTCAGACTTTCTTACTACTAACCCGCACTTTGCGGCACCATCTCAATCTGGGACTGGTAGTCAAGGCAAAGTTGGAGGCTCATCTACTTCAAGTGAGGTAGATATTACAAAACTAGATATGAGTAACCCATCTGACAGAGCAAAATATGCCGAGTTAAGAAAGAAACAGGGTATCTCATAATTGTAAATAAGCCAATATAGGAGAAATTATTATGGCAAATTCAACAACAACAACTCTAAATGACCTACTGCCGTTAATCACAGCAGAGGCATTGTTCCAAGCACAGGAACAATCAATTATGCGTAACTTGGTTCGCAACTATACTATTCCAGCAGGTTCTGGTAAAAGTATCGTTGTTCCTACATACGCACCAGTAACAGCATATGATATTGCTGAAGGCACTGACCTATCAGGTGATAGTGATGCGGACCAAGCAATCTCAACAGGTGGTGTAACTATCTCAATTGGTGAAGTTGGTATTATGACTAACGTTACTGACCTAGCAAGAGTTTCATCAGCATCAAATGTAATCGCAGATGTTGGTAAACTATTTGGTTCAGCAATCGCTAAAAAGATGGACACAGACCTTATCGCTAAGTTCGCCGATTTTGCAACAGCAAATGATATCGGTTCAGCAACAGCGGCAATGTCAGCGGCTGATATCTTTAAGGCAATTGCTTTATTGCGTCAAGCAGGTGTATCAGGTTCTGATATCGCTTGTGTTGTTAACCCATTAGTAGCATACGATATGAAATCAGGTCTAACTTCTACATTTGCCGGTCACGCAGGTGACTTATCAAATGAAGCAATGCGTTCTGGTTATGTCGGAACTGTTGCTGGCGTTAATGTATTTGAATCAGCGAATGTTCCACACACAACTGGTGATTCAGTTGGTGGTGTATTCCACAAAGACGCTCTAGCATTAGCAATGATGCAAGACATCAAAATCGAAGTTGAGCGTAATGCTTCACTAAGAGCAGATGAGTTAGTAGCAACAGCAGTGTATGGTGTTAACACACTATTTGACACATATGGTTGCCAAATGACTGCGGATTCAACTCTAGCAGACGCATAATCTAATTTTAGATTAGCAGTAGAGGGAGTTAATTCTCCCTCTACATTTAACTTAAATTAGGAGCATACATATGGCAATGTCAACAGATAGCGATTTAATGGTATATCAACCAGAAATTCTACAATACGGAATTGATGAATTTACAGGCGAACACGCCAAAGCAAAAGCAGACATTCTACGCAGAGTGCGTGATGAATGGTGGTCTCGTGCTAAACATTCATATACTAACACTACGAACAACATCAATGATATGGATGAAACTAAACTAACAGAATCACAGTTTACCCGTTGTGCTGTATATCGTGTTCTTTCAGAGTATGCTTTACCACAGTTAACCAAATGGAATGCTGAAGGTGATGAAGATAAGTTTCAAGTAATGATGGCTCATTATAAAAAGAAGTATGAAGAAGAATTTAATTCAATCTTAAGAGATGGTGTTGAATATGACTTCGATGGTGATTCAGTTATTCAGGCTGGTGAAGAACAACCATTTCATACAAGAAGGCTAGTAAGATAGTGGCAAAAGTAACTATTGATACGAGAAAAGCAAAAGCCCAATTAGACAGGCTTAGCAACAATATAAAGAGGGCGATTCCCAAGGCTCTAAATAGAGCAGGTGAAAAGACCAAAGAATTGATTATCAATCGAACAGCAAGAGGCGTTGGATTGAATGGTGCTTTTAAGAAGTATAACAACAGTTATAGAGACTTTAGAAGTGCAAAGGGTAGAAGCACTAAACCAGATTTAAATTTCTCTGGTAGAATGTTATCTAGTATGGATGTTGAGAGAGTTTCAACGAATAAAGTCATAGTTGGCTTTAAGAGAAAAGAAGAACAAAAGAAAGCAAAGATGAATCAAAAAACAAGACCATTCTTCGGTGTTAGACCACAAGAAGAAAAGTTCATCGCAGATGCTTTTGAGAAAACTTTTGAGAGAAACATATGAGCGACATAAAAACAAGTTACAGAGAACAAATAGCCAAAGATGTTGAGAAAGCAATCAAGGCAGTAAAGTTAACAAAATTTGTATCACGGGATATGTTCGAAATTGACGAACTAAGTGATGCACAGTTTCCCGCAGTTCTCATAACGACAGGTAGCGAATTAAAGAATGATATCGCTATGGGTTATGAAAGACAGGGAACAATAGAATATATTCTAACTGGTTTCGTAAAAGGTAAATACCTTGACACAGCAAGAAACAAATTGTGTGACGAGTTAGAACAGAAATTGTATGAAGATGTTACTCGCGGTGGGTATGCAATTGATACGATGGTGACTGAGATTAACACTGATGAAGGTGTTATATTTCCGTTAGGTGCTATTCAAATGGTAGTGCGAATTGAGTATATTCACCCAAAAGGTGATTTAGACAAATAATATAACAATGGAGACAATATTATGGCAATATTAAAAGGTAAAGATGGCACTGTAAGTTTAGCAAACGCAAGTGTCACAGGCGTTGTTCAATCGTGGAATGTTTCAATCGAAACAGATACTTTAGAAACAACTTCAATGGGAACAGCAGGATGGAAAACATTCGAAGGTTCTCTACAATCGTGGACAGGAACAGTAGAAATCTATTACTCTGATACTAATGATTATCTACACAACGAGGCTGGTGATACGGATTCATATATCAGTGGTGCAACAGTGGCAGTTTCTTTAAGTGACGGGCAAAACACATATGCCGGTTCAGCAGTTATTACATCGGCAGCAGTAGATGTATCAGTTGCAGACCTAGTTACAATGTCACTAGATTTAACTGGTTCAGGTGAACTAGCAATAACATAATAACACACAGGAGCCTACAATGAGTGTAATTAACAATGCGAAAGTGCATTTTAAGACAAAGTTAACAGATAAACTAGAATGGATAGAAGTGCCTGAATGGGATAACTCTAAAATCTATTTTAAGTCTTCTGCTAACTTAAAGCAAACAGAAGAAGTTGTGGCGCTTTATAGAGATAACAAAATTGCTGAAGCATTAGTAATCGTGTTAATCACTAGAGCGTTAAATGAAGACAAGTCAAAGATGTTTACTATGGGTGATAAATTTGACTT
>Ga0208298_1000761_pt1 | contig 12806 bp, 19 predicted proteins | sample 14BtaG_FD_184088 | JGI IMG/M metagenome (GOLD analysis project Ga0208298, IMG submission 184088) | Marine viral communities from the Subarctic Pacific Ocean - 14B_ETSP_OMZ_AT15311_CsCl metaG (SPAdes) (version 2) | ecosystem: Environmental > Aquatic > Marine > Oceanic | place: Pacific Ocean... | reverse complement strand
CTTATCGTATTTTGTTTGTATTTAGTAGTAGCTTGCGAATCGAACGCACCTCTGCACCATGACTACTTATACTATTCATATTTGATTATACGAGGGAATAGTGAACTAACTCGACTTTATATTACTACTCGCAGATTTCTCTTGCTACTAGTGGAACGTTATTACTTGCAGTATAACTTTTATACTTAATAAAACACGCCATTTTTTCTAGTTTTTCTGACATTACTTCATACACTTTGTCGTGATTATAAGTAGCAGTTTTGCCATTTTTGAAGTTAACAGTGATTACTGCATTTTTACCGATTAGAGATTTTCTTATTACAAATCTTTTTGAATTTAATTTCATACTTTTTTTATTTATTTAATTATTATTTATTTTATCTATTATTATTATCTTAGTTACTACGTATTTGCATTGTAAAAGTAGTTAGTTTGTTTATTACTTAGTTGAGCCACCACCCCCACTGTCCGCGTCTTCATTGCTCGCGATTTTGTTATAATTTATTTATTAAATCTGATAGCGTTATTTGTAGCGACGTTTTAGTTACATTACCATTTAGATATTGGTTTAGCTCGTCGATTGCTGCTAATATTTCTGCGTTCTGCATAGTCTAATTTATTTAGTTTTTAGTTTGTTTACATATATATTATCTAAATATAGTCGTATTAGTATTGTAAATAATTATTACAAAGCAAAAACGAAAAAAGATGGATAATAGTGATAGTGAGCAGCTAGGGTGGCGTTATATAGTTGCGTTTTGGTGGTGGGTGGTAGTGTATATATAGGGGGGCAACGTAGACTCCCAACATTTATAACAATTTTTTTTGTGACATAAGCCTATTAATAGGAAGATAGTAACTAGCTATTGTCACACTTTTAAATAAACACTTATACGAGTAACTATTAATGTATGAGAACACTTATACTAGCCATTACTTTACTATGTACAAATGTTAAGGCGCAGAGTCTAAACGAAGTGTTGTCTTTACATCAAGATAAACAGTTGCATATTGGGTATACTTATATTATATCTTCTGCTACTGCAAGCTATGTATTAAAGAAAACTAAAAACAAAAAGAAAGCAATACTAATAGGCATCGGAGTAGGCGTCACGATAGGTGTGGCAAAAGAACTATACGATGCTAAATATAGTTATGCTCAAACTGGCGATCTTGTAGCTGATCTAATAGGTGCTACTGCAGGCTCAATAGTTGTTACTATTCCGTTTTAGTAAAAATTGAATTAACCGTGTAATAATACTTTATAGATAAAGTAACTAAAAAAAATAAAGACATGTCATATACTCCATTTAAAATGACTCCGAAAGGACCAATCATGAAAAAGATGTTATCTTCTGCACAAAAATCAAAACTACCTAAAGAGGTTAAACAAGGTATGGTTGATTCAGGTAAGTATGAAGGACCTCTTCAGTACGAAAAAAATCCTGATGAACTTATAGAAAGAAAAGATAAAGAAGCAGGTGTTGTATCAAAGATGCGAAAGCCTAAAAAATCTACAAAATCATTACATAGTCCGTTAGAACCAGATGCTACTATTGACTACAACAATGATATGAAAAATTACAAACGACAATCAAATACTCCTAAAAACCGTGCGGATTTCAACCCGGGATATGAAGGTGCTGATATAAGCGAGAAAGAGTATAAGAAAAGATTAAAGTCTGGATCTACTAAAAGAGATTAATATGGGTTTTAAATTAAACAATCCACCATTTCCTAAGCTTACAGGTTTGCCTGAAATAACAGAGGTTAGTAAAAACTCTATTAACATACCTAATACGAGAGTAAACAAAAAAGGTCAGAAGTCAAAAGCAAAGACAAATGCTCCTTATAGAGATCCAAACACTAAAGGACCTACGGTTAAGCGTAAAGGTTACCATGGTTGGTCACCGTTTGAATCTGAAGGAGAAGTTAATTTATCTAAAATGTCTGGTTTAGGACCTAGAACAGCTTTTGGTGGTGCTACTAATCCTGAATTAACAGGTAAAAAGAAGAAGAAAACAAAAAAGGTGATGAAAGACGGTAGAAAGTCAAACGTTGTTATGCAAGGAAAAGGAGTTATAAATACTAATTGGGTACCTTACTCACAAAGATAACAATATGGGGTTTAAAATGAAGTCTTCAGTTAAAGATTTGTGCTCACCACTACAAAGTGTATGGGATAATAAAAAAGAATCCGTACAAAAATCTAGGAAAAGCCAAGAAGAATCAAAAGAAGCGTATAAAAAGAAGCACATGAAAAACTACGAAGGTAGTTTTGCTGAAAAAGTAGTAAATACTATAACACCAAAGACAGCTGGAGAAGCAGTTACGATGATAGCAGGTGGTGGTTTATTAGGTAATCTTGGAAAAATACATAAAATATACAAAAAAGCAAACACTTACACTAAAATCTTTAAAGGATAAGTGATAATATAAATATAAAACAAAGAAATAATGGCATATCCACCATATCAAATGAAAGGACCAGCTTTATACAGGTCACCTATACATAAAGATGTAGTTATTGACGGTAAAACATACCCAAAAGGTTATACTAAAGCAGATGTTGAACGTTTAAAAGAGCAAAACGAGGATGTTGTTAGGCGTGAAGACCTTGACGAAGCAGGTAAAAAGATTTTCGATGCTAATAAAGCTAAAAACGCTAAGAAAAAAGCTAGTAAAAAGAAAAAAACTAAAGAAGATTACATAAAAGAAGGTTTTACACCCGCTGATGCTGATAGAATGATGAAAGATGGAGCCACAACAGGTAAATCTGCAGCTCCTTTTTTAGGTAAACTAGTAAAAGGTGTAGGTAAGTTTGCAAAAGGCATGGTAACAGGTAAAGACGGTAAATTTGGCATAGGTGACGTTGGTAGATTAGCGTTAGGACCAATGGGTGCAGTAGCTGGAGGAGCTATGGGAGCTGGATTATTTAAAAAGGGTAAAAAGCCCGTAGATAAAAAAGCTCAAGGAAATAAACAAAGAAAATTAAGACAAGAAGAAATAAAATCTGGTAAAAGAGATAAATATGGTTACCAGATATAAAAAACCAAATAAAAAATATTAATTATGGGATTTAAAATGAAAGGACCGTCTTTATACAAGCCGAGTATGGCAAATATGGACATACAAAAAGATTACGCTAAAAAAAGTGACGATAGAGCAATGTCATCACCTTATCAAAAAACAGATCCACCAACACCAGAATTTCCAGGACTTATAGCTGAAGTACCCGTTAGTGGAGGTAAAAAAACTGAACCTGGATCTTTTATTCAAACTAAACGAGGTTCTTCGACGGCTGGAAACTCTGTAGAACACCAAGCGTTAAGAGATAAAAAGAAAAAAAATAAAAAAGTTTCTGGTTCTGAAGCGCTTACTGCAAAAGAACGAGCTAGACTTAATCAACTAGACAAAGAAACTGAAATAGCTTATAAGAAAAAATATAAAGGCAAAAGAAAATAAAATTATAGGGAAAGACCCTATACCTAAGTATAACCAATAAAACCAAAAAAATGACATACTTATACTACAAGACTAGTACATATGCTAGCAACCAAAAACCGAGTGAAAAAAACATTAAAGAGTGGAAGCACCTTTCAGATAAGAAAAACTGGAGGATAACTCAACTAGCTAATGGCTTTTTTCAAACTGAATGTTTAAATCCTGAAAAAGAACAATGGCACGACGTTACTAGACGGGAAACTATAGAAGGCGCTGAAAATGCAATCAATGGAAGTGTTGATCACTTTGCTAAAAAAGTTGAGGCAGCGGCAGGACCAAAAGTAGTTAAAACATTTTAGTATTATAAATAAATTAAATTAAATTAAATGGAATATAATAATCCCAGCGAACTCATCAAGAAATTAGATTTTGGTGAAGATGCTAAAGAACAAATAAGGTCTGGAGTTAGAAAACTAGCAAGTGCTGTTAGTTCAACTTTAGGAGCTTCAGGTAAATGTGTAATCTACGAAGATTCACGAGGTAAACCGGTCATAACAAAAGACGGTGTAACAGTAGCAGAATCTGTTGTCTTGTATGATCCGGTTCAAAACATAGGTGCTACACTTATAAAAGAAGCAGCTAGAAACACAGTGAAGGAAGCAGGTGACGGTACTACTACAGCTACTGTCCTTGCTGATGCACTGATGACAAGCGCTTTTTACCGTGAAGACATACCTATTAGAAAAATAAAAGAAGGTATAAACTCAGCTTACGATAAAGTTGTAAAATATCTAGATGATGCTTCTGTCAAGATCGAAGGCGATATGCTTGAATCTGTTAGTTCAATAAGTTGCAATAATGATGCAGAACTAGGAAAGATTATAGCGGAAGCGTATAACAAAGTAGGTAAAGATGGTGTAGTTTTAATGGAAACATCTGAAACTCACGAGACCTACGTAGATTTTGTTGATGGTGTACAAATGGAAGTTGGCTTGAAAGATCAGCACTTTGTTACAGATATTGATAAAAACAGAGCTGTGTTAGAAAATCCTTATATTTTAGTTGTTTCTAGTAAAATTCCAAATATACGAAAAATACAAGGAATATTAGAACATGTTATAAAAGCTAAAAGATCATTACTAATAGTTGCTCCTGTAGACGAACAGGTAAAAGCAGCTTTACTGATGAATAAAATAAAAGGTAATATAATGGTAAATATAGTGGACTTACCAGGCTTTGGTCCTACTAAATCAGATACTTTAGATGACTTAGCGTTTTTAACTGGTGCTACTGTGATAAACGAAAACCTTGGTGACGATTTAGATCTTATAACACCAGAACATTTAGGTGAGGTTGAGCTTTCAGTTACCGATGATAAAAACACTGTTTTAACTTTATTAGAAACTCCAGAAGATTTACCTAGTAGAATAAAGAAAATAAAGAAAAAGCTAAAAGAGGAAAAAAACCAATTTATAGCTGGTTACATAAAACAAAGACTAGCAATGCTAGATGGTTGTGTAGGTATAGTTAAAGTTGGAGCTAATTCTAAAGTAGAGCTAAAAGAAAAGAAAGATAGAGTAGAAGATGCTATATATGCTACTAAAGCCGCTTTACAAGAAGGTATAGTTGCTGGTGGTGGAGTTGCACTTTTAAATGCTTCACAAAGTATAAATGGCACTGAAGAAGAAAGTATATTGTTAGACGCTATAGTAGAACCTTTTAAAGTAATATTAAACAACGGTGGTATTCCATGCCCAATATGTGACGAGAGAAGAGATGCTGATTTACCAGGTTTTGGAATTAACGTTGTAAACGGCGAAAGAATAAATATGATTGAAGCTGGTATTATAGATCCAGTATTAGTTACTAAGTCAGCACTTAAAAATGCAGTAAGTGTTGTTTCAACTATCATATCTGCAGATTGTGTAATTTCAAACATGAGAACAGATGAGAGCAATAAATAACTATATAGTCATAAAGAAAATAAAAGATCAAGAAAAGAAGGTTGGTGGTCTTATATTAACAGAACAAACAGATACTGATAATAGATATGCAAGAGCAGAGATAATATCAGTAGGAAATTTAATCCAAGGTTTGCAAGAAGGTAATATCATACATTATGATAAATTTGCTGGACATGGTATATCTTGGAAAGAAAAGCTTTACCACGTAATAACTGACAGAGATGTTATAGTGGTAGAATAAACCTAAACCACAAGCCAAAACCCTTAAACTTAAAAACAAAAACAAATTATTAATTAAAAAAAAAGATCATGTTTAAATTCGTAAAAGATGGTGATGAAGCTATGTACATCCCAATGAGCAAAGTAGTATTTATAGAAACTGTTGCTGAGACAGTTAAAGTATACTTAGTAGGTAGAGGTGCTGATAATGTAGGCGATGACTATATTGACATTTCATGTACTGCTGGTACTGAGGTTGCTATTGCTGATAAATTAGCTATGCACCAAATGAGTACTACTGTACTAGATACTGTTGTATTAGTTGATACTAACTATGCACCAGGCATTTCAGGTATAGCTTACGTTGCTGCATAATAGCAATTGAGACTAACCGCGCAGGATCTGCGTGATATGAATATCCTTAAGTATTACAGGCTCACACGAAAGTGGGCTTGTAAGACTTACGGGATAACTGATGCAGATTTAGAACTTTTAATTTATTTAGATTGTAAAAAAAGATTTACACGACAAGAATTTATCGACGGTACATATACATACTCATGGGATAAAAACAGATGGGAAAGATTGAAGAGAGAAGGTTGGATAGAAACTTGGAGACATAGAAACAGAACTACTATAAAGTACTCTGTATTTAAAACTTCGTTTAAATGTTCTCAACTTATAAGTAGAATATATAGAATACTACTTGGCGAGGAAGATCTACCAACATCAGACAGAAGTATATTTTTTAATAACAAGTCATATACAGACAAGGTTTACAATAAATCTATAGATGATATGATAAAAGACAAAGATAGATAATATGTTCAAACTAACAAATAAACCATACGAAGGTCCATTAATGAAGAGATCTTGTTATAAAATGACAAAACCTGCTTTACCTAAAAAATCTTGTAATTGCTGGAAAGGTCATAGTAGAGTTCCTGGCACTAAACCTTGCGCACCTGGAAGTTGTAAAAAAGATAAATAATGGCATTTAAACTAGGAGGAGAAAAAAGAAATTTTAAAAACTCTAGTAATGTTCAGATTAGAAGAAAAAAACTACCAAAAGGAGTTTTAGGTTTTGCTAACAATGACAATACTATAGATATAGATGAATCTATACCTGAGGGAAGTTCTTTGTATAGAAAAGTTAAGAATCACGAAGAGCAACACGCTAAAGATATGTCTGAAGGGAAATTAGGTTATACAGATAACAACATAACTTATATGGGCAAATCATATCCTAGAAAAAATGGTAAAATAAAATATAACGGCAAGTGGACACCAGAGGGAGATCATAGCTTTCCATGGGAGAAGCGAGCACAAAAAGCAGAGTAATATGGCATTTAAAATGAAAGGTTTTAAGCCTCACAACATGTACAAGACTGAAAGAGCTAATACACACAAAGAGCATTTAGACTTAAAACAAAAAGGGTATGACCATAGTCCTTATAGAAAAGACAAACTAGTAACTACTGACAAACATGGAGGTGGAGTGGCTAGGGTAAAACCTGTTAAGCACCACGGAGATGGTGTTTCTTCTTTTACCGTTAAAAACCCAGATAAATCTACGGTTACGTTTAGATCTAGAAATACTGACTTCGAAGATGCTAATTATAATCCTAAACCGTTAAAACCTAAAAAAACTAAAAAGCTAAAAACAAAAAGAGTTCCTAGGAAACTAAAAAACGTCAAAGCACCAGAGTACAACGTTAAAGTTAACTTAGATGAAAAAACTCAAAAAATTGCAGATGCTAGAGGAAAAAATCCTAAAAAGAAAAAGAATTTAGTATCTAAGATTTTTACAAAGAAAAATAAAACAAGTAGACCAAAAGCTAGAAGAGTAAAAAATCTAGTTACTGGTAAAACAAACATAATATCATAATGATAAGTAAATTACTATCTGGTGGTGCCGCTGATCTTATAAAAAACGTAGGTGGCGTTATAGACAACTTGCATACTTCAAAAGAAGAAAAGCTAGCAGCTGAACTTAAAATCAAGGATATGATTATGGGTTACGAGGCTGAAATGCAAAAGCAAGTAACAGAAAGATGGAAGATGGACATGAACTCAGATTCATGGTTAAGTAAAAATATAAGACCATTAGTTTTAGTATTTTTAGTTGCAGCAACAGTATTGTTAATATTTATCGATGCTGGTGTTATAAGCTTTAAAGTACAAGACAAGTGGACAGATTTACTACAATTAGTATTAATAACAGTGATAGGTGCTTACTTCGGTGGTAGATCACTAGAAAAAGTAAAAAAGTAATACATGCCTAGAATAAGTACATATTCAGTAGATACAACTGTTCAGAAGACAGATAAGCTTCTTGGGTCTAATGCAGACGGTGCTACAAGGAATTTTACTATAGATGGCGTTCGTGAGTATTTTAATCAAGACAGTTCCGCTGGTGCTTCTGATGAACTTAACTACTTATATAAAACCAGCACATCTAACACTGAGGGGCATATGTCAACCAATACAGGTTCGATACCTCAATTCTCCGCTATATCTACAGTAAAACTTCATGAAAAAGCAAATGGGCTAACATCTAGTGTGGCTAACTTTTTCAGTGAGTTTATTAACAAGGATATAGTTATTATAGATTCAACAGACTTAAATAAGTATGGTGTTTACACTGTAACAGCTGTAACTGCTGACAGTGGTAACTCCGGACTTTATGATTTAACATTAGTTTACAAGAGCGGTAATGGCTCTTTTGTCAACGACAATTTTTATTCAATTTTATTGTATTCTGGAGCTCAAGATAAGGATTATAAACATCTTCAGTCTTCCGCAGCAACAACCTGGAATGTTGCACATAACTTAAACAAATTTCCATCTGTAACGGTAACACTTGCCGATGGAACTCAAGTGCAGGCCGATGTGCAGCACACTAACAAAAATAACTTAACAATAACATTTAGCGGTGATAACTCAGGTATTGCCTATATGAACTAAAAAAATACAAAAAATGGCAATAAAATTTTTAAATAACATAGATCTAGGACAAAACCAACTAGAAAATGCTAGAGTGCATGTGGCTAGTACTGCTCCTGTTGGTTCTGGCAAAGGTTCGATATGGCTTAACAGCACAACAAACGAATTAAACTTCCACAATGGAACTACATTTGTTAGTGTTATGGACGACACTAATACGGCGTTAACAACATTTACACTTACAGCTGACAGTGGAACAGATCAAACTGTTTCAAATGGTGAGACACTAGATATAGCTGGTGGTTCTAGTATAACAACATCAGTTGGTAATACTAACACTGTTACTATAGATGTAACCGATAACACTATTGGTGCTGACGAATTAAATGTTTCTGGTGATGGTACTAGCTCACAGTTCTTAAGATCTGATGGTGATGGTACTTTTTCTTGGGCTGTTCCGGAAGATACTAACACAGATACAAACACACAAAACACATACTCAACAAGTATTCCATCTTCAACAACAAAACTTAGATTATCTGGCGTTATTTCAGGAGCATCTAACACTACTGATGATATTGAGTTTTTAGGTTCTGGTGTGATTAGTGTAACTAGAACAGATGCAGATACTTTTACAATCTCTTCATCAGCACAAGCTAACGTTGCAACAAACTTAAGTAAATCTACAAGCGAAACAGATGTTACAGTAAATTCATCTACTGGTAGCAATATTGCTTTAGGAGCGGCTTCAGCATCTGCTGCGGGTGTTATGACAAAGGCAATGTTTGACAAGCTAGATGGTATTGAAAATGGTGCAACTGGAGATCAAACAGCTGCTCAGATTAGAACTGCGGTTGGTACTGGTAATAGTAACTTTGTTCCAGCTGCTCCGTCATCACCAACAACTAAATTTCTTAGAGGTGATGGTTCTTTTGCAGTTCCATCTTACATAAGCTACAGTGTAGGAGATGGTGGTCTTACACAAAACAACTTTACAAATGCTGACCATAGTAAGTTAGATGGTATTACTGCTGCTGCAACACCAACAAACACTGCAAATGTTAAATCTGCATTAAATGCTAGTTTTGGTGGTAGTGCTACAATTGGTGATGGATCTGATACATTTACTATTCCTGGTAACTTAATAGTTACTGGTGACACTACAACTGCTAGTGAAACTGTAAAAATTGTTGAAGACAACACTTTACAGTTTGAAGGTGCTGCGGGTTCTACTGCAAGTACTGAATTAAACCTTACAACAGCGGTATTAACTGGTAGTGATAAAACAATAACATTACCAAATGCTACTGGTACCGTAGCTTTAACGTCTCAAATTACTGGTACAAACTCTGGTACAAACACCGGTGATCAAGATGTGTTTAAAACAATAGCTGTGTCTGGTCAATCAAATGTTGTTGCTGACAGCGCAACTGATACTTTAACTTTAGCTGCTTCTGGTGGTATGACAATCACTACAAGTGGTGATACTATAACTTTAAGTTCAGCTAACACGCAACTTAACAACGCTGGTGTTATTGGTAAGGTTTTAACTGGACTAAGCACTAGCACAGGTGGAGCAGTTGTTGCTTCTGATACTATCTTAGCAGGATTTGGTAAGCTAGAAAAAAGAGTAGCACTAAACGATGCTAAAGAAACCAATACTGATAATAACACACAAAATCAATATTCTACTTCTGTTATAAGTTCAAGTGGTATAAAATTAAGATTAAGTGGATCTGGCCATAATGGTAATACAACTGATGATGTTAAGTTTGCTTCTAGTGGAGCGGCTAGCGTTTCAAGAACAGATGCTAGCACAATAACAATAGGAGCTACTAACACTACATACACAGCTGGTGATGGTTTAGATCTTTCTGGTACTACGTTCTCTATAGACAAGTTTGAAGGTGCTCTTGCTGCTGCGACTTCTGGAATAGCTAAATCTCAGAACACTTATACAATTACTCACGGTTTAGGTAGCAAAAGAGTTAATGTTCAAGTAACTACAACTGCAGATCCATACGAGCAAGTATTCCCTGAAATAAACTATGCTAGTGCTGCTGGTACTGGAACAGTTCTTGTGATATTTGGAAAAACAGTTTCTGATTCTGATTACAACGTAACAATAACAAGATAATAATAAATTAAATTAAATTAAATGGCGATAAAATTCCTGCAAGACATAGATGTCGACGGTGAGGTACAAGGTACCTCGCTAGACATCAATGGCGCTGCTAATATTGATGGTCTTCTTGATGTTAACACAGGTTCGGCAAATACAGTAGCTATATTTGAAAGCACAGATGATAAAGCGTTTATAAGACTTAAAGACAACGATACAGATACTTATTTAATCAGCAAAGACAATTTATTTTCTATAGGTGAATCATCAACAGATTATAATAATTTTAAAGTTGATATCAGTAGTGGTAATACAACTGTAGCTGGTACATTTACAGCTGGTGGTCGAATTGCAGGGTTTGAATTAGAAGGTACCTCGCTAGACATAAACGGTGCTGCAGATATAGCTGGTAATCTTACCATGGTCAACCATACTCTTACCGCCAACAACGTAACAGCTGACTCGCTTAATTTAAAAGATGGTGGTGACTTTATTACGTTCTATGGTGGCGATGAAACTAACCACTCTATATCTTCAAGAGATTCAGCTGGATCAGTCAGTGATGATTTAAGAATAAATAGCTATGGAGCTCTCTACATAAATTTAGATTCAAACAACAATAATAGTAGCAATGCGAACTTTGTAATTGGAAGACATGGTTCTGCTACGGGAACAATAGTCCAAGATTTACTTACTTTAAGTGGTGAAAATGGTAAGCTTACTGTAAATGGTGAAGTTGAAGCTACAAGTTTAGATATAAATGGCGATGCTAATATATCTGGCACGCTGTCAGGTAATTTTGTAGTAAGAAGTACGAACAACTCAAATGTTGATGGAGCTAACTTTGCTGTAGACACAACAAACAAAAGTTCAGCAGAATACGCTTATGAAGTTTTACGTAGTGGTACTACAGTAGCTGGTATAACTATGGTAGGTAAAGTTGTGGGTACAGAGTTGGAAGGTACTAGCCTAGACATTAATGGTAACGCTGATATATCTGGAAATTTAACAGGTGTAGATGCTTTTACTGCTAGCGGCAAGATACAAGGCGCAGAACTAGAAGGCACTAGCTTAGACATAAATGGCAATGCAGATATATCGGGTAATTTAACAGGTGTTGATAATATAACTGCTAGTGCAACTGTTCAAGCAGAACATTTATATTCAACAGATGATCTAGTTGTTGATGATGATGCTACTATTAGTGGAAATTTAACAGTCACTGGAACAAATTATGGTATTTACCATGCTGTTGTAGACGATCAATATTATTTTGACGATTATAATGGTAGTAAGAATTTGAATTTATTTTACAAAAACACTAGATCAGATATTCTTAGGTATAGACAAGTAGACAACTACGAGTATTGGAATGGTAGTGCATGGGTGTCTGATTCATCTAAATTGTCTAGTGTAAAAAACCTTTTAGATGGTAGACAAGATACTGCTTATAGTGTTCCAGCGAGAGATTATAAATTTAGATTTACAACAAGTTTATCTACTGGTTGGCCAACAATGGCTATGATATGGATGCAAACGAGTTGGAGTGGTTCTACTTATCCAGGTGCTACAATGACAGTAGAACACCTTATCAGTGGTACTTGGACTACAAAAGTAACCGCAGCTCTTACATCAGCTAATGGTGTAACAAATTGGGGTACTGCCGCTAGAGCTGATACTGCTTTACATGATGGAAATGGTAGTGGGACAAATACAACTAGAATAACAATTGATTTTTATGGTTGGACACCTAGTAATAATAGTTATGTAACAATACCGCTACAAAACTTAATGATCACTTCTAATTTTTCTGGTACAGAAAACACTGATTATACTAATTTATTAGATTACGATAGAAATGCAACTTTTGCAGGCACAATATCTGCATCAAACTTCTCAGGTTCATCTTCAGGTACAAACACTGGTGATCAAGTATTGCCAACAGATTTTGTATCTAAAGCAAATGGAGGGACTTTTAATGGAAGTTTAACTATTGAACATGCTAGCACTCCTACGCTTACATTAAAGGACACAACCGACCCTGATTTAATAGTAAAAATAAGATCCGCTAATAATTACGGGTATTTCGAGGTTGATAACACTAACACTTC
>Ga0208298_1000758_pt1 | contig 12844 bp, 21 predicted proteins | sample 14BtaG_FD_184088 | JGI IMG/M metagenome (GOLD analysis project Ga0208298, IMG submission 184088) | Marine viral communities from the Subarctic Pacific Ocean - 14B_ETSP_OMZ_AT15311_CsCl metaG (SPAdes) (version 2) | ecosystem: Environmental > Aquatic > Marine > Oceanic | place: Pacific Ocean... | reverse complement strand
ACTTCCAAGTACACGCTTTTTACGCATTTGCTCGTATGCCCACTCAATCTCTTCTTTTACTTCTGATTTATCTGCGTATTTATCAAGCATCATTTGCTTGACTCTATCTACGGCCTCATTCCACGTTTCTCTTCTCTTCTTTTCTGGTATCCATCGTGCGTACTTGCTAACAAAAGTGTAATCCATAAGGGATTTCAATGACATGTATTTATTCCTCGTCCTGTAAAGTGTTTAGTAGATAGTATATTATAGTTTCAGATCTGATAAAAATCAAGCTAAAATTATCCAACTCCCAATAAAGTTGCGTTGATACCTGCGCCTCCTGCTCCACCTTCAATATTAGGCGAAAGAGCTAAATGGGCCACCTCTGCATCGCTAAGTAGTCGCTCGTAAATTCTCATGTCTTCCTGATGACCATTGGTCACGCTGCCGCCGCTATGGTTAATCATGGCAAATGATTTATTTGTTAGCTCTAAATTAGATAGTGGTGTGACCGGATTGCTAGTAACTTGAAGAACTCCGTTTTCATAATACTTAATTTGATTAAGCTCCACGCTGTAGGTTGCCGCTAAATGCACTAGACCTTGCCCATATCTTGTACCCGTACCCACGGTAATGCTCCGTCTTGAGTTATTTACATCGTCCCAATATATCAATTCAGCGTTGGTGTTGACTTTGACGATGTGAAAATCTTCCCCCTGAAAGGAGCCGGGCCAAATATTCTGGCCTAATCCACCATACGACCCCGAAAGACCCATTGAATCAGCCTTAAACCAAAAAGCAATAGAGCATAAGGAAGGGTTAGAGCTTGTGTAATTCTGTGGAGTCTTCCACTGAGTTGCCAAGCCGGGACTAAGAAATGAATCATTTGTGCCATCTAGGTCGCCAATAGATCCTCCGTTATTATCTAAGTCTACGTCTCCCCCTGTGTAGGAACCTTGATTTGTACCATCGGGACTATTTGTGGCTGAAAACCACATCACTTCACCACCTAAACCTGTTGGCATGGTTTAATACCTTATTTTTTGAGTAAATTTCTGATGTAGTTTTCTAAAACCCATTCAATAATCAGCTTAACAATCACACTAAATACTATACTTACCAAGACGCCTCCAACAACCTCTTGCTCTAAGTTTTCTTTAACATATTTTCTGCAAGATTTTTTACCCTGAGACTTGCTGAAATCTTCTAGTGCGCTCTGTTTTATAACTGCCCATTCGCCGCAAAGGACTAAGCAAGCTTTGGCTATGGCTTTATTTCTGCTGCTTTTTGCAAACTTTTCTTCTATCTCTGAGGATATTTGAATAGATGTTTGTGATATTTTATTCATTTTGTAGCCACTCGTATTTAAAAGGGATGTCTGGGAAACGATCTAGTTTTAGTAGTCCGCCGTCTTTATTTAATTCAATTCCTTCTACGGTTAACTTGAATTTTATTATTTTTTTCACTGTTATTGTTGGTTGGTTTTCTTGAAAGTCTATGATAATAGAATCTTCATTCTTATACATATCTATAGAAGTTTCGCTTTGTACCCTCAAGGTAAAGTCTGATACCTTAAAGCCTTCCTCCGAAAAGAGAGAAGACATAAATTCGTATGGATTCATCATTGGTTATACATGCGTCCCACAGTCTCAGCGGACTGATAGCCTGTTTTGTGAGATTTATACTTGCCGTTTACCATTAGAACAAACTCAGGCACTACCCTAGTTTGTTTATTAAACATTAATTGTTTATTAGATGTTTTGTCGATGTCTACAATCCTTATCATAGCGTCTGACTTCTCTGAAACTTTCCATTTTGGATTTGCTTTAAATTTTGCCAGCTCTATGCTTTTCCACCTTTGGCAAGGGGCGCACCAGCTTGCCGTGAAAAATAAAATCTGCTTAACCCTTGGCTTATTTGCCGAATCTAAAGTTCCAGACTTTTCGGGTTCTTGTCTGTTGACTATCCGAGACCCCACAAGGGAGGAGATCTTTTTTTTTTAGATCTCCCACCTGTGGAATTTCTTTTAGTTCCTCTTTAGTTATGGGTTGGGTGGGTCTACACTGACAACCCTGTGGGCTTTCTGAGCAGGGACATGGCGTTTTATGACCATCTCCGTGGATAAGTTCTTTCGTGCCATTACATTCGCATTCATTTTGAACATCACCTCCCTCTGTGTCAACTGATTTCTCGTTGACAATAAAAGCTACAAAACCTTCTGACCTTGGTTTATCTACTACAAATTCTTTTTGTGACGCAGGAGAACCTACGTCAATAAAGATAGTAAGAGCAACCACCAATAAAACTACAATAGTAGTTGTGTTTAAATGTATGTCTTTCATATTATTCTCGTATTAAGTTTGCGGGGTTTAAAACCTTCGTATCCGCTAAAGGCCCAAGAGTCGCCCTTTTTAAGAATACGTCTTTCTATTTCATCTGCATCAACCCAGAATGATCCATCTGGTTGATCGTGTCTCTTGGGTCCACCATTCCATTTACCCCAAGAGTTTTGAACAAGAACTCCCGGTCGTTTATATCCATCGTCTACGGCTAAGATAGACATCTGGTGCGCCCAACTACCTTTAGGAGCAGCAAACCCCTCACTATCTCTTCTAGAGCTAAAGCCCTGACTACTTGCTATTGTAATAGCATAGCCGTTAGAAATCAAGTCTCTAACTTCTTCGTAGGTAGTGACTTTTGAAACAGTCAATATAGGATGCTGTTTGGCTTTTGGTATTAGGGACTTGGGAACACCCGCTCCACTTCTACCCCAACTTCTTGCTTTAGAACCGCTGTATGTCGTTAGATCTACGTTGCCGTATTTACCTCTTGGTAACGCTCCATACTCGTTTACATACCTAGCTTGCCAAGCCCCTATAGAGCCATCACCGCGAAGTCTACCTTTACCTATCTGAACACGACCTCCTGCGTAAAGATCTTCTGTCGCAGTTTCCGCTACCCATTCTTCAAATTCTTTATTTAATATTATATCTACAGACTTGACGGCATCCACTGCATAAGCAGCACCCTGAGCAACACAGTCTCCAACGGTTTGTTTTCTTGCGGGAAACTTACCGCCAGCAGCTTGTCTTATGTAGTCGTAAAGAAGAACGCACTTCCCCTTTCCTGAATCCTTGATGGGTTGCCATACATCTTGGAAAACAGGAAAAGGCAGGTCGTTCATCACAGATTCTACTGCTCTTGGGTCGTCAATCCAGCCGTCATTACCTCCAAGAAATTCACTCATACTTAGTGGCCTCTGCTAATGATTGAAAGACATTTGAGAAATTCTTTCTTTGTTCTTCTGTGGTCAATGGTTTTGGTTCGTCGTAACCAACTGACACAAGATACTCAGAAACAGCATCTGTAAATTCAGGATACTTTTCTCTATCCCAACCGTAAGAAGATTGAACTCTACCAAGAATTGGGTCAAATTGCTGAGTAGCCTGTAAAGACTTGCAGTTTTGTAGATATTCGGCAGAGCCAGCAAACAATTTATAAATAGTAAGTTTATCTTCTTTAGATCCTATACTAGAAAATACCTCTGAAACCTTACTTGTTTCTGAATCGTCTCCCACGACTTGAGATGTAGCCGGAATGTACTGGTACAAAACGCAGGCAGAAGCTACCGTAAGTATTAATAAAGTTTTACTTTTCATCAGATTCCTCATCTTTGTGATCGCCAGAAAATATTAAAGTATTTAGCTTGACAACCAAGTCAAATGCTTCTTGAGATCCAATCTGTAGTGACCTATCTTTCAGATAGTTCAAAGCCTTGAAGTCACTATAGTCATGCTCGTCATCAAGTTCAATTTCGTCTAGATCGTCGTCATCATCTTTTTCTGGTATTTCAAAGTTCATTGCCCAGTTAAAGATTTTTGGGCCTAGTATAACTAAACCTCCAATTCCAGCGACAACAATTTGAAGAATTGCCTGTGACGTTAAACCGTCAGAAAAGAACTGCTTAAAGACCAAAAGACCAAGTGACCAACACAGTAGTGCTACACCTATTAATAAATCCATTTTACTCTCCTTCTGGCGAGTCAGGTTTTACTTCTTCTTTCGAGTTATCTTTTGCCCATTTAACAATCGTATCTAGTACAAGTGTTACGATTGGAATAACCAGTGCAGTGTACGTCCCTAGATCAATAATGTGAAGATTATTCATAATGTATGTAATAAACGCTGCCACTGCAACAAGTAGCCCGTTTTTCAAAACATTAAGTAAATCGCCAGTATTAATCTTAAATTTGTCTGAACCCATCTTATTCTCCTTCTAAATAAATTAAAAAACCAAAATTTCTATCGCTATCCCTATAAGGGAATCCTGTATACTTTATTTTCTTTCCGTCCGTAGAAATGGTCTCGAATCTTAATTCTCTAAGTTTTTCTGAGCATGACTCAAACTCTCTTAAAAAATTTTCTCTTTGAGGTTCGTCTATGTATGAAACCCAGTCTAATCCTTTTAAGTTCTTTGTACCCATGAGTCTATGAAATTGTTCATTTGCCCATAGGATATTGCCTTTTTCGTCTACTTCTAGTATTGCTTTTTCTATGTTGTAAAATATTGCTTTGGATCTTTTGTCCAACATTATTTGACGGCGATTAATTTTATTAACCGTATCTTTTATTGAAGATCCGCCATTAGTTGTTATTTCTTTTTTGATATCTTCTACAGAGTCTACCAAACCCTGTTGATTTTTGTATAATCTTATTGTTGGTTTTATTATATATTTCCAACCCCAAGCCATACTAGCACAAAGCCCACCAGCAAGTGATAGGATTATACCTGTTATTTCTAAACCGTTGTCGAAATTCATGTTGTTCTCCAAGAAAAAACCCTCCCTCGAAAGGGAGGGTCTAAAAATCTAATATACTAGACAATGCAGTGTAGTATTAAGATTCGTATACGTTCTTGGCTTTATACTCATCAGTTGTTGCTCTAGCCAACTCGCCAAAGTGGTAAGTAAGCTCGCCCGGAACTGCATCTGATGGTGCAATTTCGGCAGCAACAGCGGCAGTACCGTCCGCAGGATTAACAAAAGTAAGGGCATTTCCAGCTCCAGTACCTTTAGTTCGACCCGGAACAATCTGAGTGCTAGGAGTAGCGTATACGTCGAACGCTACGTCAGACATAGAACCAACCAGTCTGTCGCTAATCTTTGTCTTAGCAACGGTTGTTGCGTCATCATTGATAGCTCCGCTGTAATCTCTTGCTCCACCAACAAGAGTAGTGTTTGCGACACCACCCAAGGTTGTTGAAACATTTCCTCCACGCATTACCCATTGGGTTGCATCGGGAGTAAAAGCGAGAGTTCCACCAGAAACCGCTTTTGCAACACCAGCTCTATCTGTTGTTGCAGCTCCGGTTCCATCGTTGGCTACAACTTTTGAACCAAAAGATTCGCCTTTGTCGTCTGCCAGCTCTACAAGAGTTACATTTCTGCTAATTGGACTGTCTGTAGCCGGATTACCAGCTTTAATGAGTGATCCACCATTATTATTGGTAGATCCACTGCCTTGAGCAGTAGTAGTTGCCATATCTTATTCTCCAAGATATATAGTATTCCAAGCTTCCAGAATTTTAGTCCCATTTCCTACATTATTATACACAAGAATCTATTCTCGATTTTATAATTCTTAGATTTTTCTGTATTCTTAATCTCACTGCCTCTTTTGTCAAAGATTTGCCTTTTGCTATTTCTCTGAGGGTTTTATTATTGTAGAACCTGTCGTACATTATATCTGGATCTTTGCAGTTTCTGATCTCGTCCAACATGTCTACGGTATCTATAACGCTTTTATACTCTGGAACGTCTTTTTCTAGCACGTTAAATTTATTTTTCTCCTTATTCTCTTTTATTTTCTTTAGACATTCTATTCTAACCCCTCTGTAAAAAAATGTCACAAGTTTTGATTTTTTAGGGTCGTAAGACTTGACGGCGTTCCATGCTGCATTGGTAGTGCAGTATAGTATTTCGTCGCTAGAAAGCGACCCCCGAAAACTACCTGACGCTTTCCTAGCAATATTCATATAGTCTTGATTATTCAATATATCTTCAATTTTCATTCTGTTCCTATTACGGTTTCTATGTCAAATCTAACTTCTGGGAACTTGAACATTTGTCCAACCCCAACAAAAAATCTATATCTGCTGCAAACTTTAAGAACCTCTACTCCTTCTACTTGTTCTATTTGCGCTTTAATATACGGAGTTACGTTAAAATTAGTATGTCCTAGCCAACAATCGTAGTTTGAAATAAGAGAAAGCTGTTCGTGGAAAGAAGCTGGAACAGGAACAGCAAGAATGTCCTGTTCTTCTCTTGCGATAGCTCCCTCAAAATCTTCCTGAAACTCTTCTTCTAGTTGCTGGGAATCTTCTTCTTGTAAGTCTAGGCTCATTCCAAGCATCAGTGAAGCTAGAGGCGAAGACATTTGTTTCTTTATCATATCTTCATATTTTTGCCAACCTATTTTTTTACACATTTTAGATCTCCATTATATCATGTCGGAAGGATTAATGCAAGGCTCGTCAGATAAATCTTCTTCTGTCGAATAAGACACAGAAAGTATTCCTGAAACTTCTTCTATTATTTTCACGTACAGGTCTTCTTTTTCAGCATCTTCTAGCTGTTTTTTAAGAACACCGCAAACCTCTAAAAAAGAGTCTAGGTTATACATAGCAAGCATTTTTGCTACAGATTTTACGCACTCGTCTGAATCGTCTGTCATCGCCAAGTCAAAATATATCTCACCTCCTTTTTCACTGTACACCGTTATTCCTGCAAGCAGGTTTGATTCTTTATCTTCATCTTTTTTTTGAAAGTAGGATTTTAACTTTTTAAACATTTTATTATCTCTTTCGCTGTGTTTTGCCAAGAGAACTTTTTGGCGGTTTCTATTCCTTTTAAGTTTACTTTACCTTTGCTTAGTTTTATAAACCTTTTCATTAGTTTAGCAAGCATATCAACTTCTGTGTCGTGGATTTTCGCCCAGTTACCCTGACCAAAGAACCATTTGTTGTCAACCGCTGGTTCTACATCACTTATCGGTAGAAGGTAGCTGTTTTCTTCACTGCAAAACTCTGTATGTGCAGAATATTCTGTGGCTATAACGTGCTTTCCTGTCGCCATCATCTCTAATAACTCTAGATTCCAGCCTTCTCCGCGAGAAGGAAATACGCCGCAATCTACTTGAGACATTACATTATACACTTCTGCCTGTGTCTCAGCCCTTGGAATTAGTTTGACCTTGGGGTGATTGTAAAGCTGATGCCAACGTGCATTTTCTTCCTCGGAGTTGAATGGATTGCTACACATCATCCATAATTCTGCGTTTTCGCCGTGTTCAAGCACTTTTTCAAAAGCCTTAATGAGAATATCGTGACCCTTACGGATTTCCCACTTACCACAGTTGAAGAAGATTGTTTTGTCGTCCTGTCTTACTGGTGCTGGCGGGAACAGTTCTGCGTCTACGCCAAGAGGTACAACTTTTGCGTCAGCACCTAAGTATGTATGACCGTTGGGAGACATAGACAACTGATCCAGACACACTTGTTTAGCCCACTTTGAACAAACCATTAATTCATCACACGAATTTAGATGGTGCTTCTCCAAGTCGCTAAACGTATCCAACTCAAAGATGGGAAATCCAATAAATTTGCCTGATCCTATGCGTTCTGCCATCTGGTTCTGATGCCAGATTTTTACGCAGGGAACCATTGAGTCAAACGTCTGAGCAGTCTCCATTCCCTTCCTGACCGCATCTGCGTCTGCCTGATTGGTGACTTGAGGTTGACCAATAGGAAAGAATGAAACCTCTACGCCCTCTGCTTGTAGCGCCTTGAGGATATTTATTCCTGCGACTCCGTATCCAAGTTGGTTGATTGGTGCTTGTAGGTTTAATCTCATCGCTTTCCATACTCCGTAATAAATTCTTGGACAGTTTTAATACTTGGGCTTGACTGTAGAATAATCTCTGCTTCTGCTCTAGCCTTTCTTTTTGGCACACCAAAAGAAACTAGGGCAGAACAACAATCGTCAAGTAATGGGTTAACCTTCTTGGTAATTGGTTTGCTAGAGTTTTGTAGGCTTGATAACTGTTTTCTTAACCTAGCAATCTCGATTTGCTTTTTCAGCGACTCTAGTTCGTCGTCTTTGGTCGCAACAGAGGGTCTAGCTACAGCTTGAGGCTTTACATCGTCTATATATCCCAAGTCAAACTTATTGCTGATATTTAATGGTTTTGCGTTTTTGTTGAATACACCTACTAAAAAAGAAACTGTAAATATTATAACAAGAGAGAATAGAATTAGTTGAGCTATGATGTCTCTTGATTCGTGCTGAGTGAACATTTCTGCTAACATGGGTTTCCTAAAAAAAGACCCCCGCCAAAATTAATTGGCAGGGGCTTATTGCCTTGCTCAAGGGAGCGAATTAAGTGTCAAGATTAACAATGGTGCTTGGGTCAGGTCCGAGCGAGATTTCGTTTGCCAAAAGGCATACAGAGGTTTTGTTCTGTTTAACCTTCTCTGCGTCTTCATGTGACTCTGTTTTTACATCAAGGGTTCCTTGAACAGAAACAAGCCTTCCCTTCATTAGCATTGGCTGTAGCGTTTCCGCCATCTTGCCAAAACATAGAATGTTGATAAACAAAGTGTTGTCTCTACGTCGATCATTAACAGCTAGGCGGAACTTACCCATAGGATCACCCTTCTTTGTGGTAAATAGTTCTGCGTCCTTTGTTAATCTACCTGAAAGCAAGCAACAGTTTACATTCATAATCTTTCCTTAATACTAGAGCTAAAAATAGGAGAGGTTTATGCCTCACCGTCCAATCTATTATACGTCAACAAAACTGTTTTGTCAACACGAATATTTATAATTTAGTGCGTACCGACTACGTTTATACCTGTGAAGAACCTTAAAGTCCCGCAGGTAATCAGTAGTGGGTGTGAGCAACATCTTACAAACTAATACAAATTTTTATACGCTAACCGAAGTTGTCTTCACAGGCCCAAGTTGCTCGCCAGCAGTGCTTGGATTTTTACTTTCGATGCCTTGAGGTGGTCGTACACCTCACTTTCAACTCACTTCACAAACGGGTAAGACTACAAACTTCACCCAATTATAGTTTTATGTTTTATTTATGAACAGCAATACTTTACTACCACTATTGCTGCACACATTATAGACAACACACTTGCGTAATTCAACTCCTAAATATAAATTTTACCAACAACATCTCGACCTGTTCGTTTCAGGTAAGACAACCTGATTAAATTAAAAAGTTTCTACTACAACTCTAGCTTCGGTAAGCATATCATGTGCTAACTGAAAATTACCACACCACTTCTGATCCTTGTTCTCAACGCTTACAACACGCCGTATGCCCGCTTGAATGATTAGTGACGCACATCTACTACAAGGCTGAAACGGCCATGTATAGATCGTACAGCCCTTCACAGGAGCATTTGCGAACAGGAGCGCATTTGCTTCTGCATGTACGACCATTTCATACTTTAACTCTCTATTATCTAATCGGTGGTCGTCCCTGATACCTTTAGGGAAACCGTTGTATCCAATGGAAATAACTCTATTATCATCGTCAACGATAACTGCACCCACTTGCGTGGACGGGTCTTTGCTAAATGTAGATACAGTTTTCGCTAATTCTAGAAAGTTTTTGTCCCACTTGTTCATTTAACACTCCGTATCGTCTTCGTCCCAAGTATAATACCTATCTAAGAATCTATCATAAGTATTAGCCGCTGTCAAGTCTTTACAAATCAATTTGTACAACTCTTTGGGAAACATCATCATTCCCCTATCCTTAAAAAGTTTTGTCTTCACAGACTTAATCTCTTTTTCATCCTTGTAAATGTATATTCTACATTCACGCTGCTTGAGTTTTACAACCCAGCCCTGTATTTTACACTGTACTAACACATCAACCTCCTAGTTCTAGAATACACGCTGTCATGTAATTATAACATCGGGTTAATTGTTTGTCAAGATTAGAATTTTAATTAGTTTAACTAAAAATCAGACATAAACATCATCATTTTTTTGGCAGCAGTCATGACAGAACTTGCTACCTTTTTAGTAAAATACCCAATAGAGAAATGTCCTTGGGGAAAATAATCTTTAGGAAAATAACTCATGGCTAACCATTCGTATTTAGAGTAATAGAACTTCTATTTCCATCTGTGTCAACGGTTGCCACAATTCTATCCGCACTATCGTCAGCAGACCTTATTGTAATAGTCGTCGTTCCTGCACCGCTAACTTTACCGGCCAAAGCAGATAAACATAATTTTAATGTTTCTTCTAACGAATATCCATCAACATCCCCTGCTGCTAGTATTTCTGCTGGAGTGATTTCGTTAGCTAGAATTTTTACAGGAATACCGTATTCAGTCCAAGCGGAGCCGGAAATCGCACCATTAACTTTAACGATAAGGCGATCTCCCTCTGCTGGGGCAGGAGTAACCCCAGAAAAAACCACTTCGTATATACCTGTAGATATTGTTGTGACTGTAGGTACGGCTGAATTTCCGTTTATACGAGTGGTGGTGGTATTAATTACTGCGGTTGTATGAGTACCTGTTTCATCAATAACATTTACTAATACCTTAATATCATCGCCTACTAAGCATGTTTGTTCCATTTTATTCTCCGTTATATTCTTGCTAGGGGATGTTTTGTTCTTGTTAAAGTAGGGTCAACGTGCTGTAATGATCCAACATCTCGCCCGTTTAATTCACTGGACATATAGCTTTTTTTAGGAAAAGCCAACCCGTAGCCAAGAGAAGTTGATTTTAACCTAAAGTCTTTGTTTGTAGAATCAACAAATGGATCATCGGTGTCATATTTTGGATTTACCAACATAGCTTCCGGTATGTTTGACCCAATGTTATTTGTGTTGTTGTAGAATCCGCAGTTTATGATATGAAAGCCTGAGTTATCTGAAAGAACCGATTGGATTCCAGTTCCGCAATCTGCAAAGTAACAGTTTGTTATGGTTCTAGTTCTATCGTATCCAGCATTGCTTGTCGTAATTGCTGTTCCACATTTTTGAAAAGTGCAACCAGAAACTAATGCGTTGTAGGTCGCGTAACTAAAACTTAGTGCCGTACTTATTCTCAAATAGGTGTTGTTTACGTTGATAGACGCTGTCATTGCTCCGCTTCCCCAACCAGTTCCGCTGCCTGCGTACTCAAATGTATTGCCTACGGAGTGCAATGCTCTTCCGTTTACTATGGAATAGCTCGAACTGCTCGATGTAGAAAAATAGCAATCATAGAAACAGGTTGTACTGCCAGTTGAGCAAGCCCTTGTGCTACTGCTACCACTTCCTGTTGCTCCAGAGAAAAATTTACATCGTCGAGCATATCCGTAGGGTAGAATTACAATCCAACCAGTGACATTCCAAACTGCGTTTGTCCTAAACGATAGGTGATTGATGAAAGTGTAATTGCAGGTATTGAAACCACCTCCGTTCACATTTCCGCTTATCAGGGGAATCTCTGTTCCATCCACTAAAACATCTGTGTTGTCGTCTAAGTCTCCGATGGTTGTCTGGTATCCACGAAAAACAATGGGATTAACTCTAGTTCCATCCGCTGTCATGGTAGTGTTATCACCGGCATACGTTCCTACTTTCACGTTGACTCTATCGCCTGCTACCGCATTTGTTAGCGATTCGTTCCATGTCCAAGGGTTGCCAGAGGAACCATCGCCACCACCAGAAGCAGTAGCGTCTACATATCTTTCTGTGAACGTGATTGCCATGCGTTGTTACTCCTAGTTAGTATAAAGGGGATGTGGTATCATATCGGGATCGTCTTTGAAATCACCCTCTACTAAATGCCGGAATGGATATATCTGCGTTCCTGTTTGCGGAGATTGGGCAGGAAGCGGATACTCTAGGTCTATCAGTGCAGTTCCGTAAGCTATTTGTTTTGATCCACCAGTTCTTACTTTCGGATCAACATAAACAACGGTAGAAGGCTTTGCTACGCAAACCCTAACCCGCATAAGCCCTGCTGCTTTTGGAGAAATTGGAACTTCTATTTTTTGAGGCGACCCTACGCCTGTTCCGTTCCACGTTGAGCTATCAGACGTTAATGAAGAAATTGAAGCAAAGGGTTCCGGTTTTGTGGTTCGGATTTTTCCCTGCGTTGTTGCAGGACTATCTTCGTTTGGAGACTCTACTTCAACCCATAGGTCATCGTTATCTAAAAGAGCAGAGGATGCAAAGTAAACAGCTATTGTTTGACTTTCAGGATGAACCAATGTCTCAATGTATGTTGACTTAAAACAGTTGGTGTTCTCTAAAGCCGATGCGTTAGTTTCAATCTTCCATGAATAGTTATTTGTCCCATCGCTTGCACCGTTTGATCTGTACTCACTGTAGGAAGTTTCTTGAATCCCAAAAGCATCGGCCTTTCTGTCTATTTTCGTTAAGCCGGTTGGGGTAGCTGATGAGCAATTTATTATATTTACACTTGAAACGGGATTACCCACTGTGGGTAGTGCGGTGCTTGCGTTTAGCTTGCAGTTTCTAAACGTCACATCGGCCATTGCGCTTGTGGATGCTATTGTGTTACACAGCGATGTTATGGTCGAGTCACTCAGGTCACAGTTTTTGAATTGCACCTTCTTGAAATTGTTTGTAAAGCTAGTACCGATAACAACAAGCGGGCCTCCGAGAGAAATGAAATCTTCGCAATCTTCCACTATTACTGATGCCTTGTCTACAGTAATGCGTGCAGCTGACGCAAGGTATCTTGTTGTAAAATCAAATACGCATTTCACAAATTTTGCTTCACCGTAGTAGTAGTTACCACCTACCACCATCA
>Ga0208298_1000755_pt1 | contig 12871 bp, 27 predicted proteins | sample 14BtaG_FD_184088 | JGI IMG/M metagenome (GOLD analysis project Ga0208298, IMG submission 184088) | Marine viral communities from the Subarctic Pacific Ocean - 14B_ETSP_OMZ_AT15311_CsCl metaG (SPAdes) (version 2) | ecosystem: Environmental > Aquatic > Marine > Oceanic | place: Pacific Ocean... | reverse complement strand
TTCACTTACATGGAAAGAAATCTATAGGTATTCAACCTTGTGATGACAATGGTTTAGCATGTTTTGGTGCAATAGATATTGATCCTAAGATATATAAAGATTTAGATATAAAAAAATATCTGGATATTATACAAGAAAAAGAATTACCATTAATACCAATTAAATCAAAAAGTGGTGGACTTCATTTATATTTATTTACTAAAGAATTTGTTAAAGCTAAAGTTATTAGAGATTTTTTAGAGCAAGTATTATTTTTATTTAAGTTACCAATCACAACAGAAATATTTCCTAAGCAAACTAAACTAGGAAGTGATACAAATGGTAATAAAGTAAATGGTAATTTTATAAATTTACCTTACTTTAATAAATCAGAGAGAGTAGCATTAGATCCTTCTGGAAAAGAAATGCCATTAGATTTATTTTTAAAAGTTGTAGAAATAAATAAAGCTGATATCGAAAAATTAGAAAACGTATCTAATGATTTAATTAGAAAAGAACTAACAGGTGGTGCAGAAGAATTTAAAGATGGTCCACCATGTCTAGAAATTTTATCTAAAAACAAAATGACTGATGGTAGGGATAGATTTTTATATAACTACATGGTTTTTGCTAAGAAAAAATATCCTGACAATTGGGGTAAGATGGTTTTAAAAGCGGGTAGAAATTATTTTGAATTCGATCAGATATGGACTGATAATTATATTGAGAAGAAAATAAAAAATTGGGAGAAACAAGAAAAAGGACATACTTGTCATGATGATTTACTAGCACCAGTATGTATTAAATCAGAATGTGTAAAAAGAAAGTTTGGAATTATTTCAGATAAAAAAATTAATTGGCCATTAATGACTAATTTAATTAAGGTAGATTTTAAACCTGATCCTGAATATTATTTTACAGTAGAAAGAGAAGATGGGGAAACAGTTCAAGTACATGCAAAAGATGTAAATAAAATAAAAGATCAACAAGAACTAAGAGGTTTAATAATGGCTCAAGCAGATTTTCCTCCTCCTCCTATAAAAGGAATGGATTTCTTTGAAATACAAAAAGCATTATTCACTACTCTTAGTACAGTGCAACCGGCTCCCGGGACCACACCTATGGAGATATTAAAGAAACATTTGAAAGATTATATACATAGTACAGAGGCTACAAGTCATAACTCTTTTAAAAGTGGTAATGTATTAAAAGATGATACTTATGCTTACTTTGTATACGATGAATTTTTTAATGATTTAAAAGATAATGAATGGAAGAAAGATTCTTCTAGAACTTCTTACATGATTGAAAAAATGTTTGAGAAAGAAAAAGACCATATGCCTAAACCGCAGTTTGGTAATAAGAAAAGATTTCCTGGTAAAGATAAGAAAACAGATAAACCTTATCCAGGTGTAAATGGTTGTGCAGTCATACCATTGTATTTATTTAAAAAAGATGAAGACGATGCTGACATAGTTGAATTAGCTGAATTTAAAAAACCAGAGGAAATTGTATAGTGATATATAAATATTTTGGTCCTCCAGGTACAGGTAAAACACATAAGCTAATTAGTAGAGCTAAGGCATATATTAGAGTAGGAACTCCATTAGATAGAATAGGTTACTTTGCTTTTACTAAAAAGGCAGCTAAAGTTGCTAAAGAAAGAATGCCAGTGGAAAATGATAAGTTAAATTACTTTAGAACACTTCATTCTTTTGCTTTTCAACAATTAGAGTTAAATGACTCTATGGTTATGCAACCAGACGACTATGTTAAAATAGGAAAAGAACTAAATATAAAAGTTAAACATTACGATAAATATAATCAAGAAGAAATTTTTTATTTAAACATTGATAGTCCATATTTTAAAATGATTGGTAAAGCAATAAATAGAAACATCAATATAAGAGAAGAATATGATAGAAGTGAACATAATAAAAAAGAAATAGAATGGTATGTATTAGATAATTTAGATAAAAATTTAAAAGAATATAAAAGAATTACAGGTAAATTAGATTTCAATGACATGATTGAAAGATTAATTAATAAACCTGACTTACCAAAATTTAAGACTATATTTATAGATGAAGCTCAAGATTTATCTCCATTACAATGGAAATTATTTGATAAATTAAAAGAAAATACAGAAGATATGTATTTAGCAGGAGATGATGATCAAGCTATTTTTGCGTGGGCAGGTGCAGATGTTGATAGATTTATTGAAGAACCTGGAAAAGAAAAAGTTTTAAAATACTCTAAAAGAGTATCTAAAGCAGTTCAAGAAGAATCTGAATTACCATTAGAAAGAATTAAAGGTTTAAGAAAAGAAAAAATTTATTATCCAAGAAACTATCAAGGTGAGTGTTTGAGAATAAATAACTTAGATCAAATAGATTTAACAAAAAATAGATATTTGATATTAACTAGAACAACACATAGATTATTGCAAATCACTGAAGAATTAAGAAAAAGAAATTTATATTATCAAAGTAACAAAGGTAAAAGTTTTCCTGTAAGATTATATAATTCATCTGTACACTATAATTCATGGTGTAGAGGAATAGAATTAGAAGATAAAGAAATAAAACAGATAGCTGAATTTACTGGTTTACCAAAAGAAAAATGGAATAATAATGTAGATTGGTTTGAAGCGTTTGAACAAACTAAATTATCAGACAGAATATATATTAAAGAAATGATTATAAATGGTGAAAATTTAGATGAAGATGCTCGTATATATGCTTCTACAATTCATGCAGCTAAGGGTGGGGAAGAAGATAATGTTATTTTATGTCTAGATTTAGGAAGAACAATAAAAAAATCAGTTAAGAAAAGTGATGAGAAGAACGATGAGGAACATAGAGTTTGGTACGTAGGAGCAACACGTGCAAGAAACAATTTATATAAATTAAAAGGTAAAACAAAAAAGAATGAATACAAACACTTTAGCTAGATTATACAATAAGTATAAACAGAACGGGATAGAGATATTACTCAGCGGCGGTATAGCAGCGTCGTATAAAATTGATTTGGTTCTCGAATCCCAGACAATCATCGCCGAATCAATAACTGCTATAACAAAAGGAGAAACATGAGAATAATAACAAGTGACATACTAATAACAATAACACTAACATTTTTTATAATTAACATAATGGAGGTTTTAAAATGATAAAAATAATAGAGTTAGAAAAAAGAAAAGATAATTTTTTTGTTATCTACGAAAAAAATAATGAGACATTTACATTCAATGGTAATGCAGAAGAATGTTTAAATGAAATAACAGGAGAAAAATATGAGCAGTAAAGACATGTTTGATAAAGCTTTTCCACAAGATAAGCAGATAGGTGGGAGTCACTACAAAGATTTCCCTATTCAACCCTATGAGTTTATTTCAAAAAATAATCTCTCATTTTTTCAAGGCAATGTTGTGAAGTACGTTTGCAGGTACTTGAATAAAAATGGAATACAGGATATAGAGAAAATAATTCATTACTGTGAATTAGAAATTAAAAAACTGAAAGATACAAAAGGTAAAAAATAATGTTGATGCCAACTACAGAATGGGTAGCACCTACAGAATTTCCTGATCTAAGAAAAGCAGATGAGATTGCAATTGACTTAGAAACACGTGATCCAGATTTAAAGAAACTGGGTTCAGGGGCCATCATAGGTAATGGTGAAGTTATAGGTATAGCTGTTGCTGTAGATGGATACAAAAATTATTTTCCAATAGGTCATGGTGAAGGACCTAACATGGATAGGGATAAAGTATTGAGGTGGTTCAAAGATGTTTGTGAATCACCTGCTACAAAAATATTTCATAATGCCATGTACGATGTATGTTGGATTAGAAATCTTGGTATAAAAATTAATGGTTTAATTATAGATACTATGATTGCAGCCAGTCTTATAGATGAAAACAGATTTCAATATTCATTAAATTCTTTATCTTGGGTTTATTTAAACAAAGGTAAAAATGAATCTTTACTTACCAAAGCAGCTAAAGAAAGAGGTCTAGATCCTAAAGCAGAAATGTGGAAGTTACCTGCAAGTGAAGTAGGTGGATACGCAGAAGAAGATGCAGCTCTAACTTTAGAACTTTGGAATAGATTTAAAAAAATTATTATTGAAGAAGACTTACAAGATATATTTAATCTTGAGACTGATCTTTTCCCTTGTTTAGTTGATATGCGCCACCTAGGTGTTCGGGTAGATATCGAGAAAGCCAATCAATTGAAAACAGTAATGGCAGTAAAAGAAGAAAACTTATTACAACAGATAAAAATAGAAACAGGAGTAGATACTCAAATATGGGCTGCAAGATCGATTGCAGAAGTTTTTGACAAACTGAAGCTACCTTATAGCCGAACTGAAAAGACAGACTCTCCCTCATTTACTAAAAACTTTATTTCTACACATAATCATCCTGTAGTACGTATGATAGCAGAAGCTAGAAAAATTAACAAGGTCAGTACAACCTTTATTGACACCATTTTAAGTCATCAACACAAGGGTAGAATACATGCAGACATCAATCAAATTAGATCTGATGATGGAGGAACGGTTACAGGTAGATTTAGTTATTCTAATCCTAATCTGCAACAGATTCCAGCACGTGATCCAGATACAGGCCCATTGATAAGAAGTTTATTTATACCTGAAGAAGGTTGTAAGTGGGGTACATTTGATTACTCACAGCAAGAACCAAGATTAGTTACACACTACGGTATAAGATTTGATTATGAATCAGCAGAAACAATTGCAGAAGCATATCATAATGATCCTAATACAGACTTTCATAAGTTAGTAGCTAAATTAGCTAACATAGATAGAAAAGAAGCTAAGACAATTAATCTTGGTTTATTCTATGGTATGGGTAAAGCAAAATTAATGAATGAATTAAGTGTAACTAAAGAAAAAGCTGATGAATTATTTTCTCAGTATCACAGTAATGTTCCTTTTGTAAAACAACTAACTAATGGAGTTATGGCTGCTGCTCAACAAAGAGGTAAGATAAAAACTATACTTGGAAGACGTTGTAGATTTCCTAAATATGAACCAATACTAAGAGGTTCTGATTGGGGAACATTTGTACCTGCAGAAGATCATGACACTATGATGGAATTAAAAGAAATGGGTCCACATTTATTAGATGATGATGGTAAAGTTATTAATGATAAAGATGGAAAACCTAAGAAAAATTATTGGTATAAAAATGGACATAGAAGAGCATTTACATACAAAGCATTAAACAAATTAATTCAAGGTAGTGCTGCAGATATGACTAAAAAAGCAATGGTTGATTTATATAAAGAAGGTTTAATAGGTCATATACAAATACATGATGAATTAGACTTTTCTATAGAATCAGAAAGTCAAGCAAAAAAAATAAAAAATATCATGGAAAATGCAGTTGACTTGAAAGTACCAAATAAAGTAGACTACGAGTCTGGTCCTAATTGGGGAGAAATAAAATAATGTACTATGGCTTATTTAAATGCTAACATACCGCCGATTTATTGTAAGATAAGGAAGGAGTATCTTTATGATCTTAAAAAACATCAGGGAGAAAGTAGTGACTGCGTTATCTTTGGTCTGGTCTCTATTTCAGGTCGCGCACTCTTATTTAACATCATGCTACCCAATGGTGCGTGCTTTTGGCGTTTGCCTATCTCAGCGTTTTTCCAAAAATCGTATGACAGAGCCAATGTGCCGGATATGCAGACGAACGAACTTCAACTGTGGAATTGTTTTAGTTATTATCCTAGTGTGCATTGCTTTGATTGGTTGGCTGGTATAGACGGAAAATATCTAGGTAAAGATAAAAAATTCTACAAAGGTCAATACTTATTTACGATTGACTGGGCTCATCCAGAGACTAATATACTAAACACGGAACATTCTGAAATTCCGCAAGAACACAAGTGTGCACATATAATAGCACTTGAAAACGGCAATTATGCTGCGCAGCCAAACAACAGAATCATTTGGCATGTTAATAGTTACACAACAGATAACGATTGGCCTGACTACAAAGTACAAAATACTTATTGGGATGCAGAAGGCGGAGACTGGGTGACAGAAGATTCTGATAAAATGTTTTATAATATTGAGGAGAAAAAATGAGAAAACAATGTAAAAAATGTAAAGAAGCTTTTGATGCAAACGATGAATTAGATATGTTTTGTAGTCAACAGTGTAAAGAAGAAGCGTTAGCAGATTTAGATTCTGATTCAGATGAGTGTTTATCATGTCAATAGTAGAGGCTGCCAGGATGAATTATTATTATACAGGTTTATTAATAGTAGCATTTGTCTTGTTGGCATTTTTCGGTGGACCCGTTAGATGAAGATAAGTGATAATACAAATATTGGTTTGCCATTACGTAACCTTTTAATGTTGGTCAGTTCTATTGTGGTAGGTGCATGGTTTGCATTCGGTGTGATTGAAAGATTAAATCGTTTAGAGACTAAGAATCAATTATTTGAAAAAGATTTACTAGAGGCGAGCGTCCAGAAGCCAATCGATCAGGAACAATTTATGATACTCGAGTGGCAGGCAACTCAGATTGAAAAGATGCAAAAACAATTAGAAGACAATGTTCATACAGGAGTGATGTTAAAAGCTCATGAAAAAGAAATAGAAAAATTAAAAAAAGACATAGAAAAACTAAAAGATTCGACAAGGGATATTAAATTTTCTAATGGTAATGGATCACATTAATGACTAAATTAGTAATAGCTTTATGTTTATTTTTAAATGGTCAACTTGTTGAACATAGAGTTCAAGAGTCTATGGGAACATGTTTAAAAATGAAACGTGAAGCAACACGTAATATGAATATGGATAATAAACAATTAATGTGTGGTGAAGTTCAAGCAGTTATGTCAAAAAACATTGACGGAAGCGAGAGTATTGATAAGATAATCATAGAATCAAAATAATGAACCTTTCACGTAACTTTACTCTTCAAGAATTAATTAAATCGGATACAGCGATCCGATTAAACATTGATAATAATCCTAATTCAGATCAAATACAAAAACTAAAAGCATTATGTGAAAATGTACTGCAGCCGGTACGTGATCAATTTGGTAGAGTAAAAGTTACATCAGGATTTCGTACTATTGAGCTTTGTCGTGCAATTGGTAGCTCAGAAAAATCACAACATGCAAAAGCTGAAGCGGTTGATTTCGAATGTATAGGAATCGACAACGCTGAAGTTGCTGATTGGGTACATATGAACTGTGAGACAGATCAATTGATTCTCGAGTTTTACACACCTGGAGAACCAAGTTCGGGATGGATACATGCAAGTTACATACCTTATCAACCAAGAAGACAGTTTATGCGTGCTTTCAGAGAGGATAAGAAAGTAAAATACAAACCAATAATAGGGAAGGCAGTCGATATAGTATGACGATAGATAAAAAATCAATAAAGTTATTTCAAAAAATAGATACTGTACATGGACTTTGTGAAGAGTGTGAAGAAGAAGCAATTTTAGTTGCAATTGTTTCTGAATTTTATAGATGTACTAATTGTGGTCATGATACTAAACAACATATCAATGGTTCAATTAGATATTTAAAATTAGATGAATCAGATAAAAAATGGATAAAGGAGAACTACATAAAATGATAGATAAAAAAGAAAAGAAAATTTTAAAGAAACATAAAAAACATCATACTGCAAAGCATATGAAACAAATGAAAAAAGACATGAAAAAGGGAATGTCGTTTTCGAAAAGTCATTTGAAAGCTGTAAAAAAAGTTGGTAAGTAATGGCTAAAAAATTTAAAGATCATATCGTAAGAGACAAGCCTAGAAAAAGAGGAAGTCGTCAACATAAAAAATCATTAAATAAAAACGAGAAGAGACAAAAGCGCACACGTCGTTACAAGGGCCAAGGTAAAGGCTAAAGGAATCAGGCCTCAGGCTTCTTTTTGTTATCTGTCTTTTGACACATAAATTTAGGATATAGTTCAGCTTTATTTACCACATCTTGTGTAAATAATTCATTATCAAACAATATAGAGTAAGACTCACCAAGTCCTTTTTGTACACACTCTGCGTGTGTATTATAAAATCTATCATATTCATATTTTTCAAAAGGTACTTCAGCGCAGTTTTGATTGATTACTGAACATATGTATATTGTTAAAAAAAATTTCATTGACTTATTATTAAAATAGTTTATTATTATCCTATATTTGTTATTATAAATTAATTGAAAGAGGATATACAAATGACAGACATAAGTAAATATAAATCTGTTGCACTCTCACATTCGAGTTGTGACAAGTTAGATAAGATCAGGAAGATAATTGTTCCTGAAGTTTCAGTGTCTAGAGCAAAAGCTTTGGATATAATTATTAACGAGAAAGTAAGGAAATTAAATGGCAAGCTCTCATTTAGTAAGTAAGACAGTTGAACTAAACGAAAAAAAAGACCCAATTAAAAATCTTTGGAGAAATGTTTTGATTATAGGTCTTGAAGATCTTTTAAAGAATAAAGAAAAGCAAGCAATGCGTGCAGCTAAATCTTTTTCTAAAGAAGAAATTTGGTTTTATAGTGACGACTTTAAATTAATTTGTGAATACGCAGATATAGAACCTGATATGGTAAAAAAAAGAACATTTGAAGCGATAGAAAGGATAAGAAAAAAATATGCTGAAAAAGATATGTCCAAGATGCCTGGGCAATGGCTATATAAAAGTAAAACAATCAGTAGAAAATCCGACAGAGGAAGTTCTACAATGTCCACTTTGTAATTCGGAAGGAGAAATAATGGATAAAAATACGTTTGAAGAGGAAAGACAAAGACATAGAATAAAAACTGAAAGACTTATGTTGGAGTCTGAATTAGTTAAACAATTAAATCTTGTTATCAAAAGATTAAATGATGAAGTTGATGTTTTAAATAAACAAAATCAAAATCTAAATGATGCAGTTGATATGTTAACTAAACAAAAAATTTATTTACAATCTAAATTGAAAGAGAAGGAAGGAGAATAATTAATGAGAAGAGCAATGTTGGAAGCACTAGATAAGAAGTATGAGGCTGATATAGCATCAGCTGATGCAACTATACAAATATACCTAAATAGTTCTGTAGGTATTGGTGAGCATCCACAACACTTAGAAGAAATTGATAAACAACTTTCTAAAATTGTTGAGGCAGAAGAAAAACAAAATGCACTACAGGCTTTTAAATTATAATACTATGGCTGATCTATATAGAAAAATGTATGCAGAACGTTATAAACAAATTACTTTACCTAATGAAGCTTCGGATAAGTTAAAAACTTTATCTAAAAATTTTAATTATGGTAAACAATTAAAACGAGCTAAGACTATTGAAGCTATGGCCTGGCAATATAATATAATAAAAGAATCTAATAGAGCTATAGTTTATAGAAACGGAAAATTTGAAGTAATAGAAAATGAGAAAAGCTACTAGAAGTTTTAAATTTAACGTTGAATACGATCCAGATCTTGTACTTGCAAAAGATGTATTACCTACATTTAAAAGATATGATGGTGATAAAATACATATTATTATAGGTGTTGATAATATGTATCAACATTGTAATGCATGTTATGAATTAAAAAATGAAAAAGAATATAATTTATCAGGAGGTTTTGATCAATATGGTAGAAAAAAATTAAGAAATGAATGTAGAAAATGTCAAAATGAAAATGATAGACTTTTATCACTTTTAAAAAAACAAAATGGTCCTCCTCCAAAAAATTGTCAATTATGTAATCAAGAAAAAAAATTATATTTAGATCATTGTCATAAAACTAATACGTTCAGAGGATGGTTATGTATTAAATGTAATAGTGGATTAGGTCAATTAGGCGATGATGTTGAATCATTAGAACGTGCAATAAAATATTTGAAAGGTGAACTAAAGGAAAATAAAAATGATAAAGACTAAAAATTTTGACTACCCAACATCAACACGTGCTATGGTTGATGGTAAAAGAGTTTATAGTATTAATGGTGAAGCGTTACCATCGGTTACTACTATACTTCAAGCAACCGAACCTCCTGAAAAAAAAGCAATATTAGATGCCTGGAAGAAGAGAGTTGGAGCTGAGAACGCTGATAAGATAAGAGATCAAGCTGCGGCTAGAGGATCAATATTACATAGAATCGTTGAGAATTATATAACAGATACAAAGCACCTGGATTTAACTGATATGGGTCAGCATGCTCATAAAATGGCCGATATTCTAATAGAGAGCGCCATAGACGAGCGTTTGAGTGAGGTGTGGGGGGTAGAACCATATTTAGCATATCAAGGCCTATTTGCCGGTCAAACAGACTTAATTGGTATACATGATGGCAAGATTACAGTGTGTGATCATAAGAATGCTAATAAACCTAAAAAGAAAGAATGGCTCCATGATTCTTATAGAATACAACTTGCAGCATATGCTCTTGCTTTTGAAGATATGTTTGGTGAACACATTCCACGTGGTATAAATTTTATTGTAACTAAGGATATGTACTACCAGGAGTTTAGTTGGGATGGACAAGAATTTAGAAAAGCTAAGTATGACTGGCTAAAAAGAGTAGATCAATACTATAAATTAAAGGATAATGGCGAAAATGTGGTTGAATAAAGGCATACCTACCCTACCGTCCCTAATCCCATTTGGTTCAGGATTCAGGCATCCGGCTTCAGGGGTCATGTTCCACCTAAGAAACTTTTTTTATACATTTGTAAAAAATATTTTTTTAAATTTACCTACCTGGAACATGGAACAAATAGGTCAACAATATAGTAAATTATTGAAATTACAGCATAAAATTGACCTAAAATGTTCTAGAGGTACTGGAACATGATGGAACAAAATACAAAAAGGCCAATAAAGACTACCTTTTTGTGATTTTTCTCTTTGGAACAATGTATAAAAAAAGATACTATAGAAAATTATGAATAGAAAAAAATCTAAATATAGAAATGTAGTAATTAAAAAACAAAAATATTACTTCTACAAAATTACTTGGCTTGATATTTTAGGGGATAGCGGACATGCTACGTCTCATGAGTTTAGTGGTATGATGCCTTCAGTAATGGTTACTAATGCTTATCTATATGAAAAAGATGCTAAATGTGTAAGAACCTTCGCCAGTTACGATGAAGCTGATGGTTTGTTTAGCGATCGAAATGTATTTCCAATTGGATGTATTAAAAAAATGGAAAAAATATTAATCTAGTGATTCTTCAATTTGTTCAACTGGCTTTGGTTCTGATTTTACTTTGTCTATTAATTCTTCCATTTCAACACCTTCTAGTATTGGTGAATAATCGTCGATTATTTGTTTCATTCTTGATTCTAATTCTTCTGTTGATAAGTCTTCTAACTTACCTGTCCGAATTATTTTCTGTTCAATATACAGACCGGCAGCTTTACCTCGTGCAACTTCAGCATTAACTGCAGCTGACCAGGCCTTCTTATCTCTAGCCTCATCTCTAAGTTTACCTAATTCTGCTATATGATTTCCAAATGTAACTTCATATTGTTTTTGCCATTCCTCTCTTAGCTCACCAATATATTGGACCACAAGTGGATATCTTTTTGGATTTTGTAATATACTAGCAGCCTGTCTTGCTGAGTCTTTTGCATAACCTGCTTCAATCGCACATTGTGTTGCATTCATTCTACCTTGTTCAGATATTAAAAGATTTGCAAATTTAATTTGTTGTTCAGTTAGTTTCTTCGGTAATCCCATCTTCTTCCTCTAACATTTTTTTCTCTTCTTCATAACCTTCCATAGCCATTTCATGAAGAGTTTTTTCTTTTTTAAATATTTCATCAAATCTTTTTCTATATACATCATTTGAGACTCTTGATTTACCATCCCAATTCAATGCTTTTCCTTTTGCCTGCGTCATTTTGTCCTCCGTTATGGTATTGATATTTAACATAACAATGATAATATATCAATAGTTGTTAGGGCAAAATATAATTTAACAATTGTATTCTGGTTCTACCTAATAACTTCTTTGTTTGATTGGTTAATTGATTGGCGTTCGGCTTACGAAACTTCGGTGGATACTGGGGCGCCAATTTAAAAGATAAAAATTATGTTAAGTGGAAAAGCATTAAGACAGATTTTAGATAAGATGATGAAGTCTCCTGTAGCTCAAGAAGCCAGAGTTCAGGTGCGTCTACCTGATGGACAACATTTTGATATTACCTCTTTACAACTCATGGAAAATAAACTATTGGGAGCTAGAGAGACACACCGACTAGTATTTACTATTAAGCCAGAAACATGGAATATGGGTAAGGTTTTAAAGAAAATTGATTAGCCTGTTAGTCTGAAAAACTAATGAAACCTGAAACTAAATTCTATGGACAAGTTAAAAAATATATTACTGAAATATCCTGGATTAGGATTGAAAACCTTGCTGTTCCTGGTACTCCCGATCTATTGGGTTATAATAATAATTGCATCTTTTTCACTGTTGAACTGAAATATACAAAAACAAACAAGATCACATTTTCTCCACATCAAATATCATTCCACGTGAAACATCCGTTGAATACTTTTATCCTAGTTTTTGATGCCTCTTGCAAGCTTCCAAAACTTTATGAAGGTTCTGACATAAGGGACCTGGTAGCCGGAGGCCTGAAGCTTGAGCCTAAAGTATCCGGGTTCAAAGAGATTAAAAAATTTTTAAGTACGCTTGCTGCTTGATGCTTGAGCCTTAGTGCTTGACGCTTGATGCTTGTGCTTCACTTTACCACTGCGACAATTTGACGCAGCTTGTGGCTTGACGCTTGATGCTTGTGGCTTGACGCTTGACGCTTGATCCTCAGCTTCAGGACCCAAGGAGTCCCGGATCTTTTTTAAATTTTTGTAGTAG
>Ga0208298_1000751_pt1 | contig 12905 bp, 13 predicted proteins | sample 14BtaG_FD_184088 | JGI IMG/M metagenome (GOLD analysis project Ga0208298, IMG submission 184088) | Marine viral communities from the Subarctic Pacific Ocean - 14B_ETSP_OMZ_AT15311_CsCl metaG (SPAdes) (version 2) | ecosystem: Environmental > Aquatic > Marine > Oceanic | place: Pacific Ocean... | reverse complement strand
GCCTGTCATCACCGCCTCGTACTGTGCCTGAGTCACCTCGTACTTGCCCAAGTAAAATCCTTTTGTGAGTGTAACATTATGTTCATCCTCGCGATCCGCTGCTCTACCCGCATCCGCCGTATCTCTACCCGCTTCGGTGGTCGGACTACCCATCGTAAAAGTGCCAGGGGGACACCAAATCATTTCAAGATTTACGGAGGAGTTAAGGTCCACAGCTAGGTTGCTAGATGGGTTACTAACATCGAATAATTCTGAGCTGGCAGGTACACTAAACTCCTCCCATGCCTTTGAGCTGTTTCTGTAGGCATAAATTTTCCCATCGCTAGATCCACGGAGGTATAGCCAATCTTTTGAGACATTGTCGTAGACCCAAGGGTACTCCTTATAATACATCCACTCTCCATCTGCAAAGACAGACGAGATTATGGAAAGTATACTAAACAAGCAGAAAAATTCTTTCATTCTCTTACCCAATCAATTCCGCAGGGCCTAGTCAAGCCCCCCTGCGGAAAGTCCGTTTCCGTCTGATACATTTGGTTTTAGTGGGACAACTGTCCCGCAGTTAGTGAGTGCGAACACAAAAACAATTAACCGCAGATGACAGTCACAGAAATTAGAGAATCAGGCTTCAAAGTCTCCAACTCATCTTCCACAGATCAAACACAGGAAGGGATTCTAAAACAACTGAAACAAATCAATGGGGGAGGGTTGGCTTTTTCATCATGCTATTGGTGGCAGGCATCATCAAGCCTGGCATTTGGGTAATCCTCATTGCTTGACTCCACCTCAATAGCATCCTTCTCCATCTCTGCTGACCAATGCCTTAACCGGTGCAAGTGGCTAAAAAAGACTACAAACAGGTGAGATAACCGAAAAAGTGTAGCAACATATAAAATAGGTGTAAGCATGATAGCCTATCGGTGAAGGCATGTATAAAAACATATAGAAAAGCATTTCTGCCTGCTCATTGGTTTTTACCTAATACGAGTAATTCCTAAAAAAATCCACTCTTGCCAATAGGACAATAGAGCCAATAGGACAATAGAACATGGATCACCCGTCAAAAGAGTGGAAAGATGAAACTGATTATCCAACAAAACTAAAGGAGGATCGAAGATGTTTTATCGATAAAGACATTAAGTTTATTGGATTAAATGAAAATGATAAATTCGACTTTTATAAGTGTTTTCGGTGGGAATTTAATAGAACGAGAATTTATCTAGGGCAGGTTTTTCAATATAACAGAAAGGAATTTCCATTTTACCACGAAGGCTTTCCTTCGAAGAGTTATCTCAGCTATAGTTTGGAAGAAAGAAACGAATGGAAGATATTAGAGAATCTTTCGGAAATTGAGGAGTCTGATAGCTTATCAAATGATTTTGTTGGTACAAATTATGTATCTGAAATATTTGGATCAAAGATCCCTTCAACTGCTGTAGATATTACTTTAGAAGTAAGCCCAGATTTGAATATGAAAGGTTTGAAGAACTTTTTCTTAAACAATTTAGTTAAAATTAAGAAAAAGATAGATCATCGAAAGAACGATATGATTGCAGATGGCTACATCTTCCCTGAGCCGAAAAATTTTAGGCATATTGCTAGATTGAAAAGTAAACTAAAGGTTCTTGGTTGCTACAGGCTTTACTCCTGTGTGGGTTTAGCTTGGTCATCAGTTGCAAAGGAGTATGAGCTGAGTGAAAAAGCTAGTGAGAGACGATTTAGGTCAGATTGTAAAAAACTTCTCCCTGGTCTCCCCCTTGATTAAAGAATTAATTGCCTAAATTACACCGATAATTTTTCGGTTTTTACAAAGTTATTGGTGAAGTAATAAAACGATATTTTTGGGTATTTGCCTGTATGCAAAATTATGCAGCGAAAAATAATATTCATTCAACATTAACGCAAAGCGGTCTGTTCACTAGAGAGCAGATCGCAGATTACATTGGAGTCTGTCCACGGACAATATCCAACATGGTGCGACAAAGGCGCATCCCAGTAATCAAATTCGGAGGAAGTGTTCGTTTCGATCCGGGCAAGGTGCTTACCGCTTTGGAAAAATACGAAATTGAATCCATCTAAACTAAAACAAAAAGGTCGCACTACGGACAGGTAGAACGACCAAAATTAACCAAATAAGATTATGGCAATATTAAAGCATAAAGGAAACAAATGCAAGGTGGGTGTATCGGATTTAAAGGATTATCCGACAAACGGAATCCACCAACATCATATGGCTCTTGCAAACTATTGTAAGGGCATGGGGATCGATCAGTATGAGGCGATTCGACTGATGTATTTAAAGTATCAGGAGAAAGCCCAGCGGAGAGAACTGCAGAAAAACGAAATAGAAAACGCGGTATCCAAGGCATACAATAGTCCTGGCATAACCATTAAAACAATAGGCAAGGGGCAGGGCATAGTTGTCACTCCAAAGTTCGTTAAGACGAGCGAGAATAGCTATTGGAATAAGGACATACCCCTACCAAAAGTTGAGGCTAGTCCGTTAGCTATAAAACGAGCGATTAAGGCTACACCTTGGTCATTGGAAGATATGCTAAAAGACTCACCGCAAAAGTGTTTTGATTCAAAGCCTGCGGAGATAATTAACAAGCTCTTCGAAGAAGAAGAGCTTGTCTGCTGTGGTTCGGTCATGAAGTTCAGGACATTAACTGCAAAGGAGTGGATAAGTGTCCCTGATATTGGTGATCAGATTGTACCAAACCCATCGAGGGTCAAAGTTGGTACTAACATGAAGGGCAATCCTTCCCAACATTGCCGAGATGCAACGGGGCGAAGAAAATACATAGTCGTTGAATCCGATGATGAATCCCTCAGTTTCGATGAAAAAGCGAGTGTCCTTAGGTACTTGCGTGACGAGGCTGGGGCAAAGTTGGCGATGGGTGTTCATACGGGCGGTAAGAGCCTGCATGGGTGGTTTAAGTCAACTGGTGACTCGCATATTGATTGGGAGTTTATGAGGTTAGCATGTCTACTTGGAGCAGATCCAAGGATGTGGTTGCCTGAGCAGTTGGCTCGCACGCCCAATGCCATGCGGGGGCAGTCTGATAAGAAACAAAAACTCTATTACTTTGACCCGTCATGAATACTGAACACTTATCAAAGATAACAGATCATCTCTTGGAAGATGAGGGTCAATCAGGGCTTTTTAAGGCTGATGATGACACTCCATTCCCGTTGGATGCATTACCTCCAGTCCTTAACCATGTCGCTACTGAAGTAAGCTGGGCATACCAAGCGCCAATTGACTTGGTCGCACCGGAAACTATTGCAGTCATGTCAGCATGCTTGGGCAAGGGGATTAACCTACAGACGAATCACCCTGATCCAACCTATGGATTGTTATTCATGTTCTTGGCTACAAAACCAGGTATATGTAAATCAACTGTTCTCAAGTGGCTGTCCAAGCCGATGAAAGAATATCAGAATAAGGTAAGGAAGGATTATCGCATAACCATTCAGAATCAACTCGTACAGGAGTTTCAGGAGAAGAAGAAGGGTGATGCTCCCAAGGATTGGCAACCCACTCAAAAGGCGATTAATGAGGAGATTGGTAAGACATTACCGACCCTTATTGCCGAGCATTATTCTCAGGAGGGGCTAGCAACCACTCTCTCGTATAATAATGAATACCTCGTAATCATGAGTACTGATGTTAGTGGTGTGATAGATGGATTGCGGGGGGCAAAATCAGGCGGGTATAATCAGGGCGAGATATTGCTCAAGGGATTTGCGGGAGAAAGTTATGACTGCAACAATAAGGTGGCGATGGATGAACATCTTGAGGAGATTAGACTGGCTATTAATTGGCTAGGTACAGTCGATACATTGAAAACATTTATCACTGATCCACAGATCAAAGAAAGGGGACTGTTATCCAGATTCCTCTTTGCAAGAATTGATGACCCAATTCCACATGCAACAGTTGATCATAGGAAAGTTGCTACAGGGGTGGTTGATAAATGGCATAAACTGCTAACCGATACATTATCCAAGTACTGGCGTAGCGAGTCTGTAGAAACTGTTAAAATGTCAACCGAGGCGATTCAGTTGTATGTGGACTTTCGCAATGATTATGTGGACGCACAGGACGAATTGGGTGGACTATCCTCATTGCCTGAAAGGTGGGCGGAGAATGCCCTGCGCATTGCCTTGGTTATGCATGTCTGTATGCATTCAAATAAACCAGCGGATCATGAGTTGAACAAGGGCACCATGTCGGATGCGATTCGTATCATGTGGTGGTTTATTGGTCGTCAATTAGCATGCATTGATGAGGTGAAGGGTTTTGAGCCCCTGGCCAATGACTGTAAGGTCAAGGTTCTTACCAAACTAAAGAATGATGGCCCTTGTACGATGCGAAAGTTGCAACGAACATTAAGCCTAAACAAGAAAGATATTGCGTTGGTAATGCAATGGGTCAAGCAAGGTGAGTTAGTTACATGGAATGCAAGCAAAGGGAATAGAGCATCCCCCACCTTTGCCCTAGTTGGCGATGATCGAATCCCAAAAGATGCAGAGTTAATAACCGAATAATGCTCCTATTGTCTCTATTGTCCCTATTGGCGTATTGTCAGTAGGGGCAATGGGGGCTCTTGTTATCAACCATTTTCACCATCACTTGAACGGTGATCATATATGGTAGTGGTTAAAAGGACTAGCAGACCAGTAGGAATGTGAATTAATTATTTAACATATTCTATCGTTTGACTTGTGGGGTATGGTATGGTGAAGTTGCAAATTATGTACTATGTGCAATCGTACTTTATTCTCATCTCATTCATCGCATTAGCTATTCCATCCCATGCGAAGACCATCTTTGTTGATGACAATGCACCCGCAGGTGGAGACGGAGCATCATGGGCATCCGCTCACAAGTATTTGCAGGATGCTCTAGCGGGTGCGGAATATGGGGATGAGATTTGGGTCGCGGAAGGAACTTACAAACCCGACCAGGGTGCGGGAAAGACGGCGGGTGATAGGACTGCTTCTTTTAACTTGGTCAACGGTGTTGGATTGTACGGCGGATTTTTGGGCAGGGAAAGCGATCGTGATCCGCAAGGGGATAATAATCAGACCATTTTGAGTGGGGAGATTGATTCAAACTCCTCGCTTTGGAGTCTTCATGTGGTGAGCGGGGAAAATTTAGATACCGGTACTACTTTGGCTGGATTTAGAATTACCAAGGGAAATGCAAATGGGGTATCCGGTACGGGTCATGACTATGGTGGAGGAATATTGCTCAAAGAAAGTAGTTTGAACCTTTCTAATTTAGTATTCACTAACAATACTGCAGGTTCTGGTGGTGGAATTTCCTCCTCCTCCTCCTCCACCGTAACCTTAACCAACTGTGTATTCACTAACAATACTGCAGGTTCTGGTGGTGGAATTTACTCCTCCACCGCAACCTTAATCAACTGTGTATTCACTAACAATACTGCAGGTGACTTTGGTGGTGGAATTTCCTCCTCCTTGGCAACCTTAATCAACTGTGTATTCACTGACAATACTGCAGGTTCTCGTGGTAATATTGGAGGTTCTGGTGGTGGAATTTACTCATCCTACTCCGTAACCTTAACCAACTGTGTATTCACTAACAATACTGCAGATTCTGGTCGTAATACTTTAGGTTCTGGTGGTGCAATTTACTCCGACTCCGCAACCTTAACCAACTGTGTATTCACTAACAATACTGCAGGTTCTGGTGGTGCAATTTACTCCACTACCTACTCCGATACCTCCACCGTAACCTTAACCAACTGTGTATTCACTAACAATACTGCAGGTTACGATGGTGGTGCAATTTTCTCCTGGTACGTGACTTTAAATAATTGTGTGCTATGGCAAAATAAAACTAACGGGATGAGAGGGCATGGGTTATATTCAAATAAATCTTGGAAAACTCATGTTTTAGAAGATGCAGTCGAGTCAGCATATCCGGGAGACCCAAATGTTCAGGAAATTGTCTATCAACCGAACCTTAACATATTGCAAGGATGGGAAGGAGATATACGAGCCTTTGACGCAGATCCGTTATTTACAAACATTGATAACCCAATTGGCCCTGACGGCATTTGGTTTACCGAAGATGATGGTCTGAGAGTCCTCACAGGTTCACCCGCTATTGATGCCGGATACAATGAGTCCTTACCTGCAGATACAAGTGACCTTGATAAGGATGGAAATACGACTGAACCCATTCCATATGATGCACTTGGTAAAGCAAGGCGCATCGGTGCAAATGTAGATATAGGTGCGTACGAATTTGGTCATGGTAATCCTCCATCTGAGAAAAAACTAGCATTGTCTCTTACAGCGGGAAATGGAGGTTCTGTTAATGGTGCTGGATATCTTGAAGAGGGAGTGGTCGCTAACATTTCAGCAACTGCTTCTACTGGTTACATCTTCTCAAATTGGAGCGGTGATGCCAGTGGATCATCAAACCCATTATCCATATCTATGGATGCAGATAAATCTATAACCGCCAACTTCTCACAAGACCTAGGCGACACGGATGGGGACGGACTTAGTAATTATGCCGAATTAGTTACTCACAGGACAGACCCAGATAGTTTAGATTCGGATAATGACGGTCTTACAGATAAGCAAGAGATTGATCGAGGGTGGAATCCAAACTCATCTGATAAGTCGGTAATCGATGCTGTAATGGAAATGAAGGGCCTGGATAGCATTGCAACTCCCTTTGTAAACGGTTGGTTCTACCTGCCCAACCATGGATGGTTATGGACGAATCACACGAGTTATCCCTACTTCTACGATAGCACAAGCAAGGCATGGATGTACTTTCAATCCGGTAACGATAATCCAAGGTTCTACCACTACGGAACGAAGACTTGGATGACGGTGGAGTGAGATAAAATCCCCCCACTGACAATAGGACAATACGCCAATAGGAATCGGTTGTATGCCTAGTAAATTCTTAGCTTATCCTCGTGGCTTGACTGAGGGGTCAGTTGATGGTTGGGTTGGGCTAATGAAAACTGTCCTACTTTCCCTGATTCTTTCTTTTCCGCTCTTTTTAAACGGGGATGATGAACCTATCGATTATGATCGTTTGGAAAAACGCGAAGTAAATGGTGAGGTATTACTTTTTATCGTTGATAGTAAGAATCCTTTTACCGGTATAACCACCACTTCAAGGTACGAGAATGGGCAGAAGCGGAGTGCATTGGGTTTCAAGGCCGGAAAGCAGGATGGGCTATCGACTAGTTGGTACAAGAATGGACAGAAAAAAAATGAAGGTTACATGACTGATGTAAAATACTCGGGGTCATATAAAAGTTGGTATGAAAACGGACAGAAAAGTGCTGAAGGAAACTATAAGAACGGCGAAATGGATGGGCTATCGACCTATTGGTATGAAAACGGACAGAAAGAGTCAGAAAGAAATTTTAAGGACGGTGAAATGGATGGGCTTAACACTACATGGCACGAGAACGGGCAGAAAAAGTCAGAAGGAAATTTTAAGGACGGTGAAAGGGATGGAGTTCATATTTATTATGATAAAACGGGTAAAGAAACTTGGAGAACCTCACTCTCTCAAGGAATCATCAAATCCGTGCTTAAATCTCCGTGAAAACCTCCGTCCACCTCTCCCGCTCGAACGGCTACCGATTGTTGGGCATGTATGATGAGTCGATACTCATCTTAGAGGATATACCCTTTGAGGAGGATCGCTGGCATCCATCAGTCGTGGAAGCAAGATACAAGACCTACCGTGACGCGAGAGAATGGAATTGGCGAAGACGATGGCAACGGGTGTTGACCGAAGGAATTGGCCGACAAGTTGGAGTGGTTAAAGAATTATACTACTGCAATGGCTGTGTGCGGTGATACCGCAGGAGCGTTGTAGTTGCTAAATTATGCTGATGAGACCTTGTCGCTAAAAGATTTTCTCGTTGTAAAAAACAAGTCTTTCAGAGACGAAGAGCAGTTGTAAGTAGTCGATTCAAAAGACAACAGGTTTTTGTATTCTATTACTACTTAAAGCTTTTTTCTAACAGGAATAGCCTTTCCGTAGATTTGCTGTATAAAATCTCCATCATTAGTTATCAATAGTTCTCTCCATTCAGCATTCTTTTTAGTTTGTTTTTCAAAACTTAAAGCTTTTTCAGGAAGATTATTTTCTCGTTGAGTGTAAGAATATAAGTCTGTGCCTGGGTATCTGCATCCAATAAAAGAATTAAATCTTTCATATCCCTCAGCTTCTGTTCCTTGTTTGCCTTTTACATATGCGGCCTTGTAATATAAATTATTAATTTGATCGTAACTGTGAATTCCATAAACATCAATTGGAGCATCAGGAATATATACTCGATAGATTAGGAACCTCCCTCTCACGATTTTTTCTTCGGCCCGTGCATTGCTTTTGATTTTTTGACCGTTTTGCATCATTCTTATTAGCTGAACTTTATATTCATTTGCGTTCGGCCAATCTTCAAAACCAAGTGGAATCTTACTTCTGTTATCTTCAAGTTTCCATAACTCAAGTATTCGCTTAGGTGTCATCTTTTCGACTTCAACGGAAAGGAGTAAATTAAATCCAAAAGATGATAAGAAAAATATTAAGACCAATAACTTCATTATACAATTAAAAAAATATAATAAAAAACTGTAAAGGAGAAAAGTTCTCAGATATATCGACTTGGTAGACTAATGCTATTAGGATAACATTATGAGAAACTTGACAACGCTGAGTTACATTGGTTTGTTTGCGATGGTGGTTGTGAATTAAGCATTCAAAATCTATTCATGCTAAGACTATTTAATATTTATTCGGTCGTTCTTTTGAGTTCCCTTGTTGCCTTTAATTTAAATGCTGACACCAAAAGTATCGACAAAAGTTTCCTGGGGAAATGGACAGCACTGAGCAGGACCCATATGAATATTCTTGGAGAGTTGGAGATTACAAAAGAAAGGTTGAATTTCAGTAAGGCAGGAAGTTTCAGCTATCAAATGATCAGCAAGCAAAAAGACAGGTTTTTACTACGACTCGATAAAAAAATTGATGGTGTTTACTATGTTGGTATCGGGCCGGTTAAAAAATCAAAAAGTCTAGTCGAGAATAAAGTCATGGACTTGGCCTTGTACAAGACAAAGGATAAGGGATTGATTGCTCTGTCAAAACAAGATCCTATGAAAGAATGCTCACTTTGGGGGGTATACATTCCTAGGATAAGCAACTAACGCCCCTATGAATCTCCGCACCCATCTCTCCCGCTCAAACGGATACCGTGAGTTGGGCATGTTTGATGAGTCCATCCTCATCTTAGAGGATATACCTTTTGAGGAGGATCGCTGGCATCCCTTAGTCGTAGAAGCTAGGTACAAGACTTACAGAGATGCAGAGCAATGGGAGCTGGCAATTATCATGGCAAAGCTCAAGCATGAGAGTAAACCCAACAATTTGGAGTGGTTGTTAAACTATGCAGATGGACTCCATCAGATGGGCGATACTAAGAAGGCAATTGCGTGCTTAAAGGATGCGGAAGGTCGGTTCGGCGAGAATGCAGAATATCTTTTTCGCTTGGGTAAATACCATGCACTTTTAGGCGAGGTGGAGGAGGCAAAGAATTTGGTAAGGCGAGCGTTTAAACTCGATGGTTCATTCAAGGCAGACTTTCTTGATGATCCTGCGTTTGATTCGGTTTGGGAGAGTTTTTGAGGAAAGAATTAATATGAAATAACTAAATTGCTGAAGGTCATTTAAAAGTAATTTCGAGAAAGGTAAGTTTAGTAAACCCGTGATGAAAGATATATTAAACCCGTCCAACCGTACTTAAATATAATTTCCGTAGTTTTGAGAGGATGAATCTCAAAAGATTTGCCGCCAGCCCCTTTTCGACCAACTTCATGAAGCGATCCTCCGACTGCCCGAGTCATGGGATGATCAAATACTAATTCATGCTTCCCAACAGATAAATCAGAGATAACTACCCCGCGACCGTTTTTAATACGACCAACGAGTTCCCTATCTATTAAAATTTCAAATGCTGCTAGGGAACAACGATAACATTTTTGTCTCCTAAGTACTAGTCGACCACACGGTGCTACTTTGGCACTATCTTGCTGGCTATTAGGTGTTGAATCAGTCGTGTAAATTTGTTTTGTAATGGCTAAATTCTCATTAGGGCCACCACATTTAGGACAGGCATTTGCTCTTTCCGAAAATTCTGCTCCGCAGTCTACGCATTTGATTAAAGCCATGGTACATAATTTTGAAATCAAAAAGTTTTGTCAAAATAAAAGGCCTTACATACCTAAATCGAAGCCCTCGCAATTTTTATAACTCCATTTATCTAGCCCCCTCACCACTCAGGCCTAGCTCCCTCACCATCATAGTCCTTCGCCAATCCCTTTGTCTTGAGCATATCGGCAAGCGATTCTCCATCGATCCATACCTCGCTAATAATACGAAAATACTTCCCTCTCTGAGGATTCCGCAGTTCGATCTTACTTGCCCCCTTAAGAGCCTTTTCGGTCACTTGTTGGGCTTGCATGGCTAATGCCTTTACCTCATCTGTTGTCCCTCGCATCTCTGGTGTATCCACTCCGAATAACCGAATCGATAGATCATCGCCGAACAATGGATGCATACTGGGTAAATCAATCTTGAAGGTGTCTCCATCGTACACATCAACCACTTGGTCAGGTGATAGGGTGAACAGGTTCTCATCACTCGTAAAAGGTGCAGTTGCTTGTTTCTCCTCATCACCGCTAATCAAGTAGTAAGTTAATCCAGCAAGTGAAATAACGAGTGCCAAAAAGAACCCAACAAGCAGTACCTTTATACCCAATAACTTCTTGGCTGGTTTAGTCTCAACCTTTGCAGGTTGTTCAACTTGTTTTGCTACAGTCTTGGGTTTGGAGGGAGCAACTCCAGGCACTTGTGATAGCTTGATCCAATTTGCACCATCATAGCATGCAAGATCGCTACCAGTGAAGTTACCCGCCTTTAGGTAATGGCGTACTTGCTCAATAGGATACGGGCCAAAGGTCTTGCCGTTTTTGTGGATGTGGATCTGCATTGGCTAGTTACCACAATTTGGAATGGTGTGGATTATACAAACCTAAACAATCGATGTTCAATTGGCTCTATTGTCCAATTGTCTTATTGTCAGTCAGGCTATTTTTTCTGACAATTCCGAAGCTGAGTTGGGTAGGGGAGCGGTGAAGGAGAAAAACTCTTTAGCTTTGGATCTAATCTTCTTGCCTGTATTGATGTAGTGATCCAACACCCCCTGGCTTACATGGCCAAGTTGATTAGCAATAGCATTTTTATCATTATAAAATCCATAATGCATGCTAGCGTAGGTATGGCGCATAATATCGGGCGACCAGGAATCTTTAACCCTTGCCTCTTCCTTTAACCAATCAAGTCGTCTGCGCAAATTCTTTGGGTTTACCACATGTCCCTGACTTTTTCTACATACCCTCAAAAGGGAAACCGCACATGCTGGAATATCAACCCACCTCCCATGCTTTACCTTCCAGTCCGGGTGGATATAAACTGAAGGATTCTCTTCATCTAAGTGTATGTCTTCCCATTGTAATCTTTGTATTTCTGCTGTTGGGCGTAAACCACACCATAACCCAAGGGTTACATAAGCAAGCAATTCAATAGGCTCGCCCTTTGAGAAGCGATAACTCTCTCTATGGTGAGCATGTAACACTAATCTTCTCCATTCTTCGTCATTAAATATCTTTGGCTGTGATGCTTTTTTCTTAGGAGGATCGATTTTTATAGGGTTCTCTGGAATGAATCCTTCCTTTACAGCAAAATTAAAGAGGGTTTTTGTCTTACTTAGAAGTTGGGGTGAAAACCCTTTAGATGCAAAGAGTGGCTTAAAGGTATCTTCTGTAAATTCTCTTACGAGAATATCACCGAATAAATCTGATAATAGACCATGGCGATACCTATACTCCGCTAGGGTTGCCTTAGATGTACCTCGCAAATTTTGGTTAGCCTCCTCTTCTTTTCTTTCTTTAAATAAATTAACCAGTTCCTTTACGGTAATGTCAGATTTTTTATCACTAGCGAAACGCTGAACGAATTGGATTGCTCCGGCAAGTGTTGAGAATTTTGTATCACTTAAAAGGGCAAGGGCTTTTTCGGCATCAACCAATTGTTCTCTCGTAAGTTTAAACCCACCAACCCCTTGGTTCTTTAATTTGGCCTTGATTTGTTCTGCGTGAACCTTTGCCTCTTCCAAAGAGTTAAACCTCTTTCTATACTTTTTTGTGCCACCCAATTTAAGCCCCGCATCTAGTTCCCATTTATCAAACTGCTTCTTATAGCGAATCACACAGACACCTTCAATTGTGACAACCTTAACCTTCTTATATACTAAATTTGGCATATTGATGAAGATGCATGAAATAAGGGTATTTAGCAAGGAAAACTGACAATAAAATGACAACCATTTTCATAAGTCATTGTTTTAAAGCAAAAAACAGTGGTTTCCTAAACCGTAGATCGAGGTTCGATTCCTCGTGGGGGCGCCATTCTGAATAGAATGGCAAATAGTAGTAATCATCAGTATTAATGGGGCATTCACGGGGTTATGTTTGCGGTCATCCCCTTGTTTTACCAATTTTGCAAATTGCACCTAAAATCTAATAATATGCATATTTTGGTAAAAAAACTGACAACAAACTGACAACAAGATGGGGGGAGGGGGTCAGTAATAATTCCGATCCGTTATCGCTATATCGATTAGCCCCCGTAAAAAAAATTTGGCAATGGGATTTGAATAATTCTCAGTTAGGGCTTTCATAAAAACATGCTGTTATCGGCGAGGTTGCAGACATAGATCAAGTCTCACAAGTTTCGAAGGATGACCAAGGCAGAACAGGCGAAAAGCAAT
>Ga0208298_1000738_pt1 | contig 13053 bp, 30 predicted proteins | sample 14BtaG_FD_184088 | JGI IMG/M metagenome (GOLD analysis project Ga0208298, IMG submission 184088) | Marine viral communities from the Subarctic Pacific Ocean - 14B_ETSP_OMZ_AT15311_CsCl metaG (SPAdes) (version 2) | ecosystem: Environmental > Aquatic > Marine > Oceanic | place: Pacific Ocean... | reverse complement strand
GATTTTTTACTATTGCAAGACCACCTTTATCAGGTAGTACTTCACCTATTTTTTTGAGAAGCATAGGAGCTTTACTAGCTAAAAAAGCCCCTACTTTAGTTTCTCTTAGTTTTTTCTTTTCAGACACTACTTACCTTTTTTATATTTTTTAGAACAACCATATTTAGCAAGTGGACTTCCACCCATCATAGGCGCAGCTTTTTTACCATACAGCATGTAAGGTGATTTAGCTTGTAAAACAGACGCAGCTCCGGCTCCAGCCAAAGCACCGCCTAAAACTTTTTTAATAGATTCTACAGCCCTATCACCTGAAGTTTCTGTTTTTGGCTGATTACTTGTTCCTGGCTTAGTTGCTTTAAATTCAGTTCCAGGTGTTGCAAAGTTTGAATTACTTTTAATTTCACTAACTGGACGAATATATTTTTTCATACCAATCATTCCTTCAGCTGCAATATTTTTGTAGTTTTTATTTTTACCGTTTTTATCTGGCATAACTTTATTTTTTATAAGCTTCTTTTTCCCACCAATTTATTGGAGAACCATCCACTTGTTTACTTCTTTTTTTAACTTTCCATTTACCTTTACCACTTTTTCTGTGGTAAATGTTATTATCATCATAAGCTAATCTACCGTCTTTTATTTGTTTAACGTGGACCATCTCATGATCTATAATTTCTTTTAATTGCTTTTGGTTTCTTACTTTATCGTTAATAGTAATAGTACAATTCATGTTAGTTCTACCTAATACGCCATCTTCTTCCTTTACAAAATATATAGGAGTATTCATTAAATCTTTGTTGTACCAAGGTGGACTTGGCTTTAATTTAAAACCCATATTACCATTTTACTTTATCTGCCCAGTAAGCAGCTGACATTTTACCTTTAGCTATATTCTTAGCATGTCTAGCTTTAAAACTTTTACGTCTAGCTTTTTGCTTAGCTGATTCGTTTTTCTTTGGTTTGCCAGCTGTAGAAACACCTTGCTGTCCAAATCTAATAATCTTTTCTTTTCCAGCTGAGCAAGCTTTAACTATATGCGACTTAGACTTGTGTTTAGGTGTACGTCTAGGTTTGTTACATTTTAAAGTTTTCTTATCTACAGCCATTATTTCTTTTTCTTTTTAGTTGATTCGCCACAAGGTCTACCTGTCTTTATGTTTATCCAGTTTTCTTTTTCAAACCAATCTCTTAATGTTGCACCTTTTTTTCTAGCTCCTTTTACATTAGTCTTACTAGATCTTTTGTACTTGCCAGACCTACCTGCAGATTCCTTAGCTCTAATTATCTTTTGTTTTTCAGCTTTGCTTAAACTTCTAGCTTTTGCAGCTGGTAAACAAACTTTTTTAGTACCTCCACCTTTTACTTTACTTCTTGGCATCTTTTTTTAATTTTTTAGTAACTATGTTTCTAGTTCTTTTCATCTTGGCCACATAGCTTGGTCTATCTTTATTAAATGCTATTTGTTGGTTTAAACTACCTATAATTCTATTTAACTTACTGTTTCTAGTTCTAATCAACCAAGAAGCTAGTTTTGGAGCTGATAATTCTTTAAATCTTCCTTTTGCATCAGGAGCATCAGAGTCTTTCCAGGTTAATTTCTTTTTAGCCATTACTTACAATTATGCATGTTAATAAACCAATTAGCTAGTTGTACATCACGTTTAGTTTTACTTGGTCTTGATTTTAACTTTTTAACTTTACTACAAGTAACGTTTCCTCCATACAATTTACTAACTCTAGCTTTTAAAGTGCCGCGATACGCTCCACCTCTTTTTTTCACTTCTTTTTCTTTTTACCCATTTTACTTGGCCCACCAGCTTTGGTACATCTAACACCCCAACCACTAGCATAAGCACTTGGCCATACTTTAAACTTTCTTTTTGCTGCTGCCTTGCAAGGTCCTGATATTTTACCCATAATTTATTTCTTATAAGATTTTAAAAACTCTACTAATACTTTTAGATCAGACTTAACTTCAGCTAAACTCACTTTAACTTCCTCCATGTTTTTAGCCATAGTCTCGTGTCTTTTTTCAAAAGTTGCTTTAACCTCTCTAATACTAAAAAAGAAAAACTTATACAAAGCATAAGACGCTGCTACGGCTACTACTAGCGATAATCCAAATTCTCTAATTAAGTCTAATACTTCTTTCATTACAGCTTTCTACCTTTTTTATCTACTTTAACTTCTTTAACTATAACTCTAGTTTGAGGTTTCTTTTTCTTTAGTTCTTCTAGCTGCTTATTTAACTCTTCTAGTTTACCATCATTCTCAGTGCCGTCTTTTACTAAAGTAGAGAGAACACCTATTTCTTCAAATACAACATCGTCAACTTGCTCCAACATATCAACTCTTTCTTTTAAGTCTACTATCATGTCTTCGTTCCACTTTTCTTTTAGCTCGTATTCTAAACGAGTTACCTCAGTTGGTGGTAATGTTTTAGCTTCTGCTATGTCCTCTTGTAATTTATAATACATACCAACTAAAGTTGTAGTTAGCATTATTATTCCAATTACAGTTTTTAAATCAATCTTAAATTCAGTGTTTTCAGAGATCTTCATATTCCTTCGTCGCGTCAAATGATGGGCATGCTTTATTAGCAAACTCATTATGTGAATAAATAGTAGCAAGCGGATACATAGCCATTAATGTTTTTAGCACATGTAACAAGCTTTCTTTTTGTACTTCTGTCCTAGTATCTTTTGGTGTCTTACCATCAGCTTCTACGCCTCCGCAATAACACACCCCTATTGAATTTCTATTGTGCCCCTTACAATGAGCGCCTGATTTATCTATATCTCTACCTTTTTTAATAGTACCGTCTAATTCTATATAAAAATGGTAACCTATGTCTGTCCATCCTCTACCTTCAGTATGCCACTTTTTAATAGTTTCTACAGGTATTTCTTGACCTTCTCTAGTAGCAGAACAATGTATTATAATTTCATTTATACTTCTCATTTCTTTTTCTTATGTAATAACATCCATTTATGAATAGTGTATCCTATAGTTAAAGCTAATAATAGTATTTCTAAAGCTGGCTCTATCCAGTTTAAACTAGCTAATGTAAATGAAGATGCATTTAATAAATACAGCTTCAGGTCTTCAGCACCCATTATTTGTTAGCGTTAAGAACAGCGTTACCTTTATATGGCAGCATATTCTCTATACCTGGTATATTCTTTTTAGCATGGCATCCGCACATACTATCACATCCACAAGATTTTAATACTCCTGCAGGCTTTTGATATTCTCCGTAACTTGGCATAATTATTTAGTTTTGATTTTCTTTAATTGCTTTATCTCTTGATCCAAAATATTCTTCTTTTGAACTTTCTATTTTACCATCACCATCATAGTCTTTATCAGCCATTTTAGCCATAGGTGAAGGTAAAGTATTTGCTCCAGATATTTCTTGCATTTTTAAAGCATCGTTATGTTGCTTAGCACTCATATTGTGAGGTATATTTCCTTTTATACCTGTTAACATTTTTAAAGGTTTCATATTTCCAGTCATCATTAAAGGTATTTCTTCTCCTGTCATAGGATCTATATTAGTTTTGTAAGTAGGTTGCATTTCTTCTTCTAAATTATCTTCACCATCATCAACTAAGCCAAAATCAGTACCTATTAGTCCTTGAGCAGTTCCACCTAAAAAACCTTTCATGCTTTTTTTATAAACATCAAATCCAGTTTTTAGTTTTTCACCAAACTTCATTTGTTTAAACTCTTCCTTATCTATGTCTTTTATAGCTTGTGAAGCATTGGATAATCCACCAATCATTCCACCTTTGATGCCTTTAACGCCTTGAGCTATTAAACCTACTGGAAGTGTTAATGGTGATTTACTTGTCTTTGTTGGCATAATCTATTGCTTTTGTTATTACTTTGTAACTATATCTATTACTCTTTTCTAATTTAGTTGTAGGCATTTCTTCTTCACCTAGCATAATACGATACATTCTACTAATTAGCTGCTTGCACTTATAGGATACTTTATATATGTGATATTTTTGAGTGGTGCGGTTTCTTTTCCTCCACACTACGATCCACCCTTGTTTCAATAATCTGTTCCAGCGCCTGTTATCCCAGCTAAATGAGTACGTACCTTTTATAAAATCATCTTTAGTAAACATATCTATAGCGTCTAAGTAAATTAGTAGCTCTAGATCTGCATCTGTTAATTTATTAGTCTTACAAGCCCACTTCCTAATTATTCTATAATGTTTAAGCAAACCTAGGTCTTTTAAATCACCAGATGTTAACCTTCTCATAAAATAATAACTACGTCGTGCTCTTTAATAACCTTATAGTTTTCTTTTTTAATCTCTATATTAAATCCAGCTGATTTATCATAATAAACTTCATCACCTTTTTTTAATACCGAAACATCAGTTCCGGGCTCTATTACTTTAGCGCGACGGTACCTAATATCCTCTCTTTGCTTTTCAGCTAGAATTAAACCTCCTTTTGTAGTCGTATCAACTTCCTTGATAGGATCTATAACTATATACTTACCTACTGCTTTCATGCTCTCACATTATTGATTACACAATCAGTTGATAATATAGTTGTAGCTACTGAAGCCGCGTTAGCTAATGCACTCTTAGTAACTAACAAAGGATCTATAATTCCGGCTTTTACCATATCCACCGTATTTCCTGTAACCACATCTAATCCTTTACCTTCTTCAAGCTTTTTTAATTCTTCAACCCCTGCATTTTTTAATATTAATTCATAAGGTCTTCTTATAGCTTGGTATAATACTTCCTCACCTATACAGGTTGGCTTTAAATTAAAGCTAGCATTTAAAAGAGCTATACCACCACCTGGTACTATACCTTCTTTAATCGCGGCTTTTGTAGCGCAAATAGCGTCTTCAACTCTATCTCTCTTCTCTTTTAATTCTATCTCAGAGTTAGCCCCAACTTTAACTGTAGCAACTTTAGCTTTTAATTTAGCTAATCGTTTCTCTAGTCTAATTATAATATTAGGGTTTTTAGTTTCTTTTATATTCTTTTCTAACAAAGCAATAGTTTCTTTAACTTCCGTGTTGTCAGATAAATCAACTTTTAATATTGTTTCCTCGTGGTTAGTTACAGATTTAATACATGTTCCTAAATGTTCAGGCTGTATAATATCCATATCATCTCCTAGGTCTTCGTTAATAAGTGTAGCACCAGTTACAGCACATAGATCGCTTAACACGTCTTTTTTACTGATTCCATATACTGGTGCATCTATAATGTTAACCTTTATATTGCCCTTCGTTTTATTCATAGCCAGCGCAGAAACTACTTGTTGGTCAACATCTGCAATGATAAGTAAACTCTTACCATTTTTAATAATATATTCTAAAACAGACTGTATCTTTCTAATATTAGGTATTTGCGATTCAACTATCAACACCAGTGGATTATCTAGTTCTGCCGTGCCTTTTTCTTTATTAGTAATAAAATGATTGTTCTTTAATGCTTGGTCATATTGAACACCCTCTATTAACTCTACTACAGTTTCAGGTTGTTCATTTGTTTCCATCATAACAACACCTGTTTCATCTACTAATCTAAATGCTTCACCTATAACTTTACCTAACTCTTTATCATTGTTAGCAGATATAGTAGCTACTTGGTCAATCTTTTTACCAGTAACCTTTTTAGATTTTTTATTTAAATACTTTATAACTTTATCAACACCTGACTCAATACCTTGTTTCATTTCTCTTGGATTATCAAGAAGAGAATGTTCTGTAGCTTGATCTAGTATGGCTTTAGCTAATACTGTAGCTGTAGTTGTGCCATCACCAGCATCTGATACTGTTCTTTGAGCTGCTTGTTTAATAAGCGTAGCTCCGATGTTTTCTAATGGATCTTGCAGCGTAATGCTATTAGCAACTGTTACTCCATCTTTTGTTATTTGTGGTGCGCCATTGCTATCTTCTAGTATAACACATTGTCCACTTGCTCCTAGCGTAGAACCTACCGCATTGGTAAGTTTTTCAACGCCAGTTAATACCTGACTTCTAGCACTATCGCCAAAAGTCAGGTTTTTAACTAACTTTAATTCTTGCATTTGATTTAATTAAATATAATTGTTTTTGAATACTTTACTCGAAGGTTTTAATTACTTTTGGTCCTTTGGTAAATTCTAACTTTTTAGTATAATGTTCTATTGAAGCATCGATAGCTTTTTCAGCACCATCAATTGTTTCTCTTCTAGTAACATCTGTCCATTCGTCAGAATCTAAGTGTTTGTATTCGGTTTGTAAGAATCCATTAGGTAGTTGAACTATTCTCCAATTTGATTTTTTGGTAATGTGTTCCCATAGTTTAATGGTTTCTTCTGTTGGTTGTGGTGCACTAGACCACGTGTTAGTGCGGGTATATAAAAACGTCATTGTATTTGGTTTTAAGTTAAACGTTGGTTATTATATACTATCACTTGATAGTTCGGTTATTTAATGTTTTAAGGCTCTATTTCGTTTTTTGGAAAGCTATTAATTAAGTTGTTGTAAGAAGAAACTATTTCACTTGTCCAGTTTTCAGCTGCTAAATCTATTATTTCTTGCTCTAAAGAGCTAACATCTACGTTTGGAGCGTATGAAGCTCTTGAAACTTCTATTATATTTTCTTCACCGTTAGCGCTCACGTCTAGCGTTGTTCTTTTTACAAATATTATTTTGTATTCTCCATCAGCGCTTAACTCTGATATTCTTGTTTCTATAGCCATTTTTAAGATGTTTGATAAATTATTATTCCAGAGTATGTTCCTCCAGCTGTTTGATACATTGACGAAGTAGTAGTTTGTAATTTAGTTGGTAGTCCAGAACCGGAACCAGTGTATGCGTTAAAAGTAAAAGAAGTTGCTGCTACCATTTGTCCACCAACTATTTGACCTTGTACTGAAGCGCAGTTATTTACTGATATTATAGAAGTACCTTTATTAGCCCCGGCGTATACACCACTAAAAGGTAGTCCTGATAAACTAATACTTGTTGAGCCACTCATAGTAAATGTAAATGAAGCAAAAACAGTATTACCAATTTTAGTATACTTTCCAGAGGCATTTGATATAGTATTGGCATTTGCTGATGTTGGTGTCCATGATCCTTCTTCAGTTCCAGTGCCCCAAGATAAAGTACCTGATCCATTATTAGTTAAAACACTATTTGCTGCTCCTTGAGCACTTGGTAATGTATATACTATATTTTGACTCAAAGTATTAGGAGCTTTAAAGCTTGTATAGTAATCTCCATCAGCATCTTCAAATTGTACTTGGCCTGTTCTATTACTACCATTACCTTCTAAAACTATATAACCTTCATAAGCCGACTCAGAGTGTCCTACATAAAGATAAGGAGCTGTACCTCCTGTTTGTTCAAACTTAAATAAATTTTTAGATCCACCATTTGTGTTTATAAAAGTAAGAGATTTATCAGCACCGTCATAACGAAAATCTAAAGTTCTATTGTTATCTAACTGTAAATTACTATTAGCTATATTAGTATTAGCATCTTGAGGAGTAGCCCACGTGCCATCTTTTCTAAGAAACGTACTACCAGTGCCGCCACCTAAGTTAGTTAGAGCAGCACCTGTTGCTAAAGAAAATGTAGTACCATTTAAAGCTAGACCTGTACCAGCAGAATATGTAGTACCGGTAGGAGTGTTTATCCAAGTTAAATTACCACTAGCATCTGATTCTAATATCTTGTTGTTTGCAGATGGACCATCATCTGGCAGTTTTATCGTGTAACTAGCCGCATGGTCATTACCTCCTTTTAATGTAACTGTGCCTCCTGAAGTTCCAGGATCACCAAGTCTTAATTCTCCTGCACCGCTGCTACCTCCTGCAATGCTAATTATACCTCTAACTACATCTTGATCGCCTACAGTTAAAGTTTTAGTAGAGTTATCGTATTTAAGTTCATTAGAACCACCAAAAGCACCAGCGTTGTTAAATTGCACTGAATTTGCTGGGGTAGAAGGCGATCCACCTCCACCCGGTATCGTTATGTTTACCTTAGTATTGTCGTTATTATCTACAACAGCTGAAACACCATTTCCTATAAAGTCTAACTTATCTATATTTAAACCTACTCCGCTTCCTTCATCAAATATGCTTAAGCCGCTGCTAGTAGTAGTGTAGTTAGGTATGTTTAATACGGTACCAACTAATGTAGCGACGCCTGAAGTACCTGTTGTTGTCAATGTTATTCCAGAGGCACTTGGCAGTGAAGAAACTCTCACCTGCTTGGTTAGCCTGTCTGTTCCATCAGATATTAATATTAAATCATCATTATCTGGTGTCGATTTTATAGGGTATGAGAATATTACTGCCATTTTTTATTTATATTTTACTTTTCATGTGTTTTAGAACTTTGAAAGAGCTAGCTTGTGATAAAGATTTCATTTGATCAATAACTGGACCACCATATTTTAATTCATTTGACATATGGTATGGAGAACCTTTCATTTCTGGAGCAGCTTCAATTTTATTCTTCAAGTGTTCTGGTAAATTATGTTGTTTTCCAACTAATTCCTTGTTCATTGGGGATTTTTTATGGCCCATATGGTAAGGAGAACCTTTCTTTTCATATGGTGAACCCATATTCATAGCTGAATCTTTGTCATGTCTTTCGTTTTCCAAGTAATGTAACCTAGCTTTTGGCGTTAATTTCTTGTCATAAGCCATTTTCATGTCATATGATCTACCAGACATTTTAGCTGGAGAAGCCATTTCTAATTTTTCATCAGATACTTTTTCAAATTTAGGCTTGTAAGTGCTAGTAGACTTAATTCTTTTATACACTTTAGCATTTTTAGCTTTAGCAGCTGGTTTAGCAGCACCTTTTTTCTTGTTTGGAGATCCCATTTTAGATTTTGCTTTGTTTTTAGCTGCAGCAGCCTTTGCTTTAGCTTTCATCTGTGCTGATGTCATTCTTACGTTTGGCATTTTTTTTATTTTTAATTATTTTTTATAAGAAGGTTTTATACCTTTAGTTAAATAGTTTTTACTAGACATGTTTTTAACATCTTTTCTAGGCTGGTTACCACTAGCTAGGTTTGTTAATTTTTTAGTTTGATCAACTCTAGTCATGCCTCTTTGCATACCGCCTGATGAACCCGGCTTTGAAGTCATCTTGCTGAAACCTGTAAGGCTTTTATAAGTATCTGAACTTACTTTTCTACCACCACTAGCTTTTTTAGCACCTTTCTTTATTTTACTATCAGGAATAGTCTTAGAAGTTTGAGTACTTGTGTTAAGTTTTATACTTGGTTTAGCTACCGTTTGATTAGACTTAGGTGTTCTAAGTGAAGGCATTTTAGATCCTGAAGATATGTTGCCAGCACCTGAAGTTCTAGAAGTAGCTCTAGGTGATTTTGAAGACTTTTCAAAAGCATCTAACTTCTTTTGTGAATCAAAATAACCTGGATCAATACCTTTATCTCGTCTAGCCATTTTTTCTCCAGCTCTTATTCCAGCTCTTACTTGTCCACCTTTAATTTTTTCTATTCTATTACCTACTCTTTCTTTTACTCTACCAGTTTTAGCAACTTGTCTTGCTGCTATTTTACCTCTTCTAGATAATCTACCTCCTATTAAGTTGTTATCAGTAGATCTAGCATTGTAAACTGTAGTTTGCATTTTACTTCTTGGCATACTTAAATCAACACCTAAAGAAAAGTTACGAGTATCTTTTAAATAACCACCACTTCTATCTCCACTGTCTCTACTTGAAATAGGTTTAGCAGCTGGTTTAGCTTTAGTCGATGCACTTGATTTAGGCTTAATGCTAGTTTGTTTATTCTTAACACGCTCAGCATTGTTTTTATTTGCATCTCTAACCATTATGCCATCACTTGGTTTAGAAGTTGTAGATGGTTTAGACTTACCTTTACTGTATTGACCAATAATATTTCCTTTAGAAAAATCTAAATTACTAGATCCACCAGTTGTACTTGTTATTTTACTTGGAATATCAAAAGAAGACTTTTCTCCTGACGTGGCAGCTGCAAATTTTGTTCCAGGTGCGGCTTTCATATATTTCTTAGCTGAAAATCTAGGCGCTCTTATTCCTTCTAAATTTTTAAAAGTATATTTAGCGCCAACGTTTAGTGGGCTTTTCATTTTATATGCCATATGCTTTGTTTTTCTTGTAGTTTTTTTACCTTCTTTTTTAGTGCCATTACCATCGTTACCTCTGTTTGCTTTAATGGACTCAAATCTTTTATCATCATGGTCATAGTCTTTACCGTTTAACCAGGACTTACCATGCTTTTTAGCAGCAGCACGTCTTATGCGTTGGTTTTCTGCTTTTTTATTACGTCTGGCTGGTGTCATCGCCGCTTTCTTATCTCTCACTGCTTTTCGTTTCGCAGCCTCTTTACTTAATTTAGCCATAGTTTAGTATATCACACGACTTTGCTCGTTTTTACCTGTTAATTATTTGAAACAAAACAAAATAATGACATATAATAAATATGAATAAGATAGATAAAGTTAAAAAAATAATAGAAATAATAAAAGATATAGTTCAAATAGTAATAAGTATAATGAATATTTAAAAGTGTGACAATAGCCACTTACTAGGCTAGGTATAACGGCCTAATGTCACTGTTTTAACGTTAGAAATAGGGAAGTATAGTGTTATAGCCTAACCTACTGATTATCAGTCTGTTACGAAAATGATTTTATAAAAACGGCCCCCACCTTCCTTTATTTTAAATTTAAATAATATATTCATTTTAATTTATATTTTCATTATATCGTCTTAAAATTTACAGACTAACTACGATGCATAGTTGATAATAATATAAAGAATAAATAAATTATTAACTACTTAAATTAAATACTATGAAAAAATACTTAACTAATATCGAAGCTCATAATGAAGTAATAAATGGGCCATTTGTAAATGATAACTTTAAAACTGCTGAAGAAATTGAAGCAATTGTTAAACAACATTTAATAAACAACTTTAAATAATATGTAAATTATTGAGAGTTTATGCATAATACTTATAAACTAATTTTAACATACAAACAAAGTTACACTTTTACAAACTAATTACGACAAACAAAAGATAATAATAATAACTAAACTAAATTAATAATAACTAAATATAATAACTATGAAAACTAATAAACTAACTACTAAAAGATTTGTAATCAGAAAATCATTACTCGGTACTAATACTGTAATCACTTTCACTAATAAAAAAGATATTACATTTACTTATGACCATGACGAAATATACTCTACATTTCAAGAAAAATTTGAATCAATGAGTTGTTTCCAACAGTACAAATCATATACTAATTCAAATACTGTTCCAAAATTCTGTAGAGAATTAAGTACTCAGTCTTAAAAACTAAAAGTCGATGTTGATAGTAATACTTTAACGACTATAAATAACACGAACATATTACTCAACACATAACTGAAATGGTTGGAAGTGAGGTTCGAATCCTCACTCAGTTACAAACTAATTACGACAAAGTGTCGATAATATAATAAACTAAATAAAATAAATAACTATGTATAATACTAATAATCCTTCAAACTGGTCTTGGTCAAAAGCCTTCGCAGAAATGGACAAAACTGTTCATGAAGCTGAAATGACTCAACAATGTATAAACCACGTTCTAAATTATCCTGGTGAAGCTAACGGTGTCTTCATGTCACTAAACAAAACTCAACAAGATGATGTTTATGAACTACTAAATCAAATATTATGAATAATCTAAATACTACAATTGACAAAATAGCTATGTCAGAATTTGACATGCACTACTATCAACTTAGTGATAACGAGAAACAATGGTGTCACGATGAAATGATGAATAATCCTGACTGGTTAAATCCATTTTGGAAACAAGAAGGTTATCAAAGTAAAACTGATAAACTATGTGATAAACTAGGAATTTTAAACTATAAAACTAAATAATATGAATAAACTAATAATAGCAGGTATGGTAGCGAGTGGATTACTCGGATATAATATCAAAGAAGATGGAACTAAAGTAGAACAAGCTCTTGAAAATGTACAATACATTAAAAGTTGGGTTATAGAAGACTTAAACAGTGGAGTGATGGATACTATTTATGCAGAGTATTATATAAATACTCTTAATGAAACTGAAGAATTATTAATTAATACAAACTAAATACGACAAGAGATGGATAATAACAATATGAAATATATACAAACAAATAACTTAACAGTAATAGATTATGGTGACAACACAGGTAAACTACAAATTTATCAAACAACTAAATCACCTTATGGTTATAATCCAAAAAAACTTATTGTATCTTTATTTGGTAGACCACTAAAAGAAATTACGTACAACTATGTACAAAAACAAGTAGACAAAGTCTATTCTACTTTTAACTATGACGAAATAGACGAACTAATAAATAAAATAAATAATGAAAGTAAATAAAGAAATATTAATACCAAGTATAAATATTATACTAATGATAACACTAATCGCACTCGCAACATCTTGTGCAACAACTGATAAAATGGTAGGTAATTGTTACGACCACTCTAAATATTGTCCAGCTTATAACTAAATTATGACAGAACAAGATGTAATAGACAAAGTATGCGACAGAATGGTTATAACTTTGTACAATGAACTAGATTACTATATGTTTGAAGAATTAGGTCACACTGAAACTGACGACAAATATGTAAAAGAAGCTGATAGAATAGCAAGATTAATTATAAAAGAACTAACAAAATGACAGAACAACAAGCAATTGAAGCAATCGCTAATGATATACAGGATGGTATCTACGGTTGGACACAGAAATGTGGAACAGAGTGGCAAAAGTGGACTTATGCACTAAGCCAAGCAAGAAAAATATATGATGGTGAACTAATAATAGATTTAGAAAATGAATAAAGATAGAGAATGGGATTTTATTGAAGACGAGAAGTCTTTGCTAGCAACAATGGGAATAGTAGTAAGAGAACTAGCTATTAAGTGTCCTAATGACCAAGAATTAGGTAAAGAAGTAAGAGAATTAATTAAAAAATACAAA
>Ga0208298_1000736_pt1 | contig 13082 bp, 19 predicted proteins | sample 14BtaG_FD_184088 | JGI IMG/M metagenome (GOLD analysis project Ga0208298, IMG submission 184088) | Marine viral communities from the Subarctic Pacific Ocean - 14B_ETSP_OMZ_AT15311_CsCl metaG (SPAdes) (version 2) | ecosystem: Environmental > Aquatic > Marine > Oceanic | place: Pacific Ocean... | reverse complement strand
TACGACCCATTGGCAACAATCAATGATATAGTTCCTGATTGTCAATATCAATTACTAATTGAAGATGCTGGTGGTGACGGTTGGGGAAATTCTTATTTAGGAGTTTACCAAAATGGAATTAACTTTGGAACATTTACAATGGGACCAGGTAGTTATCAAGACTCTTTCTTATTAATATTAGATGCTGGAATTCCTGTTAACATATACTACTTTGAAGTTGGTGGACCTCAACAGCCACCAGAAGAAGTGCAATTTCAAACTTGGCATAATTCATTTAAACTAACAAATGCTGACGGTGTTGTATTAATGCATGAAGGTACAAATCCTTTTGCTAATAATGGACAAGGCGCTTTACAATCATTCCAATCACCATTTTGGACAGTATATTCAGCTGAACCTTTTTGTGGTGATTATTGTATTCCTACAATATATGGCTGTATGGATTCTTTATCGTTTAACTACGACCCATTAGCCAATACAGACGATGGTTCATGTATTCCTTATACTCCAGGCTGTATGAATGTATTTGCAATAAATTATAATCCTTTAGCTAATGTAGATGACGGTAGCTGTATTCCTTTTATTAATGGATGTACAGATTCAACAGCAGACAACTACAATTCATTTGCTAACTTTGATGATGGTTCATGTTATTATATTGGCTGTATGGACTTAGCTGCATGTAATTACGACTCAACAGCAACAGTTGACAACGGCTGCCAATATCCACCTCAATATTATGACTGCAATAATATATGTTTATCAGATGTTGATGGAGATGGTATTTGCGACGAATTAGAAATACCTGGCTGTACAAATCCAATAGCTCTTAATTTTGATTTAACAGCAACAGATGATGATGGAACTTGTATATTACCAATATATGGTTGTACTGACCCTACAGCTTTTAATTATGACGCATTAGCAAATACTGATAACGGCTCTTGTATTCCTATAATATATGGCTGTACAGATGCGATGTCATTTAATTATAATCCTCTAGCTAATACAGAAAACGGCTCTTGTATTCCATTTGTTTATGGCTGCATGGATTCAACACAGTTCAATTATAATCCACTTGCAAATGCAGATAATGGAAGTTGCGTACCAGTTGTACTTGGATGTATAGATTCTACTGCATTAAATTACAATCCACTTGCAAATACAGATGATTTATCATGTATAGCTTATTTATATGGCTGTACAAATCCAATAGCATTAAATTACAATGCATTGGCAAACACTGATGACGGTTCATGTATATTACCTATTCCTGGATGTATGGATGCCACGGCATTTAATTATGACCCGATGGCTAATGTTGATGATGGAAGTTGCGTACCAGTTATACTTGGTTGTACAGATCCGACTCAATTTAATTATAATTCTTTAGCTAATACTGATGATGGTTCTTGTATTCCTTATATATACGGTTGTACAGATGCTACTGCTTATAATTATGATGCCAATGCAAATACAGATAATGGAAGTTGTGAACCATTTATTTATGGATGTACTGATTCTACTCAATTTAATTACGACCCTACAGCAAACACAGATAACGGAAGCTGTACTCCATTTGTATACGGTTGTACAGATAATTTGGCATTAAACTTTAATCCTTTGGCAAACACACTAGATAATTCATGTTGTTATATTGGAGGTTGTACAGACATTGCATCTGTAAATTATAATCCAAATGCATGCTTTGATGATGGTTCTTGTATAACAGCAGTACCAGGTTGTACAGATGTTGGTGCATACAATTATAATCCTGCTGCAAACGTATCTGATTCAACGGCTTGTTTATATGATGCAGGATGCTATGGAGGACCTGGAGTTCCTTATTGGTTAAATGATGGATGCTTTGCATGGGTAATCGATGTTGACAACTACTGCTGTACAAATGAATGGGATGCTACATGTCAATCAATGTACGACTATTGCCAATTAGGCTGGCCAACTTCAGTAGATGATATAGCTTCTATGGGAATAATGGTTTATCCTAATCCTACAGGAGATATGCTAAACATAGATACCAGATTAGATATTGAGATTGAAATATATGATATTATGGGCAAGTTAATGACAAAAGAAAGCTCAAAAAGAATAGATTTATCAAATTATCCTAATGGTACATATAACTTGATACTTATATATAATAACAAAAGATTTACTACAAGGGTGATAAAACAATGAAAAAAATAATAATATTAGCCGCGGTTTTATTAGCGTCATGTGCAGCACCAAAAAAATGCTGTTCTCAGGTAAAAGATTTATTTAAGTTTTCTACATTTTATGGAGCTGTCAATGGTAATACATCGATATCAGACTTAGATATATACAGCGTTACAGATGGCTTAGAAACAGTTACAGTAGAAACACCATTTGACTATTCAGTACTTTTTGGTACTAGAAAGATTAGAAGATTTGGATATGAACCAAAAGAGGCATTTAAAAATGGTACAGAAAATTCATTTTCAGATGCAGCAACAATTGGTTTATGGGAAAATAAATTAGAATTTCTATTTCAAGCAGAATTTAAAAGACAAGAAGGTGAAACATATTTTGACCAACGTCACATGCTTAGATATGTAGATGAAAAATGGTTAGCAAAAGTAGAATATATTGAAGACGGCTTTGCAGATGTAAAGTTTTTTGAATCATCACAAAGATATAGAAAAGAAATGGAAAATGGTATATCATTTAATATTGGTATATCACAAAGAATATCAGAAGCCTATGGATATAATCCTCTTGACGAATGGTTATTATCAAATGGTAATTTACACTACACTTATTTAGCATTAGAAGAAGGGTATACAACTCAATTTGATGGACAAGGTGGAGTTGAATATTTCGACCCATCAGGTAATTCTGTAGCAACAAGCACTGAAGTTTGGGAAGCAGTTGTAATACCAGAAATGTTAGCAAATTATACTGAAAAGAAAAGAGACGAACTACCTGTACAGTGGACACATTCATGGGTAGCAGGATTCGATTATTACAAATATTCAAAAACAAGCTGGTTACACGCATGGGGTAATATCATGCCATTACATTTTAGTGATGAAGATAATCAGTATAGTTATTATAATTTTAATAAAGGACAGTGGACAGATTATTCAGGTGGTATTATTTACGGACACTGGTTTAATAAAAATCTAGGATTGTTTGTAGAAGGTACATATAATAAATATTGGAACAGAACATGGCACGGATTTAGTGCTGGTATAAATTACAGAGTATTTTAAGGGAAAAGAAAATGGCAAAAGAATTGAGTGAAAATACAAGCTTTAATGTTAGCATACAAACACTAATAGGAATAGGATTTGCAATAACAACTGTTGTTGGTATGTGGTTTGCGTTACAAGCAGATATACAAGAAGCCAAAGAATTGCCAGTTCCTCCACCTGCAGAAATTACTCGTATGGAATTTGATATGAAAGACCAGTTGGTTCGTCAAACAATTATGAGCACTCAAGAAGATGTACAAGAAATAAAAGCTACTCTTGAAAAACTAGAAGATAAAATAGATAGGTTAAGATAAAAAGATATGAAACTATTAAACACTAATATATGTTTAACATCACGCAGATCTTTACTGGTTATAGCAATACTACTAATAAGCACATTGGTGATAGCAGGCGTAATTACAGAAAAGAAAGTTATAATAAAAGATAATGATAAAGAAGTTTGGATACCATCAGCTGAAGATATTGCTTATCAAGACAGCATGTTTTCTATAGTAGAACAAACACAATCAGATATAGACACAATAAAAGTAGCAATTGATGATATACTTTGGAAACTAGAAAAATTAGACTATTCTGATGGAACTTATGATAGCATAAGATATGTGAAAGGTGGCAAACTGGACAAAAAGAGGAATAAATAATGAAAAAAGATTATACATGGATAAAAATGTTTATAGGTTATTTATTAGTGCTTTTATTACTTTTTATCTCTAGTCCTGCTAACGGACAATCTCCTTGCGGTGGAGACAATTTATGTGTAGTACAATTTAATGCAGGATTCAATGAAGCCAACAAAGTTACTTGGGTAGAAAAGCTTGGAGATTGTGACACTAAATTTATAGACATACAAACAGATGCAACAGCTGCTGGTAAATATAAAATAGTTGTTGTACCTACAATTTTAATATTTAATGGTGAAGAAGAGGTTGCTAGGTTCCAGGCAAACATTATGATGAAAATGGAATCAACGCAAAAAGATATACAAGGAAAAGTAGACGAATTAATTATGGAGTTGTTTTAATGTGGAAAATATTTAAAGATAAAAATAATTATAATGAAAAAAACATCGTTGGTTTTGTATCATTTACAGTAATGGTATTATTTGCTGTAGCAGATCTTGTAACAGGTATATGGTTTATGGGATATGTTGGTGATGGCAAATTGGAGATTAACGATACTATATTTAACTCATTTGTCATGGTGACATTAGGATGTTTTGGTATTAGTGCATTTGAAAAAGTAAAGGGAAAATAATGGAAAAATTTAGCGAACACGTAAGCTACAAAGAAGGCGTAAAAAGTAACACAGCAGACAGGCTAGGCTTAGACAATACTCCTTCTGCAGACCAAAGAAAATGTATGCATGAAATTGCACGAGATGTATTTGAGCCATTAAGAGAATGGGTAGGTGGACCTATAAAAATAAACAGCTTTTTTAGAGGAGAGCCTGTTAATACGGCAATAGGCGGCTCTAAAAGGTCTCAGCATATGAAAGGTCAAGCTATGGATATAGACGACACATTTGGACATAAAACAAATGCTGAAATGTACCATTATATAAAAGATAATTTAGATTACGACCAGTTAATATGGGAGTTTGGTGATAACAAAAATCCTAACTGGGTACATGTTAGTTATGTAACACATAGGCCTAACAGAAAAATACTTACAGTTGCTTTTAAGAAAAACGGTAGAACTGCATACGAACACAAAGAACACGCATAATGATTAAATTAAGTAAAATATTAAATGAAGGGAAGGACGAGCTAACCTTTGGAAAGCCTACAGAAAAACACACAAAGAAGATGAATAGATCGTTTGGTGTTTTTGAAGGATTTAATATGACAAACTTATATAATATACCACCATCACCTAATTCTTCATCAGAAACTTTAGAAGAATTATTTGAACTTGATAAAATAAAACCTAATCCTGATTTTGTTAGAAAAGCAGATAATATAGCTGAATATTTTATAGAACGAACATCAGATTTAGATATTAAAAAAGATTTAAAAACATTTATAGAATCTGTAATACATGATTCAGGTCCTATAATATTAAGATTAAAATATCATTACAATAGACCTAGACCTATACAAGTTGCTAAGATGCAAGGATTAAAATTCCATCATCAGCCTCTTGAAAGTGCAATGTCTCCATCATATCCAAGTGGACATACAGCACAATCTTATCTACTGGCTTATATGTTAAGTGATATTTATAATAAATACAAAAACAGATTCTTTAAGATTGCAGAAGAGATATCGGTTAGTAGAAATGTTGCTCGACAGCACTTTCTTTCTGATTCTGAATTTGGTAAGAAAATTGGACACGAATTGTGGAGACATTATGAAACTAAATGATATATTAAACGAAGCCAACAGAGGCAAAGTATTTAAGGCTGCAAAAAAAGGCAGTTATCCTGCAACAATTGTTGTAGTGCAAAATGGCAAAGTAATTCACCAAGAGCCAGTATCTACAGCAGATGTTGCTCCTGCTACATTCAATGTTATGCAAAAGAAATATCCTAATGCTTTAATACATTTGGAAGACAATACTGGTAAAAGATTATTTAGCGAAGGCGAACTAACTGAAAAGAAATCTTCTCCTTATGGAGAGATTATGCAAAAGCTAGATAAAGGCTTGAAACAAGCTATTAAATCTGGTGGAGTACCTCAGCGATATGCAAAGGACTATGTAAAGTCTTTAGAAAGAATTGCAAAGAAAAATTCTAAAAATTTCTTTAAAGACTATGGAAAGTTTACTGCAGATGATTTTGAAGAAGATGTAATATATAATATGCAAAATGAAGAGTACTCTGTAAAAACTGAAGACCATGACTGCTTTGCTGAATGGTTAGTTGAAAAACAAAGCCAAATTACAGAAGCAGAATATCAAGGACGAACTGTAAAATTAAATAAGCCTATGCAAGGTGATGTTAGCAAGTTTAAAGTATATGTTAATGGACCTAAAGGAAAAGTTGTAAAAGTTAACTTTGGTGCTAAAGGTTCAGAAAATAGAATTAAAAAAAGCGACCCTGCAAGACGTAAGTCTTTTAGAGCTAGACACAATTGTGACAATCCAGGGCCAAAACATAAAGCAAGATACTGGTCTTGTAGAAAATGGTAAGGAGAATAAAATGAAATTAAATGATATATTAAATGAATCTAGAGAATTTGTAATCATCGACCCTAGAGGTAATGCAAGACCTGTAGGTTCTAAAATGCAAGGTGCTATGTATCTTAAAAAGATGGGCGGAGCTAAAAGAGGTTATCACATGGTGTTAAAGAAAAACGCTCTGAAGGCTAGAAGAGCTATTGAAAAAAACGGTGGTAATTCTACAAACTCTAAAATACAAAATATTATGTTTGACTTAATGTACGAAGGTAAAGTTAATGAGGCATACGTAGAGTCAATGGACTATCCAGTACTTAAAAAGGCATTGGACACTATCGTTGATAAATGGAGCGATTGGAAAAAAGGTCCTATGACAGAACCAAGTGATATAAAACCTGCTCAAAAAGAATTAATGAATTTTGTTAGTTCATATCTTAAGAAAAATATTAAGTAATGGAAAAATATATATACAGAGCAAAGTTGGAGAGAGTTGTAGATGGTGATACTATTGATGCTCTTATTGATGTTGGTTTTGACATTTGGATTAAGAAAAGGATTCGCTATATGGGTATCGACACTTGGGAATCTCGTACAAGAGACTTGGAAGAAAAGAAAAAAGGTCTTGCTGCTAAAGAAAGAAATAAAGAATTACTTGAAAAAGTTAGCAAAGACTCAGGATACTTTAGATTAAAATCTCATGGTGTAGGTAAATACGGAAGAGTGTTAGGAGAGATATTTATACAAGATACTGATGGTAATTCAATAAACATTAACGAGCAGTTAAAGTTAGAAGGCCATGCATATGAATATCACGGCGGTAAAAAACAAATATTTAAGGGATAATTATGAAATTAACAGATATAATCGATGAAATGCAAGCAGTAAATAAAAAGACTGGTAAAGATATTACAAAGCATTTGATAGCATATTTAGAAAAGAAAATATCTAAAGAAGAATTTGAAAAGCTAACAGGACTTAAGAAAGATAAAATTAAAGTATCAGAAGCTACAAATGTTTGGAAAATTTTTGATATGAAGCAGAGATTGTATGGCGACATAATGGATATTGAAATGGATATGAAAACCATTACCAAAGACTTAGGACAGCTTCATAAAGATATGGAACAGGAGGCTGAACCAAGTGGTGGTAAAGTTGCTGATAAATATGGAAAGCAGATAGACAAGCTTGAAAAAGAATATAAAAAGAAAAAGGCAGAGTTTAAAAAACTTATGGCTAAATTAGATAAACTGGAGCAATACTAATGATTAATTGGATAAACGGATTTAAAGCAGGAAATAAAAAACAGAAATATAGTTTAACTTTTAGACTAGGTACGTTTACAGTGCTTGAAATTAAAGCATGTATATTTTGCGAAGTAGGGTGCACATCTAAAAAATTTAGACTTATGGTGCTTAATTTAGGATTCGAAATATAACAAAATTGGTTAAAAAACCTTAATAATATATAGGAATAATATATAAAAGGTTTATAAGACACGGCGAAATCCATGTCTAACAAAGTAAAAGAAGTAACGATATGGCAAAATTAAATAAGAAAGATGTTGCATATACATTAGCAATAAACTATTCAGGTAATACAAAACCTAAAATTACTAAGTTCAATAAAAAGAACATGGTAGTATACTATGGATATAAAGTAAATCCAGATGATGTAATTAAATCTTTAAAGCAATTGGAGCCTTCGTTAAAAATTAAGCACAAGGCTTGGAATTCTATTTCATCAGGAGGTGGAACTCATACATTTTTATTTGAAGCAGCAACACCTGAGGACGACCCAGAATACTTTAAAGGATTAAGTAAAGACGATAAAGAAGAAAGAGAAAAAGTTATCGCAAAGAGAAGTAAGATGGATGACGATGACCCTGATGCATATAAAGATTTTAAAAGTGATAAAGGAGTAAAAACCAAAGTGTCAAAACATACAAATAAATTCAAGCAAATGTATGGTGAATCAGGATGGAAAGCCATAAAAGAAACATATAAAATGTCAAAAGGTCTTAACGAAATGAGTGCTGCTGTTAAAAAAGGCCTTAGAAAGAAAGCAGAGAAATCTGGTATGCCTTTTGGGATATTAAAGCAAGTATTCAATAGAGGTATGGCTGCATGGAAAACAGGTCACAGACCAGGTGCATCACAACAGCAATGGGGATATGCAAGAGTAAATTCATTTACAACAAAAAGTCCTGGTACTTGGGGTAAAGCAGATAAGGACTTGGCTAAAAAAGTAAGAGGGAAAAAATAATGGCAAAATTTAATGATAGAAAATGGCGAAGAGAACTAATAGAACTTAGTGAAGGTGCTAGTCCTAAAGAAGGTGCAAGAAGACTTATTGATAAATTAGTGCAATCAAAACTTCTTGATAAAAAGAACGAAAAGAAAGCAATGGATTTACTTACTTATTTAATGTCTAGAGGAATACATGAAGGCAAATTAAATGAAGGTGTAAAAGAAAACATGCTTAAAGCAATTCCTGATTCTTATAATTATGACAAGTTGGCAAAAGACGTTGCTGATATTATCAAAGAAGAGTATGGTTCTCATAATATAAAACCTTTTATTAAATCTATTACAAAATATTTAAAATGATTAAGCTAAAGGATATACTATCAGAGGGATTGTCGACAAAAGATATACAATCGATAGTTAATGAGGTTTATCCTAAAGTAATAAAATATTTTGGTAAAAAAGGTTCTGTACCTAAAATAGAAATACACAACAGTATATATGCAAGATTAAGTGGAGTTGAAGGTATGGTTGGTGAAGCCAATCCTCATGCAGAATATGACCACGAAAGAAATAAAATATATTTATATAAACCTAAGATGACAAACAGAGAACAAGTCATTAGGTCTATAATTCATGAATATACACACTCAAAGCAAGACATAAGTAAAATAGAAAAATACAGAAAGTTAGGATACAAAAAGAATCCTTTTGAAGTTGAAGCTCACAATGCAGAAAAACATTGGAGAAAATTTTAATATGTGTAAGATTTTTATTATATTAGTATTATGATTAGACTAAAAGACATATTGACAGAAGGCAAAAAAGGAATGCTTAGTATATTTGATTTTGATGATACTATAGTAAAATCAGATTCATGGGTATATGTTAAAAAACCTGACGGTACTGAATATAAACTTGACGCTGCAGAGTTTGCACTTCACAAAGGACTTAAAGCAGGTGAACAATATGATTTTAGAGATTTTGATAGAAAATTAAGAAGTCCTAGACTTATAAAGAAAAATGCAGATTTGCTTCGCAAGCAATTAAAAAAAGGCGGACGAAAGGTTACGATACTTACAGCAAGAAGACTTGGAGCACCAATAGGTCATTTTTTTAGAACAATAGGAATTGACCCTTATGTAGTTGCACTTGGAGATGGAAATCCTCAAAAGAAGGCAGACTATATTGAACGTGAAATCAAGAAAGGTTACGATCCGATATACTTTATGGACGACAGCCCTAAAAATATTAACGCAGTCGACAAACTTAAGGTTAAATATCCTCATATAACGATAGTAACATCACTGGTTAAATAGCTGTTTGATATTTATATATAGGAAAATTAATAATTAAAAAAACCGTAAAGGTAGGGTATATGTTATGGCATGCTGCACTAAACGAAAAAAGCAAATATTCATAAAACAGGTAAAAGGATTCATGAGATCGATGTGGTTAAACATCAAATCAGGATTTAAACATGTTACATATGAAGAATACGAAGACAGATTGATGGTATGTCATGGCTGTCCTTTTTTAAATCACAAAGAAACACAGTGTACAGACTGTGGTTGTTATGTAAAAGTAAAAGCAAGATTAAAAGTTGAGGATTGTCCTCAAGGTTATTGGAAGAAATTAAGATGAAAATAGAAATTAAAAAATTAAATGACACAGAATATATTATATATTTAATAGATGAGTCAGGACAAAAAATTAAAGCTAAAATAATAAAAGCAGATTTGCAAGATAAGATATGGGATTAATACATTCTACTTTACAAGGAGTACCAGGACTAGGTTGTCAGTCGCCAGCAATTACATCTATACTTTTTGTAACTGCTGCAAATGCCGTGTCGTTAGATGCTTCAGGTGCAGGTTCATATAATGCAGATAACAAAAGCTTTATAGAAGACAAGAAGATAAGATGTACATCAGAAGGAGTATTAAAAAAGTTTACTCAGATTCATCAAGACGATGGAGTGTCTCTTCCTTCTGCAAATGCAAAGAATACTTCTACTCCTAATATAGATGTTAAAAGACCTAACTGTACATGTGCAAAGCTTACAGACTTAACAATAAAACACCAGCAGGCGTCAGCAACACCATCAAATGTATACAGTATTACATTTGCAGATGGTTACAGTATTAAATTAGGAAAATATATATTTTTGCTTAAGATAGGAACAAGCGGTTTAGAGTTTTCAAAAGTAGAAGACTTAACAACAAATGATTATATTGCAAAATGTGCAACACCAGGACGCACAGATGAAATCTCTGCAGGCTGTGTAAAAATAACAAGTATATCATCAAACGCTTCTGTTGATGCAGGAGAATATTTTGTAACTGAGCCAGAAACAGACTGGCCTCAAAGCCAATTTCCAACTAGCGAAATAAGATGTTCATTAATGTTGGAAAATGGTGTATATATATTTACAATACCTGATGGAGGTGAATACGCATAATGGCAACTCCTGGAGTAAATATAGCTAATGGTAATCCTGTAGTTCCTGAAGGAGAATTCTGGCACCATCCTGTACATATACATAGACACAGATATCAAGGTGTGTATAATAATGGAGATGATGCTTTTTATGGTTCAGTAATATCTGCAGACACTAAGTTTTGGAGAAGAGGCTCAGGTACAGGTTTTTTACAAACATTTGCAGAGATAAATAGTGGCATTGCAATAAATTCAAATATACAAGCTCCTAGTATACCTATACCAGATTCAGATTGTGCAACGCATTCATTACATACAAAAAGAATATATGATGTTTCAGTAAATTTTGATGAGGTCGATTCAATAAACTTTTTATCTCCTTCTAATAAAGATGCTTACTTTTTATGGAAAGAGTTTCCTGAAACATCGCCTCTTACTACATCTTCAAGGTTTCAGTATGTAGGTGGAATACTTACAAAGTTTTACGATGACTTTAACTGGTTTGATTTTCATACAGGAAGTAATGTGTACCCTCAATATCATTTAGGATTTAATCATGGAGATTCTAAAAAAGGTATGATTTTCACAACAGCTTCTAGTTTAAATAATATAAACTATTGGAATGACCCTTTATCTACAGGAGATTATACAGAGCAGTTTGCTGTAGGTCTTAATAGACACTATGGTTTTTGGTTAACAGCTAGTAAGGTAAGCACAGGAATAATAGATATAACTTCTAGTTTTGGAAATGAAGACCAGTTTTATGGAGCTACAGAAGGTTTGGCTAATATACACATAGCATCAATACAAAGAGACTCGTCACCAACGTTTGCATCACCAGCTCCAGGAGGATTTACACAGCAGCAATATTATAGTTCAAGCATATTTACAGATATTAGAGCTTGGGATATAACAGGTTCACAAGGAGGCCATACATTCTATCACGATGCATTTACTCAGAACACTGTAATGTGGAAAGGAGTAAGACAAGATGATAGAATTGCAACTCCACCATTCAGTCAATCTTTATTAGGTTTAGAGCTTGGCAGATCGTATGACAACACTTGGACAGGAAGCGATACTACACGATATTTTAATGATGTTGAAATTGAAAACAGTCCTAAAAGAAGAATAAGAGGAACGCTTTCGGGTAAATACGATTATTGGTTTAAATTTGCAGGTACTCAACCTGTTATGGTTAAACGACCTACCTGTCAGTGCACAGAATTTATAGATTTTTTTAATGTACCTTATCAATCTGTAAAAAGTATATCGAAACCTTTGCGTAGCCTTGATTATTATAGGCTTACATTTACAGACGGATATACATTTACAGCAGGAGGATTATTAAGACTTTTTACATTTAATCCTTTACATATATCTGCTACTCAATCACTTATAGGTTATCCTAACTCATCACAATGGCCTCACAGTCTTACTACTAGAACACCTGTAGAATTATTTAATAGTTCTAGTGACTTTATAAACGCAAACGATGTAGGCTTTATTAAGTGTGCAGATTTAATACCTGGAACAACACAACTTTCAGGTTATACAACACTGGCATCAATAGAAAAATTTGATGTACCTGAGCTTTCAAGTAGCCTAAGACCATATTATTGGAATGAAACGCTAGGTGAAAAACACTTTGACATTAATGCGACATCTTCATGTCCTACAAGCAGTACTACACACCACGACTTTTTTCCTCATATGACAAGAGTTCATACAAACATGGGAGAATTTACATCTTCTGCAGAAAAAAGTCATATAGATGGTGTGATAATGATAGAAAACGGATTATATGTTGGATTTGAATCACATAGACATATTACATTCGATACTATATCTGCAGTTGCTAATACAGGATGCTCAGGAGCTCCAAATGGAACAATAGATGTTACAACAAATGGAGGTGTTGCGCCTTTAACATATTCTTGGAGCAATGGAGATACAGGAGATTCAATAACAGGACTAAGTGAAGGATTTTATACAGGCTCTGTAACCGATGCTGATGGGTATTTTAA
>Ga0208298_1000735_pt1 | contig 13082 bp, 13 predicted proteins | sample 14BtaG_FD_184088 | JGI IMG/M metagenome (GOLD analysis project Ga0208298, IMG submission 184088) | Marine viral communities from the Subarctic Pacific Ocean - 14B_ETSP_OMZ_AT15311_CsCl metaG (SPAdes) (version 2) | ecosystem: Environmental > Aquatic > Marine > Oceanic | place: Pacific Ocean... | reverse complement strand
CATCAGACTTCGCTATTTCTTTCTGCGCCTTATTCAGAGCCATCTAGGTCATCTGTCCAAGGCAAAATCTTGTTCGTTTCGTCATCCATAGGACTTTCACTTTGTCCTAACCATTGTTTTCCTAGCCATATCAACATTGTTGGTTGACCAGATAAAGCAACTTCCATTTGCTTTCTTCTTAATGACATCTTACCGTTTGCTTTACCTCTAGCAATAATATCAGAAAATCTGTTTCTAATTGTATCAGGATGACAGCCTACTATATCTGCTATCTCTTTTACTGAACAATGAATTGTTGCTAATTTTTCAACTAATTCTTTATCAATTTTCTTCTTCGGTCGTCCGTTCTTTTTCTTTTCTTCTTCACTCATCGAGTTTCTCCCGTTTATACCCTCAGGTAGAGGTAAATTTACATAAAGTAATTTGCGACTGCTGAACCAACAACCAAGAGCATAATCGCCCATAGTCGTCCGTCAATCTTTTCTACTTTCTTGTCTATCTTTTCAATCTGACCATCTAAATGTTTTTGATTTGTTTTAATCTCTGTTAAGTCATTTTTCATAGCCATAATATCCGCTGTGTTTTGTTTAACATCTAATTCTGTTTGATTTGCTTCAATCATCACAACTTTTGTTTTTGGTTTAATCTTATCCATGGAAGTTAACCCACGATGAGCCATTATACCCTTGAAACTTCCCAGAGCCAGCGTCTGAACAGAATATTATGTCTCCTACTTCTGCCGTAATTGCATCTCTTTCTGATTCAGTCATAGATGTTAACTTGGCTATGTTATTGAAGGTTGTGCGTTCTTTCTTTACTCTAACTTGTTCAGTGAAACTACCAAATGGTGTTGTGTCGTCTGAAGCATACAACTCAATCTGTTGACCTTTAAGTCTAATTGGTCTTGCTGAATACCTTGATGGATAGTTATTAAAGTCACTTCTTGCTGTAAGATTAAAACCGTCATTGGCACCAAAGACATCCATTTTCATTGCAACTGCACTTGGGGTAGAATAATCTTTCTGGAATGCAACATAGTAATCACCAGCGAAATTTGTTGTGCTTGTGTCACCGTTATCATTATTTGGGTCTAATGTATAATTCAACGAATAGTAGTCATAAGTCGTATTATGTTCACCAACGATTGAAACTGCATCTGCGTTTGAGTCTTTTATCATCAATGCTGGTCTATTCCAACCACTGTTGTCTGTTTCTAATTCTAATATCGGTGAGGTTAATCCGCCTGATGAACCACTTAAAAGTGCTGTTGTTCCTGTGAGAACACCAGTCAAATCAAGGGTTGCTTCGCCTTCTACGGCTGATATTGCTTCTGCTGTTGTTAAGTGGTCTAAATCAGATATTTGACTTTCTGTGATTGTTAACGCGGCTTGGTGTTGTGTAATATCTGCTTCTGTTGGGTCATATGTTGTAATATATCCAGCACCATTCGTTAATTCGTTATTATTTGATGGTATTGTTGGTTTACCCGTCAATGATGCGTATGTGCCGTCAAAGTGAGTTAAATCAGATATTTGTGATTGAGTTATAGTTAAGGCTGCCTGATGACCAGTTACATCTGATTCTGTTACTGTATATCCTGTAATATATCCTGGCGTTGCGTGATTACCCCAACCGTATGCTGTGTCCCAGTTAGAAATCTTTGTATTATCTTGTGTCCACTTTGTGCCAATACTGTTTGTTACTGTTGTGCTAAAGTTGGCATCATCGCCTAATGCTGATGCTAATTCATTTAATGTGTCTAGGGCTGCCGGTGCTGAGTCAACTAATGCCGCTGTGGCTGTTGAAATTGCACTATCAGTTTCCGCAGAAGTATAGTGACCTGCAACATTAACATTACCCGTTGCTGAAATCGTCAAATCGCCGGCAGTTGTAGTAATTGAAGATTCATCAATCTTAACCGCTCCAGCAATCGGTCCAACATACACATCTGCGGAATTCCAGTGAATATAACCAGTGCCGTTTGTTCTTATTTCTAGGTTTTGATTTGAACCTGTTTGGTTAATCAATGTGCCACTAAATTCTAAATCACCGTTATGTAAATCTGGTGCTTCTAATGTTCCGTGTGCATATACTGTATTACCACCTGCTTGTGGACCTATATGTAATATTGCATCATCTAATGATGTTATGCCACCAGCAGAACTTATTTTAACAGTTCCGTTTGTTCCTGAACCACCAGCACTAATATCAAGTGATTGGTCATCATCTGTTGTAACTAAGATTTCATCATTTCCTGAGTCATATCCTAGGACTTTATGGCCGTCAATATATAAAGAACCTGGTCCTAGATATAATGAGTGCCAACGCTTTGATGTTGAACCAAGATATTGGGTGTTATCTGTTGTAGGAACAATATTACCGCCTACTGTCGTTAATGCTGTGTCTACTCTTGCATCTGTATAATATAAGTTTGTGCCTTCTGTTAAATCAGAAGTTGTGTTATTCGATAGATTATCTTCTGTGGCAGCGATTGTTAAATTACCTGCATTATCATCTGTAATCGTAACATTTGCGCCTGCTGTTACAGAGTTAAGAACGTGCTGTCCACCTGCTGAAGTGTTTATAAGTGATATACCACTACCTGAAGTTGTTACTGTTGTATCTGCGGCACCAGATGCTAATTCAATAGTGTATACTGTGTCGCTGTCTATATATAATTTCGTCATTTCGTTACCTCCGGTGAGACTTCTGCTAGGCCTTCAAGTATTCTCGTAACTGTTCCGTCTGCCTTTTGCCATTCAATGTCATATACAAGATTACCACTTGAACAAGCGGCTGAATCTGTTGCTGATAATGTCCACGCAACAACACCATTTGTGCCATCTGTGATTGTGAATGTAAATACTGCTTGTGTGTCAGAAGATGTGTAGTGTTTGCGAATATGTCCGCGAAATGTGTCGTTGGTGATATCAATGACCACATCAGAATCATCTTTTAAGGTAAGAACTTTAGACCAAGTCTCACCCTGTTTTAGGGAAATATCGTGGATTGCCATATGTTTTCTCCAGAGAATAATTGATAAGCACGTCTGCTTTTCTATATGTATTTATCTATGGAAACGAGAGAGATAACATACGAGAAAAAAACAATAAAAAACCCCCTCTGCTTCTCGGTAGAGGGGGTTTAATGGTTAATACACTCGTATTAACCGCATTGCACTCGCAATTCTTTTATTGAAATATCAAATAACAAACCCAAGAGATATCAATTGCTATCAAGTTTAGATAGACTAATGATATCAGGTTGTTTCTGAGTTTCATATATTTTTCAGTCATTTCAACTTCTGACGGCATATTCTTCATTTTAATTCTCCTATTTTACCCATTTATATAACCGGCGATTGCAAATTGACCACATATGACCTTCTTTGCAATTGTATTTTTCTGCTAAATTTCTTACACATCCGTGATAGATATTTTCATCATATTCTTTACGAATTGCTCTAATTTCGTCTGGTGTAAACATACAACCATTGCCTGTTTGTCGTGCTGCCTTCATCACATCGCTCATATCTTTTAGAACAATATGTTCTGGGTTGACACATTTGATATTATCACAAGTTCGTGTTAGTTTTGCTTTATCACCTTTAGCAGGCACAGAATTGCCTAGAAGTTCCCATACAACAGAATATGTAGTTCTCATCTTTTTTGTTTGTGGAAATCTTACCATTGGATACCCTTGACGATGCCAAGGGCCGTTCCATATATGACAATCACCTTCTTTTGTTGAGCGTTCTTTAACTCTTTCGAGTGTTAAAAATTTAACTTTTGGTCCTGATTTCTTTTTCTTTTCTTCACTCATAGATTACTCCACAGTGAATAGGTCGTGTTGAAACTCTTTAACTGGTTCTACTACTTTTGGTGGTGTATTCCATTGTTTCTTGTCAATTGATTCTTCTATTCTAAGAATAGAATCAGCATTTACTAATCCTTGATTTCTATTCTTAAATCTCAACTTACCTGTTGTTAGATAGTATCTGCCTCTATTGTTCTTCATTTCATTAAGAAGTGGTTCCCAATTCGGCCAATTATCGTAATACTCACCTGTAAAGACATGACACTTGGTCAACTTACCAAATTCGTTTTTATATTCACCAAAGATTTTATATGTGTCTTTGCCGATATATGGCTTTACTGAACTTCTAAATAGTTTGTAATTTTTCCATAAAACTTGAGTAGCCATTATTTAATCTCCGAGTTAATAGATTCATAATACGCTTTCTTTCGACTGGCTATAATTGACTGTTGTTCTTTGAATGTCATATTACCCCAAGCGTGTGCCGTTTGTTCATCTCTACTATTTTTATCATTACATATTGCAAGATATATTTGCATTTCTTTACTTTTTGCCATTATCACTTCTCCTTATTATTTTTGTTATTTTCTTCCCTAGCAATCAGTTCATTGATTCTATCAATCTCATATTCTGCTGTAAGAATTTTAGCACTATCTTTCATTTCTTTTGCTTGTGCTAATCTATCTGTATGAATCTTCAATAACGGAGCAAATTGACCTGTATACTTCTTAGTCTTTTTCTCTGTCTTTTTAGGTTCATCTTCTGTTGTTATTTCTTTTATTTCTTTCCACTTCGCCATATTTCTTCTCCTATAAATTAAACTTACTAAGTCGTGTGATTTGTTTATTACTTAAACAACCATCTTTTAGAAGATAGTATTTGATATTTTCCATAAACTCAACATCATCATAATAATTATGATATGGTTTCAAATACTTGAACCATCTGTCTATTACGAATATTATATCTCTTACTTCTTCTTCATCAAATAAAACATCTCTTAATGAATTTACACCATCATATTGTTTTACTTGATAATCTTCTATATTTGTATTATTCATATGCCTATTATAACACATACAACATAAGAAGTCAACTACAAGTATTTATCTATTTCTATTAGACGCAATTATACTTAAATCACACACGGAATATTGTTACACTTATAATTTATGGAAACTAAAGTTTCCATAAAAAACAATTAAGTTTTATTCACTCGCTTTGCTCGTTCATAAAGCCTTAATATGTTTTTATTTGTTTCCACTAAAGAATGATAATAAATCAGTAAATTATAATCCATTTAATAATTATTATTCACTTGTCGGTTTGGAAGACACAATTGCCCATCCACTGGGCAACTGCTGATACCTGTCTGGCTTATCAGAATTCTATGTCTAAGTTAGCCACTGGCAATGGCGAGGTCGGTTGACGATTCCCTCATAACTTAGTATTGCGACTTGCGTCTCAACGGCACCCCAATCAGTTACATAGAATAAAAATCTAATTGAAGTTGATAGTGTTTTTAACCTATCATCGGTTTGTGTATGCACACGGTAAATACCAGTCATTCATTACCTTTAGAGTAACGAATGTTAAAATACGAAATATCTCTTTGTGGTTAACGAGAAGCAGTGTCGGATTTCACCCAACTTATCTGAACGCATAGCACGACACTAGCGCCCTCAATCCCGAGTCGGCAACCCGACTAACAGTTCCACTATGTATTGGTTATTAGAATTTTATTAGATTTGTATTAGTTGTGAGGGGATTTGTATTAGATTTTTTATTAGCCATTCTTTATAATACTAACATACTCTAAAAGAGATGTCAAGTGTTTTTATAAATTTATTTATCATATTAATGAAAAACCCCTCTCAAATACCGAAATATCTAAGAGGGGAAGGAGTGTAACAAGTCGAAATGGCTGTAACGCTTATTACGGTAGTCAGTATGAAAGACTACGAAGTTGGGTTAACCAAGGAGTAACCCAGAGTATAACAAAAGTAATACAAGGCTTTTGTTATAATAGTATTTATACTTTCGCAAAAGCAACTGCTTTCATTTTCTTTGCAATTGCTTCTGTGTGTTCAGCAGTTTCTTCGTCATACAAGAATAATTCCCAGCAATCTTTTCTAATCATAATATCACAGTCAAATTGTATTTTATCTAAACTAGGATTATCGAGTAATAATAAACCTTTCGTTCTAGCCGGCATACTCAATCTACGAGTTGCTCGTGCATCTTTGAGTCTCATAAATTTTTTAACATTTAATACTTTATACAATTGATTGTCCAGCATTTGATTTATTCTGTAATCATTATTATACTTCATTTCGTTGCCTATGTCAAGTTCTATTGTGTGTTAATCAACACCCTGTAGATGAAGTGTAAATGCATTAGCACCTTGAATTGGTGCGCCTGATGTTAATACTACGCCCCAAGGAGTCCAGGCTTTGATTGCAATTTGTTCATACATTAAAGCAGACTCACCGCCTCTTCGTCTAATATGTATCAAAGGACCACCATTATCTCTTATGTTGAGGCGTGAGTATTGAAATAAAGTAAAATCTGAAAGGATTCTGTCTTTAATCCAATCGTGTCTTCCAACCGTGCCATACCTGCCTTCTATTGACCATCTGTCAGGATCCAATGTCACATTAAGGAATCTCATAGTAATATCACCATAAGAAGTTGACCAAGTCTCATTCGATGATGTTTGGAAAATTAATGATGTTGTTTTGTTATCTATGGAGTTGCCGATATTTAGAGTTACTGAACTGCCGTTTGCTGTGTTGTCAATTCTGGTGGTCACATATGGGAAGAGGAATGGATACTGCGAGGTCCAACACCTAAGTCCTGTTTGAAATTTATACGTGAGTTGGCCTTGAGCCATCTGATTTTCTTCTCCAGTATACGCTTTTTTGTAAATTTGAAAGTTTAATGTTTTTATTGAATCGTGTGATGGATAAATTGAAGCATTATTTACATAAATGCCATTATCTAATATAGTATGTAAATCATTTTTTGTTTGCCATCCAGAGTCTACAACACTAGGAATTGCAGAAAGTTCTGAGTCCATTGTTCCTCCACTAAATATTATCTTATATTGAGCGTTTGTTGATGTATCTGTGATGGTGATTGGTCTTTCATATGTTAACCCTTTGTTTGTAGACAATTGTTTAGGAGTCAATATTACGTCAGCCGCGCCCGACAATATGTCTGCCTCAGATGCAGTAGGGTCGACGCCGTTTATATGTTCGGAGGGAACCCAATACTGAATATTCTCATTTGCTGTTCCGTATCTAAATTCTGGATAATCTGTTCCTGTTGCTGTTCCGATGTTAACATCTGTTGCTTGAACTACATCTGCTGACCCCGTTATGTGTCTTGTTTGTGAATAAAGAATATCAAAATCAATAGATTCTGTTGCTGTTCCTGTTCCTGCACCAACTCCTGTAGCAGTAAATATTGTTCCTACGACACTATCAGCGGCTCCGATTAAAGTGAAGTCTGTGTCGCCTACAGTTAATATTGTGTATTTGTTACCAATCACAAATGAACCTGCTGTTAAAGTAGGTCCATCTGCTAACGGTTCTACTATTGCGGCTTGAATTTCTGCGTTAACAATTGTTTTCGTTCCTGTTATGGTCTTTATGTGATTGCCGTTTGTCCCTTTCCAGTTTCCGTGTGTTGATGGACTGATTTCTAATTCTACAGTATAGGTTTCGTCTGAAGTATAAGCACTTACATCATCTGTTATTCCTACAGTTTTACCACTAAGGATAGATGTGTCTACATTTTCAGCAAATTCCATACCAGAAACTGAAGTTACATACGGAGTTACTGCTGTTCCTGTAACTGTTCCGATGTCAACTGTTCCATCTGCTTGAACTGTTACAATATCTGCTGTTCCTGTTCCACTTCCAACACCTGTTGCTGTGAATACTGTTCCACTCGCACTATCTGCCGCACCAATTAAAGTGAAGTCTGTGTCTCCTGGAGTTAATATTGTATATGTAGTGCCAATAACAAACGAACCCGCTGAAACATTTTGATATCGTGTTTGCTTGTAAAGAATAGATGGATTATTTGAACTATCTATTGTTGGTTTGAAATCTAATGTTAATAAATCAGCATTAACTGATTGTCTCGTTGTTTTTGCTGTTATATAAGTAGAGTTTCCAGTATCGTTCCAAGTTCCGTCTGCGTTAGGACTAATTTCTACTTCTACTTGATATTTGATATCAGGATGATAATCACTTGCTGATTCTGATATTCCTAATGTTTTGCCATCAAAGATTTTTGTTACTGTATCTTCATTATATGTCATTGCTGGTGAAACTGTTGCAACATACGGGTCAACTGCTGTGCCTGTGTTGAATGTAGTGCCACCCTCAGAGAAATTTATATAAGTGATAGCATCAGCATCTCTCGTTAACTGTGTTTCTATCCAGAACGAAGCAACTGTGCTTGGAGAAGGTGTTGTCCAATCTACCTCAGTAGCCATTCTTAAATTAGCCAGTGCTGTGTTTACATCTGCTTTTATTCCTGTAATGGTCAATGGGTCTGCTACTGTTCCTACGCCTGTGACTGTCGCGGCACCAGAACTTGTAGTAGTCCAAATTGCGTTATTTAATGACTGACCTTGATGTGCTGTTCCTGTTCCTGAACCAACTGTTGCCGCAATGAAGTTATCACCTACTGAATAAGTTACGCCTGTTGTTCCTGCGACAGCGTTCCAATCAGTATCTCCTAGTGATAATATTACTCCATATGTGCCCACTTCAAAAGAACCTGCTGTTAATGTCTCCCAGAATTTTGCTCTTATTGTGGCAGTAAATGTTGAATCAAATAAATTACCGTAATCTTGGTTCTCGGTTGCTTTGTCTGTAATTGCTATGCCTGAATCAAAATCAAAAACTTCGTCTTCGTTCCAATCATTGTCTGTTGTTGCGTTTATTGTAGTATTAGTTGTTGCGGCGTTCGTGTTAAATGTTGTCTTTACATCTGAACTTTGGTTAAGAAGTAAACCAACACCTGTGCCGGCATTATAATCATAATCTCTTTTAATTCTATACCAAAGAGCAGTTTGATTAGTTGTTTCGACATTATCTACATCTGGAATAAATTTCATAGTTTTAAGAGCGGCATTTAAGTCTGCCCTTGAACCAGTCATAATAAACTTGTCTGTGTCTCCTTGACCTGTTCCACTAATTGTTAATGAACCCTTTGTTGCTGTGTCTAATGTTGCATTTGTGTATTCAGTTGAGCCAGGGCCTACATACATCGCAACTTCTACTGTATAAGTTGTGTTATAGAAAGCAGTCGGTGAAGTAGTATATTCTGGATTCTCTGTTACTTTATCATTGATTACTAGACCACTATCAAATACTTTAGTTACATTTTCTTCCCAATCAAGGACTACTGATGTAGGGAAATAATCTTCTGTGCTAGAAGCAGGAAGAAATTTTGTAATAAGACTTCTGTCGTAAGAATAGCCATTAACCGCTACATTTGTTAGTGATATACTATCATAATTTCTATCTATGTAATACCAAACCCAAGGACCATCTCCGTCATAATCTGCGTCAGGTATAAATTTCAAATTCTGTATTGCTTTATTGACTTCTGACTTAGGACCTGAAATAGTGAAAGTTGAACCACCAAAAAGAGTATTACCGTTTCCAGTTCCAGCAATCGTTAATAAATCACCAGTTGCTGTTCCTGTTCCTATGCCAACTCCTGTTGCTGTGAATGTTGTTCCAACATAATCATCCCAGTCTTCCTGATAAGGCGCTCCAATGTCAGTCCAAGGTGTATTGCCTGCTGATGTAATTGTGTATGAGTTACCAACTACAAACGAACCTGATGTGATAGAATTACTTGAACGACCTGCGTCATCAACTTTTAGTATTCCATCAGTAAAAGCAGGCACATTTCCAAAACCGGGTTGCCACATTTCACAAGATACTGTGTAATGAGTGCCGAATGCTGGAGAATCCTCAGTCTCATCTGCTTCGTCTACTATCTGTAATCCTGTATCGAATACGAGATTTGTATCTTCTTCCCATACAACATTTACATTCGGTGTTGATGTAAATTCACCAACATCTGTTCCTGTCATTACAAAACTACCACTCGTTGTTGGTGGTGAGCCACCTCCGCTTGTTCTAAGAACTGTGAAAGCGATTGTGTGATTTGCAAAATAATCTGGTGTCGGAACATAATAAATTGTTAATAAATCAGCATTCACATTGTCTCTTGTTCCTGCTAATGTAAACACCCCGTTACCAACATCTGTCATTGTTGCTAATGAACCTTGTTTCCATAATTTTCCTGCTTGATTGTTCATTGTAAATGTAACGATAAATGAATCATTTATAGGATGAATAATTTGTGGAAGAGTTCCGTTGCTGAAGAAATAGACGTGGTCTTCTGTGTATGTGTGCGATGTGGTTTGATTTGCAACTTCTTCTGTTGCTGTTCCTGCCACTGCGACTGTTTGTGCCGCACTTGTGTATGATGAACTGTTAACTGAGCCTGTGTAAGTTAACTGAACAGTCATATTGAATGAAGAATTAAAATCTGCATCTGGTGTAAATGTTAGTCTACGAAGTGCTGTTAATAATGTTGCTTCACTTGAATCTGTTATTGTTAAAACGCCTGTTGTTCCATTAAATGATTGTGAATCTACACTTTCGTTTGTTACCAATGTGTCTGCGCCACTAATACCTGTTGAGTCTAATGTAACTGTTGCTGTAAAACTATCAGAATCTGGTTGAACATTTGAAGTTGTTAATGCACCAAAGTCCCACGGTCCTGATGTATCTTCAACATATGATTGGCCAGGAACTGTAGTGAGTCCTATCGTTGCGTCACTAAACCAAACACTTTTAGTTAATGTTGAACCAACAACACCGTTTGAGAGTGTGAAGAACATATCAAATGCTGTTTCATTTCCCATATTGTAGTATCTAACATTATCAAGGTATGATTGAACTTCTGCTTTTGTTCCAGTGAAATTTATTCTTTTGTCTGATGTATTTGATGTGCCTGGTTTCTTATCACCAATAAATGTATTTGTAGCAGGAGTAAATTGACCGTAAGCACTACCTGTGAATATACTCGTGCTACCGTAAGGTCTAAACTGACAAGTAACAGTTAGTGGGTCTGTATCACTGCCTTGAGCAATAATACCCAAGTCGAGTAATCCACCTGCAACAGCATCGTGTGCCGTTGTATTGGCATCTTCGTTTGTTGGCTCAGTTGACCAATAAGGTCTTTGTTTGCCAAATGTCGGTTGAGTGGGGTCAAACTTTATTGCATAAGTTCCATCTAAACTGCCATCACTTAAATCATAAACTTTTAAGTCAAAATCTGTATCAGGAATAGCATCTGTGTCTGCTGGATTCTCATTCGCATAAGTTCCGTTTGTAGCGTTTGTTTTTGTTGCTGTTGTAGTCCAGTTTCTAATTGCTGAATAATCTGCTGGAAAGAAATCTAAGGCATCTAAAACTGCGTCAACATCTGCAAGTGGACCTTCACAAACCCATTCAAATTGTTGTTTATTGTATGAAGCAACTGCTGAACCAGAACCTGCTGTTGAAATGTGTCCTGTTGCGTCCCAGTGTGTTGATGTTTGTGGTGTAATTACAACTTTAACATTTGTAAGTCCGCTGTGTGTTCCTGATAAATCACCCGAAGCAAAACCCCAACTTGTTTTGTTAAATGGTGTATATGTAACTGTTTTACTTTGTAATGCCATTGTTATTCCTTATATTGTGTTCGCCCATACTCTAGTGTATTTATCGGGGTCAAATTTCTGTGCTGTGACGGCATAGATTCCATCCTCGCTTTCTTCAATAGCGATAACTCGATAATTGCCAGAGTCAAGTGTTGAACTGCCTGTGTAGATATTCCATACTGTGTCTTTCTGAAATGTTCCACTCATTGTAACTGTTGTGCCTGATACTGTTCCGTATTGAACAACACCACTTGTGTCCATCACTGCAATATTACCAGAAGCACTTCTATCCAATGTGAGTGTTGAACCATTTACTTCTGTTACACGACCACCTGTATTATTTGCGCCATCTGGTCTTAGACCATCACTTAAGCAAATCAAATCACCTGGAAGAACATCGTGGTGGTCCCACCCTGCAATATATGTAACTGTTTCCGCATTAACGGCTTCTGTTTCATATACCCAAGCGGCGTGCCATAATGCTTGTTGTTTAACTGAACAACCCCATAAATCAATCGTTGTTTCTCTTTCTCCAAATGCTGTGATACTGGCACTGTTTTTATATTGAACTTCTTCTAATCTATTATAATTGTCTTTGTTTGCGTATTTGACGTTAATAACATTATATAAGTTATCAATAGAGCCACTTTGATACATCAAGTTACCCGCATTTGTTTGATTAACAAGTTTCTTAATTGTTGGCGTATAAGCAGGAAAATCTGAGCCAGCAGAATACGGATATGACATACCGTCATAGATTAATCTAGGATTACCATTCAAGTAAACAAATTTGCCGTGTCCTAAAGCCGCAATCTTTTGTAATACTTCAATCTTTGATTCTGCACCATAAATGATAGCGTGACAATCAATAATGTCTTTACCCAGTTGGTGTTGAGAACACCAGCCAGAGAATTGCCATATATCATAATATAAAGCATCTTTTTGCTCTGTTGTAAGTTTAGAGTTTATTTCCTGGCCTAACCCATATGTTGTGTTCGTAAAATAATCGAAGAACACCCACGCTGGGTCAGTAGACCATTTAGTAACATCATAAGATGTGATAGCACTTCCATATCCAGATGATTGCCAAGATGTAAATTCAGAATAAGTTCCAGGACCAGGTCGTTGTATTAGTTTACCACCAACAAAGAAACCAACTTCTGATAATGTAGTTTGACCGTCACTTTGTGGTGGACGATAGGCTACTTGAGCATATGAAATTGCTGTGTCATCAAGTGTGTTTGTAAACGATAGTGCTGGTAGAAATCTTGCTTTTAAGTTACCTGCGTTTCTTGTTGGTTGTGTCTTTCTGTTAGGACTAACACCACCTTCAATCTCTGTAATTGTTGTTGTCATAGTGCCTGTTGCTGTAGGCATTGTGCCGTTGTAACTAGCACCTAATCCTACTGGTCCTGTAACTGTAACAACATTACCTGATGCTGTTGCTGACCAATCAGGAACACTTGCAAAACTTGATATCTCACTTGCAATCAATCCTGCTGTTGTGTCGTTGTCTGTTGCA
>Ga0208298_1000734_pt1 | contig 13094 bp, 10 predicted proteins | sample 14BtaG_FD_184088 | JGI IMG/M metagenome (GOLD analysis project Ga0208298, IMG submission 184088) | Marine viral communities from the Subarctic Pacific Ocean - 14B_ETSP_OMZ_AT15311_CsCl metaG (SPAdes) (version 2) | ecosystem: Environmental > Aquatic > Marine > Oceanic | place: Pacific Ocean... | reverse complement strand
GAGCGATCTGTAATAGAGACCACACTAAAGATACAGCAGTCAACAGATTCTCCTTGATGTTTTTCCAAGTCATATAAATACTCCTTACGTATTTTACAGTAGATAGGTGGTATGTCCGCATTTAAGTAAGCCATAATTTATTTTATCTCTCCCCAATTAGGTCCAGATTCATAGTCAACTTTATTAGGAACTTTTAAATCTACTGCTTGTTCCATTATTTCTTTTATTTTATCAGCTTGTTCTTGTGATTCAATAGAAAAATCAAGTTCATCATGAATTTGTATGTGCCCTAAAATACCTTCTTTATATAAATTAACCATAGCTTTTTTAGTCATATCGGCAGCACTTCCTTGAATTAATTTATTTAATGCTTTGTAAGTAAAGGCTCTTCTAGTTGGATTACCATGCCAATAATTTTTTCTTTTATTACCATCTTTGTCTGTAATAATTTTATCTTCACTATCTTTTAAAAATGGACCCATAGCTTTTAATTCTTCCATTCTTTCATGATCTTCTGCAGGTACAAATGTACCCCAATCACTACCCCTTAACACGGGTTCATATTTAGGAAATCTACAACGTCTACCTAGTAAAGTTTTTATTTGACCTTTAGCTTGAGAGGCATTCATAATTTTATTCATTAACTGTTTAACAAATGGAACTTTATTATGATAAGTTAAAAATAGTTCATCTGATTTTTCTTTAGTTACATTTAATTCATTCTGTAATTTAGCTTTACCCATTCCATAAAATAAACCTAGATTAATTGTTTTAGCTTCTTTACGATCTATTTGAGCCATATCTGCAACAATTTGGTGAAAGTCTGTAGTTGGGTCTTCTAAATAAGAATCAGCAATAACCTGTGCTGAAGGTAATCCAAATCTTAATGCATAGTGTGCAACAAGACGTGGTTCCTGTTGTGAGTAATCAAATGTACCCCACTTACAACCTTCTTCAGGTATAAATAAACTTCTAATTAATGGACCAGTTTCAGGATCTCTCGCTGGAATTTGTTGTAAATTTGGATTTGAATATGAAAATCTTCCTGTTACGGTTCCTCCATCATCAGATCTAATTTGATTTATATCTGCATGAATTCTACCTTTATGTTCATGTGTTAAAATAGTATCAATAAATGTTGTACGAACCTTGTTTATTTTTCTAGCTTCTGCTATCATTAAAACTGTAGGATTATTATGTTTAGAAATAAAATTTTTAGTAAATGAAGGAGAGTCGGTCTTTTCAGTACGGTCATAAGGTAGCTTCAATTTTTGAAAAACTTTTTCAATCGATCTTGCTGCCCATATCTGAGTATCTACTCCTGTGTCTATTTTTATTTGCTGTATTAAGTTTTCTTCTTTTACTGCCAATGCTGTTTTTAATTGATTGGCTCTCTCAATATCTACCCGAACACCTAGGTGGCGCATATCAACCAAACAAGGAAACAGATCAGTCTCAAGATTAAATATATCTTGAAGGTCGTCTTCAATAATTATTTTTTTTAAATGTTGCCAAAGTTTTAAAGTTAACTCTGCATCTTTTTCAGCATAAGATCCAACTTCTTGTGCAGGTAATCTCCACATATCAGCTTTAGGATCTAAACCTCTTTCTTTAGCCGCTTTATTTAACAAAGCTTCGTTTTTACCTTGTTTTAAATATACCCATGATAAAGAATTTAGTGAATATTGAAATCTATTTTCATCTATAAGAGACGCTGCAATCATTGTATCTAGTATTAAACCATTGATTTGTATACCTAAATTACGTATCCAACATACATCATACATAGCATTATGAAATAATTTTGTAGCAGGTGATTTACATACATCTTTAAACCAGTCTAAAACTTTTTTACGATCCATGTTAGGACCCTCACCATGAGCAATAGGGTAATAACCTTTCCATCCATCTACAGCAACAGCTATACCTACAACTTCACCCTTACCTATAATGGCCCCTGAACCCTGTTTCTTTAAATCTGGATCTCTAGTTTCTAAGTCAATTGCAATTTCATCTGCTTTTCTTAAATCCGGAAACTCTGTAGGAGCTACCCATTCTGTAGTTGGTATCAACATTATTTTTTACCTTTTGTATCTTTCATTGTTTTAATTTGTAATTCACAGTAATGAATTATTTTCTCAAGGTCTTGTATTCCCGCTTTGTTTTTATAGCGACAAACATATTTGATAACATTTCCTTGAAAAAAAGAAAGATCATTTTTAGAAATAAATTCATATGGTTGAATATAAAAATCTTTGTAATGTGATCCTCCAATTTGTTTATCTTGTGGAAATGAATCTTTAAATATATCTTTATGTGTCATTTTAATACCTCCATTATGTTAATAATAAAAAATGTTAATGTAATTGTTATTAATATATCTGATGTAATTATTCTCATAATTTGTACTCGTTTCTTTTTAGGTTAGCTTTTAGTTTATATAAATTATTTCTGGCACGTGTTATTCCAACATACCAAACTCTGTGTTCTTCATCGTGCTTGTCTATACTTTTAAGCATAGCTTTTTTTATCTTATTGCCTATGTCTAGACATAAAATTACATTATCTTCTTCACCACCTTTACTAGCATGAATAGTTGATATAGATATTCTAGCATCTTCATCTAAGTTTTCTCCATTATCAATCATATTTTTTATATAAAATTTTTCTTTTTCATCAGCCTCTTGAAATGCATCAAACCATTCAACTTGATGATTCCATTTTTCACTTCCAATAAATTCATTTATGTCTTTAATATCTTTTTCTTCTAATATTTTACCCATACACCAATAAGTATATTTCATGGCAGCTTTATATAATCTGACCTTAAAACTTTTTTCTTTTTTAACTTTAAAATATAAATTTCTTTTTATTAGTTCTTCTTTAATAGAACTTAATCTTGAAAGAGTTCTAGTTAATATTAACCACTTACCCGTATTTAAATTTATTTGATCTAAATTATTTATATTTTCACTACTGCCTTCAAAATTTCTAGGGTAATAATTTTTATCTTTTCTTACACCTAAAATTTTACTGATTGGTATATCTGATTCTTCTTGAATAGTTTTAGATATTCTTTTTGAATATTTTAATACTTTTTCTTTTGCAGGTTCTTCTATAAATCTTTCTACATTAGCACCAGCCCAAGCATAAATAGCTTGGTCATCATCTCCTGCTAAATAAATATCATTTGCACATTCTTTTAATTTATCATACAGCTGCCATTGTAATGGAGATAAATCTTGTGCTTCATCTATAAAAATAACTTTAAATTTAGGAAGATTTTGTTTGCTTATTAAATTTTTAATCATGTCATTAAAATCTAATAGTTTTCTTTTTTCTTTATATACTTTTAAATTGTCGTCAATGTATTTTAATAAATGCCATTTTATTTCTTTACTATTGTGTTCATTTCTATCAAATTCTTCTCTAATACTAACGTCCCTATTCATAGCTTTACCTATCATTTGAAAGTAAGGACTATCACAATTTAAATAAGACACTTCTTCTTTGTTATATTTATCATGGTACTTAACTTTTATATTTAAAAGTTTACCTAATTCTTCATAATGAAAAGGTTGCATTACATCTTCTTCATTTAATGTTAATTGATGATATGCAAAAGAATGTAACGTTTGAAAGTACGGAAGTTTTTTATCTTCTGCAGGCATTCTATTTTTAGCTTCTGTAGCTGCTTTTTTAGTAAAAGCAAAGTAACCTATTTTATGTAATGGTGTACCAATTCTTACATAAGCTTTAGCTCTAGATATTAGTTTATATGTTTTACCTGTACCTGGTGGTCCATAGTATTTATATATCATTAAACAATATCCTTTTCGTCTTCTATATCTACAATTTCTTCAACATCTTCTTCTTCTTTTTCAAAAAGATATAATGGTATTACTGCACAACCTCTTACACCTGGGTATGCTTTACCTGTTTTTTTATCTTTACCTGGATATCTTTTTCTTTGATCAAATTCAGGTTTAGGTTGACCTTCATATTCTTCTTTATCAAATAATTTTTCAATCATGTGTGAAGTTCTAGAAGAATCTTTTTTCCATTCTCTATCTTTTAAGTAACTATAAAATTCATCGTAAACAAAGTATGCATAGACTTCATCTTTAAAAACGTTTCCACTTTTAAATGAATGATAATTAGTTGCTTTTGTTTCATTAATAAAATTAGTTAAGTGTTTTGTTAATATCTCATAAGGCCTGGTTCCTGGAGCCGGTTGCACTGTATCTTGTGTATCTAATAAAGCATTTATCATTGCATGAAAGTCCATTGCTTTAATAGGTGGAGGAAATATGTCAGCCTGAGCCATAATTAAACCTCTTAATTCTTTTTGATCTTTTAATTTATTTACATCTTTTGCATGCACGGATACCGAATCACCTTTTTTATTTTCTACAGTAAGATAGTATTCAGGGTCTGGTTTAAAATCTACTTTGATTAGATTAGTCATCAATGGCCAATCTATTTTTTTATCCGATATAATTCCAAATTTTCTTTTTACACATTCTGATTTAACACAAACTGGTGAAAGTAATTCATCGCTACAAGTATGACCTTTTTCTTGTTTCTCCCAGTTTTTTATTTTCATTTTAATATGATCATCGGTCCAAGTTTGATTGAACTCAAAATAATTTCTACCTGCTTGTAAAACCTTATTCTTCCAATCATCTGAATATTTTTTTTTAGAAAAGACCATGTAGTTATATAAAAACCTATCACGACCATCTTTCATTTTGTTTTTTGATAATATCTCTAGACATGGTGGACCATCCTTAAATTCTTCTGCTCCTCCAGTTAATGCTTTTTGAATAAGATTATCAGATAATTCTTTTAATTGTTTTGAATCTACCTTATTTAATTCAACACATTGTAAAAAAATATCAAAAGGTATTTCATTACCTGATGGGTCTAATGCAACTCTTTCTTTTTTACCAAAATATGGAAGATTAATAAAGTTACCATTCATTTTTTGTCCATCAGTATTAGAACCTAACTTAGTTTGTTTAGGAAATATTTCTGTATTGATAGGTAGTTTAAATAAAAATAATACTTCTTCTAAAAAATCTTTTATTACTTTTGCTCTTACTAATTCTTTTGTAAATAAATATAAATGAAGACCACCGCTTTTTGATTTAACTGGTATTAAAGGTAATTTTTTTTCTTGAATAATATCTAAATATTTTTTTATATTTAAATCTTTATATATTTTTGGATCTATATCTATTGCACCAAATCTTGCTAAATCATTATCATCACAAGGTTGAATACCAATAGATTTTTTTCCATCTAAATGTTCTTCATAATCTTTTTGAGTAATGGGTTTGCCGGCCCAACCATAATCACCGGAATTAAATTTTATTTTACCTGTTTGTGGATCTTTATATCCTCTTGCAATATTACAAAATCCAAAATCTCTCTGCAAACCTGTAAAGCAATTTGTAAATTGAGTCATGTCTATTCCTTATTCTTTATTTTTTATTATTTGGGCGAACACAGTCTCCCGTATTCGCCCATTCTCCGAAGTATTCACTTAGTGAATTATACAATATCCTCAGTTTGAGGTTTGTTGTTTTTCTCGTACTCAGGTTTAGCCGCACCTTTAGATACAGTTTTTTGTAATTCCTGCGCCATCATGTACAAGTCAGCATCCTCTTTCTTAGATACATCTAATGATCTGTTCATAGATGGTTTATAGACATGCCAGCTTTTACTTCCTGCAACTTTACCCACAGTTTTTAAATTATAAACTGCTGCATAAGCCGCTGGATTGTAAACACCTTTGTCATCTTTAAATCTAAGATTTTTAATCAACTGATTTAATTCTCTCGCAGGTGTTAAGTTAGATGATCTCATAGTAATTACCGCAGGTCTAGGCTCATCACCTAAGACTACTACATAAAAGTATGCAGTTTTTTCTAAGTAGTTACCATTTGACAATCTCCACTTACCATTTCTCTCTTCTTGAGCATCCTCAGGAATAGATAGATGTGTTGTGACAGGAGGCGCTGCTGTGTCCCCCATCTCTTGCCATTCTGGATATCTTGTTTGCACATGTGCAACAATAATATCCACACCTTTTTCACCATCCATTAATGTACCTAGACCTTTAGCATAAATCATACCAGGCTTAGAACCTTCTACAAATTTAGCATTAGTTTGATTACATTCAGGGGATAGTTGATGTAGGATTTTCAAGATCGGAGTTGACATATCGTCCGATTTGATTTCTTCACTACCTCTTCCAGAGTCTCCTCTTAGATTGATAGTAGATAATGCACCTGCATTATCTTTCTTAGTCATAGCATTTGTATTTGCCATATATTTCTCCTTATTATTTATTTTTTATTTTTTATAGAAGTTTGATTCCCATCAAACGTCCAGAATAGTTCTGATGGAACTTCACGACCCTTGTCTTTCCATTCCTTCATAACTACTTTGAGTGTCTGAGGGTGAACTTTTTCCTCTTGGATAGGTTCATACCCTTCAGACCTCGCAAGGGTAGCATAAGCTACAGCCTTGTTATCTTCGCCTTGGCCAAATGATACAATAATATTATTTTTTACTATATCACCTAAACCTTGGTCACGAAGCCATTGATGTGCCTCAGCTTTTTTGTCTGCTTTTATAGTGGCACCATAAATATCTTTTATAGTTAATTCTGAACCATCTCTTAATTTTAAAGATTTTAAGTTCATGTCTTCCATTAACTTTGGAATAACTATACAACTAAAATGTTTTTCATCATTCTTTAAATCCTTAGCACGATCTTCTAAAGATTTTATTTCCGATTGAATTGATTTTAATTTCTCAACTTCCGTTGATAATTTTTCCGGATCTAAAACATCTGTTTGATCTGGAGCATCTTTTCTTAAGTCTACTAACATATATTAACTCCTATTATTTTTATCTTTTTAACTTTCATGGATGGAATAATAATAGCTGTTAAGCTATTTGTCAAGTCTATTTTTGAAATATATTTATTTCTATAGGATAATAAGTTTTTTCTTGTCTGTCCCATTTTAGTAATTTAAACTTACCATTAGTCATTTCTGACGCAATTGCACAAGTAACACCAATAATTGCAGGATCACCATTTAATAATAAATAATCATCTTCAGTAAAATTTTTTAATTTTTGTCTAATACTAAAAATAAAAGGTCCTGGTGAAAACATCATTTGTTCTAATGCTCTAAACATTATCTCAATTTCGCCATATTTTTTAGCACCTATAATATTATATTTAGGTTGACCTGTTTCTCTATCCAAAGGGATATCTTGTAATAAATAAACTTTGCTCATTGACTTTTTCCTTTTTTTAAAGTAGTATTCTATCTAGAAAGAAAAGTAAAGCATATTATGGATATTATAAATTATAAGTTTAAGACTAAACCTTACGAACATCAATTAGATGCGTTAAAAACATCTTGGGATAAAGAAAATTTTGCGTACTTCATGGAAATGGGTACAGGTAAATCTAAAGTATTATTAGATAATGCCGCTATATTATATGATAAAGGCCAAATAAATGGCCTCCTTCTTATTGCACCTAAAGGTGTTTATAAGAACTGGTATGATCAGGAGGTGCCTATACACTTACCTGATCATATCTATAAAAAAATGGTGTTATGGAAAACATCTGACAAAAGTAAAAAACAAAAACAAATTTTAAATACTTTATTTGAAACAGGAACAGACCTTCATATTTTAATTATGAATGTAGAATCTTTTTCATCAGGTAATGGAGCAGAGTTTGCACATAAATTTTTGTCTTGCCATAAATCAATGATTGCAATTGATGAAGCAACTACAATTAAAACACCAACTTCAAATAGAACTAAAAATATTTTAGCTTTAAGAGAACATGCTAAATATAGAAGAATACTTACAGGTTCTCCTGTAACTAAATCACCTTTAGATCTATATAGTCAATGTGCATTTCTTGATCCTTGGCTCCTGGGACATGATTCTTATTGGACCTTTAGATCTAAATACGCAAAGATGAGAAAAATAGAGGTTAATGGAAGAAGAGTTGAAATTGTTGTAGGATATATGAACTTAGGAGATTTATCAGATAAGATAAAACCTTTTTCAAAAAGAATCTTAAAAGAAGATTGTTTAGATTTACCTGAAAAAAGTTATGTCAAACACTATGTTGAGCTTACTCCAGAACAAAAAACAGTCTATTCGCAAATGAAAAAAGAAGCAATAGCTTTTTTAGATGGTAAGATGCAATCGTCAGCAACTGTTATGACTCAATTAATGCGACTACATCAAATTACTTGTGGACATTTTACTGCAGATGATGGTACCATAAAAGATTTACCTTGTAGCAGGCTTGGTGAATTAATGAACATACTTGAAAACGTAGAGGGTAAAACTATTATATGGTCTCACTATACTCATGATGTAAGAAGAATTATAGCTGAAATTAAAAAAGTATATGGAGATGATTCTGTTGTAGATTATTATGGTGCAACAGATACTGATGCAAGATCTGAAAATATAAAAAAATTTCAAACAAATGATAAGTGTAGATTTTTTGTAGGTACTACTCATACAGGTGGTTATGGTATTACATTGACTGCTGGAAGTAATATGATTTATTTCTCAAACGGTTATGATCTTGAAAAACGTCAACAATCAGAAGCACGTATTGATCGTATTGGTCAAACAAGAAAAATGACTTATATAGATATAATGAGTCAAGATACTATTGATGAAAGAATTGTAAAAGCTTTACGAGAAAAAGTTAATATTGCAAATAAAATAATGGATGAAGATTTTAGAGAATGGATATAGCGATCATAGTCCCCACTACAATCAATCCCGGCAGCTGAGTGCCTAGCCTCCCAAAAAACTACAGTTTTTCAAATAATATAATTATTATTGCAAACATACCACCCACTAAAGCAGTCATTGCATAACGCATATGATTTTTAATTTCTTTAATATCGTTCTCTATACCTGAAATTTTTTGATGAGTTTGTTTTTGCATAATTCTACAAAGTTTTTCGTGTGATTCTATCTTCTCTAGTGCTAAATCTTTTTTGGGCATTATGCCAGTCCTCTTGAACGTAATTTAATTTGTTTTTCTTCTTCAGATAATAATGCATTTTCAACTGGCGTCAATCCATTTAACATAGCATTTGTTGTATTACCAGGTAAAGAACTTGTTAAAATTTGTGAACTAGGCATTGGTTGTAAAGCTAGAGGTGGTGTTTGAACTGTTTCCTCTAAATAATTTCTAACATTTAAATTCCAAGAACTGTTTAATCTTGTTTTTCTAAAATCTCTAAACATTCTTCTTAATGTAGGAGCTACTTGTTTATAAACATTTGTTTCTCCAAGATCTCTTGCAATCTCTCTAAATTTTTCTTCTATATCTGCTGATGGGAAATAAGGTTGAAATCTACCTCTATCTAAATTTGAAAAACCTTCATCACTAATTTGTCTATCTTTAAATTCTCTTTGAAGTTCACTTCTCCTTAAACCTAAAACACCTGCGGCTTTTAAATCATTATACATATTTTGTGATACATCAAACCTTGCTTTATTAGATTTAAAAAATCTATCAATAACATCGTTAGGATCAATTCTTCCACCTTTTAATAATCCAAAATATCCACCTGTAAATTCTCTTCTAGCATTTCTAATACCAGTTTGATATGCAGAAATTTTAAAACCCATGGCTTTCTGTGGGTCTACTTTAATAGGTCTGAATCCCATAAACCCTGCTAATTCCGGACCTATTTCTAATTGATCTCCTCTTTTAGTAGGAACACCAAAACTTGCTTGACCTAATCTTTGAAACTGTCTGTAAGATGGTGCAAGAGCTTCTCCTAAATGTCTAAATTGAATTGACATTTTATCTCCTAATGCAGTTTGATCTGTATATAATAATCTACCGTCTTTAGTTCTTCCACCTCTAACTGTTAAATCACCCATAGCTTGAGTCCAAATAGATTCACCTATAAATGGATTCATAATTTCTGATGATGCTTCACCAACTCCTGATGCAAGACTAGCTAATAATTGTTTATCATTCATTTCTCCATCAGAAATATTATTTAATAATGTTCTTAGTGGTCTGGCCATTACATCATAAGCATTACTGTGACTAAAATCTATATATCTTAATTCACCATCTTCATCTTTAATTGGAATTAAAGTTGAGTTTTTAGACCAGTCTGGAACAAATCTTCTTAATGCATCCATTTCTTCTTCAGTTACATCATACATGGCTTTAGCACCTTCAGTTAATGCTACAGGTACACCTGCTGTAAATGATCCTAAACCAACTATTCTTTTAAAACCATCTGCATAGAATGGATTATCATTTTTAACTAACTGTCCAGTAGCTTCATCCATTACATATGGAAGCATATTACTACCAATAGTTTTTTTAGAGTGTTTCATTTGATTAATACCAAGCTGGGCTATGTTAGTAGATGTTCTAATCATCTCAGATGGAAACGACATAAAGTTACCTATAGGTAATAATCTCGATGTTCTAACAGCTGAACCTACAAATTCATAGTTTGGAACTGTATTCTTAACTATATCCGAAGACATTTTCTTTAATGCAAAGTCATCTAAAAATTCTTGGTAGTCTCCTTTGAAACCTGTTTTTTTAGCTTTGTTAAATCTATCAAATAACTCCTCTTCATTAATATACTTTAAAGAATCTCTTGGAATTTTTTGACCTGCTTTAAGATAGCCATTTTTTAATTTAGATTTTTCCATTATGTAACTGGCTATTTTAAACGTATCATCTTCAGCTACATATTTACCTTGAAAAAATTGTCCAAGTTTTTTTAATCTACCCATCATTGGATTTAACATTGTATCAACATTAGCTGCTTGTTCGCCAAATTTAATATCTCTTAAAAGATTTTTTAAATCTCCAATTTGAACCTGTGAATTAACAACTCCTAATTCTAATAATTCTCTATATGCTTCTTGAGCTGCTGGTGTATTGTCTCCAAGTTTTAATAAACCCGAAACCTCAATACCTTCTTTAAATGCTTTTGAAAACTCTACAGGATTAAATAAATTACCATTTGCGCCTACAAAACCAAATGCACTAACAAAGTTACGTATATGTGTTGGTACTGATAATACAGTTTTAGCTAATTGAGAAACCCCTTTTGGAAACAATAATAAGTTTCTATACATCCAACTAACTGCAGCTTCAGCTCCTTCTTTATTCTCACCTCTTACAAACCCTTGAAGCCCGCCGCCTAAATTATTTATATGTTTAATTCCTTCAGATATTTCTTCAGTTGTAAATTTAGGTAATGGTACAGAATACTTACCTGATCCAGGTAGTTTTTGTACTAAATCAGAAGTTTCTACTATTTTAATTCCAGTCTTAGTAGAGTTCACTGCTTTTTCGGCAGCCTCTCTAGTAGACCAAAAAAATCCTCTTTTACCTTCAGCTTGAACAGCTGCATTTTTAGCACCCATATCTTTTATATAAGCTGAAGTTCTTGCAACCGATGACAAGTTTGTCATAGCATTAAATATAGAATATCTAGGATCTGAAATTTCTCCAAACAATTCTCTTATAGCTTTTGGAGGTAGATTAGTATCATCAATAACACCTTTTATGAAATCACCACCAGGTCTTCCTTCAACAGTTTTTTTAATATAATTATTAAAATCTAAATCTTTTGGTTTTTTTATTTTAGAAACTTCTGCTAATAATCTATCTACTTCTTCTTTAGCTGCTTGTCCTGTTGCTCCTTGTTCTCTAAAAAATGCAACAGCTCCATTGTATGCTTCATCAGTTGGTCTATATCTTTTAAATAATTTAGATATTCCTCTTCCTTGATCTTCAAATATTCTATAAGTTGATCCAACCCAATTTGTAATTCTATCTTTAAATAAAGATGAAATATTAATTAAATTACCAAACTCTTCTCTAGCATTATTAAGACCACCAACTAACATTTGTCTTGTTTCTTCTGGAACATTACTTCTTTTCATTTGATCTAATAATTCATCTACTTTTTTTGGATTTATAGCCTTACTTACATCTCCATCAAATAAAATACTATTTAAACCTTTTAAAAATTTTTCTCTTTCACCACGTAAAGATTTATCAAACATAGATTGTGTTTCAGGAAATATAGAATCTACTTGTCTTGTAACACTATTTACAATTTCTCTTGCTCTATTAATATCTTTAGATCTTAACCCCTCTTTTATTTTTTCAGCACCAAATATTTCTTTTGGTAAATTACCTTCAGGAGTAAAAGGCGCTACAATATATTTATTTAAAAATCTATCAAAAGATTTATTACTATAAGCAAGTTCTTTACCTCTTTGAGCTACAGCTTTTGCAGATTTACCTACACCATAAACAGCAGGAGTAATTAATAAAGACTCAGAACCAAACTTAACTCTGTTCATTAATTTTCTTATAGCATCTTCTCTACCACCATCTCTTTCTTCTCTATCTAATTGAGTTGGACCTGATTGAAACATATCTCCAAATGTTCCTATGTCTTCAGTGTCTGCAACTAAAGCTTCCCCAGCTGCACCTCCTAATGCTATTGCAGCATATCTCGGTACTTTTAATTTACTATTTAATTCTTGAGCTTTTCTTAAAGACATTTGAATGCCTTTTCCTTTTAAATTAGGATACATCCCCGCTCTTTTTGCACCCAAAGCTCTCGCAGTTAAATTTCTAGCTGCTTTGTTTGCAAGTTTTGCACCAATACCTCCAGGTACACCTATCTGTATTAAACTTTCTGTAAGTTTACCTATGGCTCTTTGTTCTGCAACTTCTTCAAATGGATTTAGTTTATCAAAAAATTCTTCTACACTTGCCGCTGTATCTGTATCTGCACCTAGATCTATAAGTTCTGCCGCAAGAGATACTATTCCTTCAGGTACTTTTAAAATACCAGAGGCTACACCTGCTGCAAATGATTTATACCAAGATACATCATTGTCTTTTTCAATTGAACTTAGAGGTATGAACTCTGACATTTAATTTCCTATGCTGCGTTTGGATCAAAAGGATCAACAGGTTTTGGATCAAAGTCTTTAGGTGGATACTTATATGATGG
>Ga0208298_1000733_pt1 | contig 13095 bp, 25 predicted proteins | sample 14BtaG_FD_184088 | JGI IMG/M metagenome (GOLD analysis project Ga0208298, IMG submission 184088) | Marine viral communities from the Subarctic Pacific Ocean - 14B_ETSP_OMZ_AT15311_CsCl metaG (SPAdes) (version 2) | ecosystem: Environmental > Aquatic > Marine > Oceanic | place: Pacific Ocean... | reverse complement strand
TCCAACTGTTTGATCATTTGGATCTAAAACTCCAATTGCTGCTGTGGCAGAAACACCTGTAATAGATGGAGCAACTGAAATACTTGCTTCTGCATATCCTTGAAGATCATTAATAACTAAACCATTTGGTTCAACTGTTACACCTATAACATTTGAAATTGTTCCAAGAGTAGAACTAAATGATTGACCTGAAGGAGTTACAGTTACACTAACTGCGTTAGTAACAGAACCAACACTTGAAGTAATTGATAAACCCGTAGGTTGAGCCACAGCATCAGATAATTGACCCCATTCATCTTCACCCCAAGACTTTGCTCCCCAACCTTGAGTTAAAACAGTGGCATCATTCCAACCAGCCTGTCCCCAGGTTAGTCGGCCCCATCCAGAAGAAACGTCGGGCACTGGACCCTCCTTATGCTAATCTTATGATTGCGTTCGATGAATCGTTTGCAGGAAACTGTATTTCAAAAGTTCCATTAGTTGCAGTTTTATCAGAACCAAAAGCAATTACACAAACAGCATCGGTAGTGTTTGAACCACCATTTGTTGTTGTGTTATAAATTAAAGCGCCATTGGCTGTGAAAGAAGCTGATGTAAAAGAAACATCAGAAAAATCTGTAAATGCAGTTGTTGAAGTTAAACCAACTCCAGTATTTGTTAAAGCTTTACCACCTGCAGTGTATGCAGATCCAGATGTATTTGAAATTTCTTCAGAAGTAGAATAATCAGTTGTAGAAGCTCCTAAGCTAGCACTAGAATCATATAGTGCTATTTTGAAAGAATGACCACCATTACCAGAAGTTTGAAAATCGTGTTTTCCTTCTAATAATTCTTGTTTAAAACTTGAACATATTGCCGATGTTATTGCCATAATTTTTTTCTCCTATTAAGGTGACGGAGAAGGGACTTGAATACGAACTGTACCGTCAGTATAATCGTCTCTTTTACGTCTACCAAGTTGCTCTGCAGCAAACTTCTGTACCTCTTGTTTATATTTATTTTCATATAATGTCAACATATCTTGTGGACCTTTTAAATAAGAAAATGCCTCTACTAGACAAGCATATAACAATCCATTACCAAAATATTGACTTACATAAGTTGTGGTATTTGAACCAGATAATCCAGTTGGAATAGCTTCATAATGTATTTTAAATACATAAGTGCTATCTGGTGCAGGAGCTAAAAATAGTCTTCCTGAAGTAGTATCTGACACGCCTGTTGCTCCACCAAACATAGCATAATATTTTGGTTTAGCTCTAGCTGCATTTTCTGTAGATGGTTCAAATTCTTGTAAGTACGTTTCATCTTTTTTTTCTAACCAAGTATTTGCTCCCGTAGAAGCTGATGTTGAATCATAAACTTGCACACCTTTTACAAATAAAGTTTTAGCAGGTACGTTAATTGTATTTTGTCCTGTAACTAAATTACCTATAGATTGTTTTTTATATGCATCTAATGGCACATCTCTTAAAATTCTAAGCTCAGAGTTTTCAATAAACTGATCTGTGATAGTAGATGTTAAAACATTTGTATCTGTTTCAGTATAATTTTGAATTGCTGTTGTTAATGTTGCGTATGTAAATCCTGCCATTACTTAATATCACCTTTATGTTTTAAACGTATCTTTTTTTGTTTTGCAGTTTCTTCATACATTTCAATATGAGGATCCTGTTTTTCAGGTTTAAAAATATTTTTTATCCAATTCCAAATTTTATTTATCATGCGCTTATTGTTATAGGCCCAACGGAACAACCGTAGCCTCCTCCTTTTACACCACCAGTTGTAGCAGTATCTGAATTAACTGTAAAGAAGAAGAAATTAGTTACTGAATAATCAGTAGTGTCTCTTGCATCATTTTTATATCTTCCTGTTGTGATAGCATAACCTGAACCCTGTCCTATTTGTGCTCCTGTAATTCCATCAAAATTAGGAATAGCTGCATAAGCAAAAACAGGGTTAGTTGATGTACCTGTTCCAGGTGATGTTGTAGGTACACCTCTAAATAAATATGTTGTTCCATTTGTTAAACCATGACCAGGTGAAAAAACGTTTATGATTCCAGACCCTGCTTTGTAAGTTTCAAAACCATTATTAGAAATCATTACAGTTGTAATTGGTTCTATTCTATCTGGTCTTACTTGTAATAATGCAATACCATCTCCACCAATAGGTTTAGGTTCTAATTGTGGTTGCTTAGGTTCAAACTCTGTGTAATGAACAAATGAACCATTCCATTCTCTAACCATTTCTTTATATGGAAATTCCATACCTGATCTATCTGAAATAGCTTTTGAATATTTTCCTGTTGCATATTTTGACATTACGTTCCTGGGTAGTAAGCTTTTGGTGTAATATATGTACTAGAAGCTGAACCATCTTCCGCGAGTGCTCTAGCTAATTCATCTTCATAATATAATTTCATTTGTTGAACTAATTGTGGTTGATATTTTTGTGCAAGATAAAAAGATAAACCTGAAGTCATACAAGGTACAAATCTAAATGGAATATCTGTTGCATTTGTATAATTTCCAACATCTTGAATTCTTTTTATATAATAAAAATGCATATCTTTAGATGCATTAGTTGAGTCAGGTGTTGGGTAGATACTAATACTTACATGATCTATAAATCTTTGAACCCAATATTGATTAGGTGTTCCTTTAGAAAGTTTATTTGAAAAGGCTGCGTAAGTAGATCTATCTACTTTTGTCATTGGACTATCTGATTGAGTAGTTTGAGTTCTATTATTTCTTAACTGTGCTTCAAGGACATCGGATATTCCATAAATTCCATTAGGATTAGATGTAGCACTTGTGCCATCTGAACTTGCTCTAAAAAATTTATATTCAGCTTGTCCCTCAATTAAATCAAGATCTAATTCTCCTACTTCCCAATAGTGAATACCTCTATTACCCCATTCTTGAAAAAGAATATTAAGAGATCGTCTTGCTGATCTTAACTGATTTCCTGAAACAGCTTGTAAACCAATACGTTCAAATGCATCTTCTATTATTTCATCAATAGAAAACGTTTTGTCGAACGTTGTAGTTCCAGAGGTAGTGTTAGCCATTTAGCCTCCTAGCCAGTGTAGCCGATAGTAAGAGACGTAGTGTTAGTCATAGTAGCATGAATACCATTTTCGAATCTAATACCGTTTCCTGGTACATATATATCTAAACCCTCTGTACCAAAATCAGCTTCGAAAATTTTAGCTCCTGTACTACCAGATGAAATATCTCTTAATACCAACACAGAATCAGCAACTCCTTTTGCTTGTATGTAAGTTATTCTAGCAGGACCTATATTAGTAGATCCACCAGAAATAGTTTTTACCTGACCTGTGCTTGCTATATTTGTAAACTTTTGATCTGAACTCATATTTGTTTCTCCATTAAAATTTATGTGGGGCCGAAGCCCCACACTAATTATTTATTAGCTTAAATTATTATTTTGTTGATACAAAATAGTAATTCTAACTTCACCAGCACTTGTAGCTGCAGAGTTAGTTACATTAAGTCTTTGGTCAGAAGTTCCAATATCTTCCCAAGCTAAAGCTCCACCTGCTTGAGTTGTAGGGTATTTTCTACCCGCAGTAGTTCCGATTGCAAATGTGTTAACAAGAGCAGTAGCTGCTCCTCCCACAAAACCAACACTGATGTTAGTTGCATCTGATGATGCTGTAATTACATCAATTACACAATCAATGATTTGTGAGTTTGCTGGAATGATTACACTTGTTGCTGTTGCTGCAAGTGCTCCTCCAGATAAGTCTGCTGCAAAAGTTTGTGCCATTACAACTTGACCAGTATTTTTCATGTCAGTTCCAACAGTAGTACCTGTAGTATTTTTAATAGTACCAGCTAATATTGGTCCTGAAAACGTAGTTTGTGCCATAATTATATCCTCCTAGTTTCCGAATACTGTCTCTAGGCCGTCGACTATACTCGTCAGTATTCTAATTAATTGTATAGTAACAAAACTATATACTAGTTTTGAGTAGAGTGCAAGAGAGCCTGTAGTGTGAATTGAATTTATTCAACGATGTAGCTTTTGTATTAAGAAGCTACTGAAACTTCTGGAGCAGAACTTTCAACACTGTTCTGTATGTGGGCAATCCTAGCTTCTTCAAGCTTTATGTCTGTGATGATCTGTTTGACTTTATCGTCAATTCTAACCATCTCAAGAGTGTATCTGTTATTATCCAGATGCTCCTGTTCCCACTTCAACTCCAAGGACCTTTTTCGTTTGTATAGGTCTTGTATCATCTATAACCTCCTCATAGGTTATTCTATTTACCTTGTCATTATAACTATTTCCAAGGTTTTCCCAAACTATACTGTTTTCTCCAAGTTTGTCAAGGATAGATTGTTCCAGGTCTGTTGGGGAGTCTTTTGAGTCAACTTTAAATTTTGCGTGATGATTATACGCCCAAATGTTAACTAAAAATTTTTTCATGAATCTCACCGTTTATATTGTAAATGGGGCCGAATTATGTCGGCCCCATAAATTTTAGTTATTAAACACCTTCAACGCCGAAGATACCTCTAGGGTCAGAAACTCCAAAAGAGTATCTTTCTCTAGCTTTGTATCTAACATTACCAGTGTCAAAGTCACCTTCCATTGCTGTAGTCAATGGTGCTCTGTTGAACATTTTCATACCATTAGGTACGTCTGTAATGATATAGAACGCATCTGAGTCAGTTAAGTAATTGTTGACTCTGTATCCTTGAGGAATCATTCCCATAGATACGATTGAGTTTATATCGTTATCAGCTGTTCCAGTTCTACCTTGAGACTTCATCAATCTTTCAGCTGTGAATTGTAGCTCAGAAGGAACAATCATTTTTACTCCTCTTGCAGCAATTCTTAAACCTCTTTCGTCGCTCATTTGACCAATATCTATTAAAGATTGTTCTAATGAAGTTTCGTTAAGGTCAGCTTGAGTTGCTAAAGTGTTAGCAAAAGTTCCAGCCACTGTTGGGTGTGATGTATTAAATAAAGATACACCGTCACCTGAATCAAAACCATCCGTAGTCGGAAGACCTTGAATTAGAGGCTCAACTGCTTTTACTTGTTTAGCATTACTCATAGATCTAGCTAAAGCTTTTGTATATCTAGACGCAAGTCTGTCATACAAGTTGTCCTCGATTGCTTCTTCAGTAATCGCGAACGCTAAAGCTACAGTCTCGTGAGTGTAACGAGCTGTGAAAGTTTCTTGTGCTTCATCAAATGAAACTCCAGAACCTTCACCTTTTACTTGTGCGTTTGCAAAACCACTTAACATTACTTCTTCTTCAAAAGCTCTGTCAGATGATTCTGTAGTATAAATCTCAGCATGCTGATTTTCATACCTTTTATATTCCAGGCCGAATAGTGCATTCAATCCTGGCTCTAGTTCTTTAACTAGTTGTGATCGTGATATAGCCATAATTTATCTCCTATTCTCCTATTACGATTGTAGTTCAATTAGATTAGCAACTACTACTACAGATCTGAAAGCCGCATTTTCATCGTTTTCAGGATCTTCAGCAGATCTTAATAATCTCCATGAAGCTGCATCAGCACTTGTATCTCCGATATCTAAAGTAGCTGAAGACTTACCAGTAGTTGTACTACCAGCAGAAGTATTCATGTCATACGTTTCTAGATATCCAGATTGTGCTACAGCAGCATCAGTTGCTACTACATATTGTTGTTGTGGGTTATCGAATACAAATGCATCGATGTCCTCTGAGTTTGCTGGTGTTACTTGAACGTAATGATTCGCAAACGTAGGCTTTAAAGTTGTAGCCGCGTTGTAGAATATTCCGTTTAGTACGCCTAGGATAGGAGTATCAGTTCCTTGTCCTTCAACGATGTAACCAGCAGCAGAAGCAACAGCACCACCATTAAATATAGTAGTTGCATAACCCGCATCGATTTTGTATTTACCTTGCCCAGAAGTCGCTGGTGTTGAACCAAGCGTTCCTGCAGCAACTAAACCAAAACCTTGTGTGTTTCTATTTGCCATAGTTGTTTCTCCATATGCACCTATCCTAAGGATAGATACGGTTAATTTAATCCAGTGATTTAGAAATAGTTAAAAAATTATTTCTTAGTACCACCGAAGGTTACACGAGATTGCCTTTCAACATTGATCGGCATTCTACTATCCTGCTCCTTCATTAAATCGTTTCTTACAGCTTCGTCTCTTTGTTTATGACGGTCAGTCATATACGCTTGTCTTTGCTTCGCGATCTCTTCAGGTACCTTCGCAAGTAGAAGGCCTCCAACTCCAACAACTCCCTTGTATTTCCCGTCTTCAACGGTCGGATAGTCAGATGCATTTTCGACTTCTTCAGATCTTACTAATTCATATCCTTCTCTTAATCTTCCAGATATGTTTTTCGTATCTTGAAAGCCAACGCTTTCTGCTCTTATCCATCTATACCTGAAACCATCAGGTGCAGGGGGTGCGTCTAGAGCTGACGGATGGACCCAAACTTTTGGTCTTTCAGTCTTTGACCTAGTTTGACTCGCACGAGAAGTAGTTTTATTTTCTTTTTCCATACGCTTATGCCTCCTTCGTGAGTTTTAATTGTTTTGCGTAGTCTTCGAGTGGCACTCCTAATTTTTTAGCTATTGCTACTTGAGAAGAAGTGAGTCTCACAGTTTTGCGTCCAGGTTTTACGCTTCGTGAAGCCGATGCAACCGTTTGCACGGGAGCGGACGTTTTCTCTTCTGTAGTATTACCAAATCTAGCTGGAAAGTCAACTTTCATTCTTCGGTCTATCTCTTGATAATAGTCCTCTGAAGTCGTATCATAACCTTCATTTTCCAAATCTTGGTGGTGTGCTATAGCTGTATTAGTCATGGCTCTATTACTTCCGAACCATGTATTTTTAGCAGCCCAAGCTTCCGCTTTTGGATCTGGCATTGGTGTACTTTCAGGTTGAGGCTGTGCAATGTTTCCACTGTCAGCAGATCGTACAGTTGGTTCTGCACTAACCTGTTCTTTGTTTTGTTTTGCTTGTTTAATTCTAGCATTCTCAAAAGAGAGTTCTGCTATTCTTTTATTCGCTGCAATTTGAGCTTTTGCGTCTTGTGACTCGATAGCTGCTGCAAGTTCTCGCTCTGCAGCCTCTAATCCAGCACCAACAGTTTTCTCAAATTTTTCTAAATAATCTAAATCTGTTTTTTGAAAACGAGATTGATCTTGTTTTCTTTTTTCTTCAACTGACCTAGCATATTCTATAGCAGCTTGTTCTCTACGTTCTGCTTCTCTCATCTTACGAGTAAGTTTAGCAATTCGTGATTGAACACCTTTACTATATTCTTCTAATTTTCCGTCGTCCTGTTTTACTTCTTCTTGTTTCGTTGTTTCTTCGGCTTGAACATCCAACTGCTCATCAGATTTCTCAGATGAATTATCGGACTCAGCACTGTTCTCAACTGTTTCATTTTCTACCTCGATTTCGTTTTCTTTTTTCTCCTCTTGCAGATCAATTTCTGCACCAGGTCCCGATGTATCAATATCAACAGTTTTCTTTTCTTCGTCTGGCATAGTTTACTCCTTCCTATGATTAAAACTCATGCAATATGTCTTCTGGACTATCTATTGTTGCTAACACTTCATCGTCGTTTAGCAGACGTATTTCCCCACCATCAATCTTGATCCGTGAACCAGCGTAACGTGCAAACATTACCCATTCATTGACCTTGCACCATGGACCATCGGGATATCTCTCCTTATCCTTATAACAATCTGGACCCATAGCTAAAACCAAACCACACTGTGATGCAACTTGTTGCTTCTCTAATGTAGTTTCAGCTAATACTAATCCACCTTTAGTTTTCTCTTTCATTTTAAAAGGTAAAACCAAAAGTCTCCAACCCGTAGGTTGTGGAATTTTTCCTTTTACTTCTTCTTCTTTTTTCTCTGATTTTTTTACACCAATAAGATCATTGTTTGGTGTTAATATCGATGACTGTTCCTTCATTATGCTCCTTATCGTTTAGCAGGTTAGAGATTTCCTGATGCACTGATTCCAATGCATTGATTTGTCCTATTATATACTTGTAATTCTCCATATTGTCAACACCTCCAGATGTGACTGATATAGACAATTGTTCTACTCTAGAGTTTAAAAATCTAATAAGTTTATTTATTACTGTTTCTAATTGCATTTTTTCCTTTCTTAAAAATACTGGCGACTTGTGATTTACCCATAACCTTGGCACGCTGTTCTCCAACTGTTAGGATTTGAATTTTTCTAGCAAACGGTTTATTAATTCGTTTAACTTTTGCAACAGTTGCTCTTGCATCTGCTGGTGTAGCAAATTTTATTCCAACTGTATCTTTAGGATTCTCGTCTGTGTAGAGTCTTCTACCAGAACCTTTAGGCTTTTTTCCCGTTCCTTTTTTTGGATCCGCCATTTATAGCTCCTTTCAACATCTTAGCTTGTTTAGTATGAGCTTTAACTGCTTTGCCCAATCCTTTGATCACTTTTTTTATTTTGTCTTTTTTTAACATTTCCATCTCCTTCTTGCCTGACGGATTCGTGAATTAGGATCGTTTCTTGTTTTAGCTGATGCTCGTTTTAATTGTCCGAGCGATCTTGCGCAGTATGATTTTCTACGTTTAGCAGCTTTTGATCCAGGTTTTACTTTTCCTGTCACGGCTGTTTTTAATTTAGAACCAGGGTTAAGTCTTCTATAAGCTTTAACTCCAGCCTCTGTCATTCCAGCGCCACTTTTTGTAGCTCTAAAATTTTTTTTATTTCTTGCAGGCATTGTGCCTTTTGAAAAACTTTTTCTCATTATATTTTTTGCATTTCTGGATTAGTAGATAAAATATTTTTTTCTGCTCTTGGTCTAGCGTTAGAATCTTTACTTCTTTTTCTAAGTTGAGCAATAGCAGATTCTTTTAATGCTTTTTCTTTTTTTAATCTTTGTAAATCTTTTTCTAAGTTCATTACACTAGTCCTCCAAATGCCATTTTCTTTCTTTTAGCAAATGTTGCGACGTTGGTTGGCTTACCGCCTGGATTACCCGCTGCTCTTTTTCGTCTGACAGCACTCGCCTTTTGCGAGCTTGTCATCCGTGTGGCTTTTGCAAGTGGGACGCATTTTGGATATTTCCTCTTTGAGCCTTTGCTTCTCCCGCACGGTTGATACTTGCCGTCCTTCTTCGGTGCTCCGATATCTACCCATTTCTCTGAAACCCATTTTCTTAGTCCCATTACGAATTCTTTCCGTAAGCTCTCCCTCTTCCTTTTGAAGCTAGCTTACACATACCACCTGATTTTAACATAACTCTATCAGGCATCATTCTTCCACCACCCATCATCTTTTTTCTTTTCTTTCCACCAGGTGTTATCTTACCTGAACAGACTCCTGATGCGTACATGTTAGCGTATGCCGAGGGGTACACTTTGAATTTTCGCTTCGCTGCTGCTTTTCCTTTTGGACAAAGTTTAGCCATTTACTTTTCCACCTTTTTTCATAAAGCCCATTTTGTTTCTGACTTTAGTAGGTAGTTTTTTTAAACCCTTTTTATCAGCTGGAACTTCTTTTAAAATTTTTCCACCAGCTTTATAACCTTTAGGTGTAACTTGTTTGTTATATAATCTATTTGCCATTTTTATTTCCTCCGTTTCTAAAAATTTGTGTACCCTTTATACCATAAATACTCGCCACGACAAGGATCCAAAGATTTGTGAACCAGCTCGGGAGCTGCGAGAACATATCGAAGAACAATTTTACTTTGTCCATTGCTGTCGGGTCATCCGATATCACTGCCCACGCGAGCACCAACACGGGCAAACTTAAAATTATCAAAACCGCCTCGTCCTTCCAGTCCGATTGTCTAGCCTCAAGAAGTTTTCCTTGGTAAGCTTCCTGACCTTGGGCCATTTTTGTGGCATGCATAAGTTGTGCTTCACTCATTGCCATTTTCGTCTTCTGCTTGTTAGCATAAATTTTACTTCCAGCAGAAACGGCTAGTTTAATTGCCGATAACCACATAATTTAGTACCAAGTAGCAGTTTTTTTCTTTTCAGCTAGCATTCTTTTAGTACCTCTAACTTTTTCCTTGTCTCCTGTAGGAATATAGTTGAAAGCACCGTCAGCAGTAGTCTTAGATCTAGGATCTATCTCTACATTTTGACTTGGAACTGCCATCTGTTTTGCTTTTTTATAGTTCATCATAATTTTTTACCTTTTGTTAAACTAATATACCATTAATTTTCGTCAATAACAGACATTTGTTGTACACCAGACTTAGCAAGGCTAACTCCAGCTCTTAATTTAGCTAAATCTTCGTTTTGTTCAAGCTTATCTTCAAAATTATCTTTAGATTGTAGCAACCTTGCTCTTGCAAGCTCTTGTTGTGCTTCATCATTTTGTTTTTTACGTTCATTTTCCATGGCTCGTAGGTCAACTTCTCTAGATTTTAATTTTAGTAGTGGGTCTGAATCAAATTGTGATGTGATTTTGTTCTCTTCCTTCATAAAATCTTCTGTCATTTCTGCAATCAACACCGCTTTTCTAGCTTCAATCGTTTGTGTCATCTGTTGTAGCATTTGTGCTGACTGTGGATTGGTTGGCGCTTGTTGTTGTAGCACTTGCATCTGCATCATTTGCTCTCTAAACTCGATTTGTACTTGTTCTTGAGCCATGATTGATATGTGTTCTAAAATGTTTTTTTGAATTGCAGCCATAACGACAGGATTATTTCTAACCATGTTCGTTGACATAAAGTTTAAATGCGCTGTGATGTGTGCTCTATGATCTTGACCAGGGAAAGCTTGAAAAGGTTTTCCGTTTAACGCATTAATATGCTCGATACTTGGATCAATAGGTTGAACTGGAGCAGGAGGAGGTAATATTTGATTAACATCTTTAACTCCAATTGCTTCATACATTTTTCTGTACGCCGCGTACAAATTATGAATCTGTGGATTCGACTGAGCAAGTTGTAATTCTGTTTGTGCCATTGTAATTCTTTGTGACTGAGAAAATATATTTGGATCTGCAACAGGGATAATGTCTATTCTATCATCAAAGTCTACTTGCTTAATTGTTCTAGCCCCTCCAACCACGTCATATGGATATTCAGGTGGTAAGTATTGTGAAATAATAGTTCCTAATAATTTAAATTCTTTTTTCATTGCAGCGTACAATCGTTTATGAATTGCACTCATGACACGTGATCCACGTTCTAATAATGCGATAGTTGTACCAACGGCTGCGCCTTGATTTCCATCTCCGACTTGCATATCAGCAATGGCTGCAAATCTTTGTCCAGCCCCAACAACAATTCCCATTAATGATAATAATGTCTGAGAAGGTTCCTTGTATGGTAGTGGAAAGAATGCATCTCTTAGAGATCCACCTGGTGCATCTACATCTTTGAATTCGCCTGGTTGAATAGGAGCTGCTTCATCTCTTACTCTAACACCACGTTGCTTGAATCCAGCTGGCAGGTTAGATAACGTTCCCGCATCTAATAGCTGCCTTAGAGCCGCGGTCGCCGTACGAGACAGTCCACCTATCATGTGGATTAGACCGAAACCATAAAAACCTAAACCTGGTAAAAATTTAAAATGTACAAAGTATTGTATTTTCTTTTTCTTTGGATCTTCTGGTGCATAATTTCTTTTGATAGATAAAATTTTTCTTGATGCTTCTTCAACGGTTACAATGTATGGAAGTTTAATTCCTGTCGGCTCACCATCTGCACCCATATCTTCAAAACCTTCTAAGTCTAAATTAACATGGCATTCTAAAACATTGTAAACATCTTCTTGCTTACCTGTTTTTTTAGTTCCAGAAATTTCTCTTTCCTTCTTAGTTAATTCATCATTGTTGTCGACACCTGGTGGACCAAGTTCTACATCAGAATAAAAACCACTGACTTGTGATTTTCTTAAATCGTTTTCAGAAATTTTTAAAGAGTGGATGATTGATTCCGCTTCGTCTAATGAGGTAGCCGTGTACGGAACAATCAAATCCTCAGCAGGAATAAATTTACTCACTGCTCTCCCTAACAACTGGTCGTAATATATCTTTTTAAACGTCGAACCAGCTAATGGTAAATGAAATAACATTTGATCGAACTCAGGTTCGTATTCTTGCATTTGATCCATTAAAAGATAATTCATATAATCTTTAACCCGTTGAGACTGTTGTTGAACAGGTGGAGAATCCGCTCCAATAATATCTGTTCTTACAGGTCCTTCTGCAGGTAATAATTCTTTATAAGCTTGTGCTTGAAATTGTGTGACTGCTTCAGCAAGTACAGGGTGTGTTGCACCACTTGCTCCTTGAAAAGGTTCAGTTCTATTTTCGTATTTAAATCCTAAAAGGTCTAGACCTTGAATGTAAGATTGTTCCCAATCTTTTCTAGATGATTTATATTCCATGTAGTTGTCAACCATTTCGTTTCCGATTGGTTCTAAAATATCTTCAGGTAAAATGTCAGCTAAGTTATCAAAATGATTCTCGGTTCCTGGAACATTGATTGCTCCTGGTTCAAAGTCTAATGTAACTCCACCATCTTCTTCAGGTATAACTTCTACGGGACCTTGTTCTACTACTTCCTCTTCTACAACTTCTTCCTCAGCTGGTATCTCTACTTCTGTTCGAATTTCGTTAGGAAGGGACTTATCTATATCTGCCATTTAAAATTTCTCCAATGTTAGCTTCTAACTTGTTTTAAAGGAACTTTCAACCCCTGTGGTGTTGGCCCTGATTTTGGCGGTGGTCCAGATTTCACGCCTCCTGAACCAAGTGGTTTATCAATCATACCACCAGATTTTTTACCTTGTCTCATTTCTCTCATCTGTCTTAATGCTTCGCTTACCGCAGAGTCCAAAGACATGTCTACTCTTAAATCTTTTACAATCTCATTAAATTTTTGTTGGGTTGCTTTATCAGCATTGGCCATGTACTTCTTGCCGTAGTCCATTAATAATAATTCCTTTTCTTCTGTTCGACAACTTCATCCACATAGTCTTCTGGATGTTCAATTAATCCACCTTGTCTAAATCTCATAATTGCTTGTGTGGTGGAGTCGACCAAGTCATCATGATCCCCGAACGGAAAGGCTGC
>Ga0208298_1000730_pt1 | contig 13145 bp, 20 predicted proteins | sample 14BtaG_FD_184088 | JGI IMG/M metagenome (GOLD analysis project Ga0208298, IMG submission 184088) | Marine viral communities from the Subarctic Pacific Ocean - 14B_ETSP_OMZ_AT15311_CsCl metaG (SPAdes) (version 2) | ecosystem: Environmental > Aquatic > Marine > Oceanic | place: Pacific Ocean... | reverse complement strand
CTGTGAAAAATGGTAACTGTGGTTCTTCATTTGCTATATCGAATATAGACTTGTTGATGGCATCCTTGACAAACTGCTGAAGTCCTACAGCACTTGCAAAGTTTGCAGAAGTAAGAGGTATCTCATTGAGTTCTCTTAGTACTTCGTTAGTTAAATCAAGATATGTTGTTGCCATTATTTACCTACTTTTTTCTGGGCTTTCTTATGAGATTCGCTAAAGGTTGAACCTCGTTTCATTGCGTTTACCATGCTTTGTATATGTTTTCCAGTATGGTGAACTGAATGTTTTTTCATTGTAGTTTGTTGTCTTTTTGTTAAAGAAGAAACATCAACTCCTTTTATTTTAACTGAAGGTTTACTTTTTCTCATTTTTGCTTTTTAAACTTTCGTTATAACCAGCTTTATCAGTGCAATGCTTTTCCATATCTTTAATACTAGCATATCCACCTTTACCGTAAGTTGCTCTTTTCTCAACTTCCTTGCCCTTACCGTATGTTTTTCTTTTACTGTACATAATTATTTCCTATAAAAAGAGGAGGAGTCCGAAGACTCCCCCAAGTTTGGTATTAGTCAATACCGTAGAAAGCACCTACAATTGCTTCGTCTCTTAGTACTTTCGCACCATAGACATGCAATCCTCTAACGATATCACCGAAAGAACTAGGGTCTCTAAGGACCTCAGTTGAGATGATAGTTTGAGCAGTAGCTGTAGATGAGATGTGTCCAGCCAAACATTTACCAGCAGCATTAGATGTTGCAGCAATATTGTTTGATTTGTACATGTCAAATCCACGTAGTTTTCCACTTGATACTAAACCATTTCTAATTGAACCTTGACCTGCGTTGAAGTCTACAGATAGCAATTTAGAAGATGATTGTCCTAGAACTTCGTAGAAGTCAGGACTTGCAACAAACCAACGACCTTCTTCAGGTACGTTCTGTTCGTCTAATAGTCTTGACATTCTAGCCATAAGGTCTAGTGGGTCTGTTTCGCCAGACTGACCTAAGTCAGCAGCACCAGAACCATCATATACTCCAGCACCTAAGTCTGTCGCACTGTCAGCACCTAACACGTGGTTTGGTGAAGAAGCAGACAAACCAGCGAACATGACAGCAAGAACAGCAGCATCATATGAATCTTTCAATGCATATGCAGCAGAGCTTGAAGCTACTTCTTTGAAGTTGACGTGTGACATTTTAGTCTCAATATCATCTACGATGAATTTGAAAGCTTTGGCACTATCAACAACAAGAGATGTCTCTTGGTCTGTTAGTTTGGTTGCAGTAGTATCGCTACCTCTTGTGTAATCTGACACAGAGATAACAGGTTCTTTGATAATCTTTACAGAGTCTCCGAAAGCAGTAATTTCACCAGCATAATCGGTGTTAGTAATAGCTTCAATTACAGACGATTTTCTAAAAAAGTTTAGAACCTTTTTAGAGTAAACCGAAGGTAAAAAGAAACTATTAGTTTGTCCTGCTACGGAGTTTGCAAAGTTAGCATCGGTATCAGTTGAGGGTTCAAAAAATTGAGCCATTTGATATTCTCCTAAGTTTGTAAATTAATAGTTAATTATTTTGCAATTCTGCCTTCTTGCATGGCTGCACTTATTTCAGCTTCGTGCTTATCAAATTCAGCCATAGACATACTTGCAATTTCCCTTTCAGTCCAAACTTTTGTTTGCTGTGGTTCTACACTAGTTGTTTTAGTGGAAACCATATCAGCAGCAGATTTCTTGGACTGTTTAGAACGTGACTTCTTCGGTGCAACATCCATACCAATATCTTTCTTAAATAAATCTAAAGCTCTTGAAGCTAGATCAGCATCGTCAGCATTGTTGTATACCCAATCTTGGATAGACTTAGGCTGCTCTTTAGCCCAACCATGAAAATCATCGCTATTACGAATATCTTCAAAATCAGGATGCTTATCCATCAATCGCTTTTCAGCATCTTTACGAACTAGTTCTTGCTCACGAGTCTGTAGCTTTTCTATCTTCTCTCTTAAGTCTTTAGATTTCTCTTCGGACTGTAAATGAGAAACAGTTTCTACAACTTCGTAGACATCAGGATACTCTTCTCTAAACTTTTCAAGTTCTTCTGGAGATTTAGGAGCAACATAGTTTGGTCTGTTATTAGCAGCTTCATCTAGTAGCTCTTGTTCTCTAGACTTAAATTCGTTTAGTTTAGAGTCATAATGCTTTTTCAAGTCATCGTAACGTTTCTTGTAGTCTGGTCGCTTATAAGGTTCGTCTTTTGGAGTCTCCTCTTCAGCTACCTGTTCTACAGGTTCACTAGGTGTTGATGTCTTCTTCTTAGCTTTTGGCTTCTCAAAAAAGAGTCCGTCAGCAGTATCAAAGTTTTCTTCAACATCTTTGTGCCAAGATTTATTCATATTGTAAGGATTGGCATTTTCCTCTTGTACTTCAGTAGTCATATTCTTCTCCTACGGGGGCTTCGTTCACAAGGTAGCTCTATGTCGACTAGAGGGCTTGTATGTAAAGGTAGCCTTTCGGTTTATAAAATGATAGGGTGCTTATGACATAAGGTAGCCCTACCGTTAAGTTTGTTTAGCTTCTAACGTGCCTTTGGTCAGGGTCAAGCATCATTTTAGATTTAACACCTTTCGATATCTCATCTTCATCTATAATACCTTTCCCACCGTTATCTACTGTTTCTTTAACAACTCGAACCTGTGGTTCTTTCTGTTCTTCAACAGGTAGTACAACTCTTTCCTCGGGCTTACCGCCTTCAGCTAAACCTTGTCTATCTTCTGCTTTCATTTCTGCATCTTTCATCATCGCCATTAAATTGTCGGCTCCGATTTCTTCTACAGCTTTAGCAGTGAAGACAAATTCTCCATCAGATAACCTTGCAGGTATACTGTCAGAGACTCCTGAACCCGGACCTTCAACAGGACCAGACCCAGCAAATTCTTGTGCAACGTCTATAACTTTGTCGAATATTTCGCTAAGTTGATCGTTGTCTTGTAACTGTGACATTAGATAATCTTCTTCATCGTTATCTAATGCTTCATCTAAAATAAAATCTAAGTATTCATCTTCCATCTCATCGTCTGGAAGCATATCCTCTTCAGGCTCATCCATCATGGGTTCATCCATTATGGGTTCTTTAACCATAGATTTCTCCATCATAGGTTCATCCATTTTGTTTTCTTCTACAGGCATATCCTCTTCTAAAAGAGAACCACCAACCGCAAAAGCACCTCTGCCTTCTAATACATCAGCATAAGTAACTTCACCGTCTTTATTTAAATCTGGAAAGCTATCGTCTTTTAATAAACTATTTTTTTTCATATATCCTCTTTTCTGTTTACTGCTTCCTTAACCTGCTCCGGCAACTGCTCTAGGCGTACCAGAGAATTGATCTTCCCCTGCAACCGGAACATTTCCGATTCCGATGTTGCCACCGCCAGTGCCTGTAGGTCCAAGGTCTTGAGGCTGTGCAGGTGTTCCTGCAAGGCTTCCCATACCTCCGGGTTGTTCACTATTGGGTTGAGCTTCCTCGCCAGTTGTTTGTCCAACATTTTGCATTCCTATGATTTGTGCCATGATAGCTGCTTCTTCAGGGTCGTTTAAAACTTCATCTGGGTCTAAGTCTAAGCTATAGGCAAGTTCACTAATCAGTTTAGAAATCTTAACAAATGGAGCAACCGCAGGATTTTGTACAGTTTGTAAGAAGGTAGTAAGTCTTTGACTTCTTACTTCTTTCTGCATCAAGCTGTTTGTTCCAGTTGCTCGGACTTCTAAATCACCTTTGACATCTAGACCACCTTCAAAGAACTGCATGTTCCATTGGAAGAAAGCCTCACCGAGAGGTCTTAATAAAAAGTCGTCAAGGTTTTTAACAACTGTTTTAACATTTAAACTTGATGCACCTAACAACATAGACATACCTGAAGCAGTCCTTGTCATACTTTGTACACCTGTTTGTCCGTGTGAGTAACTAGGTATTCCTGTTTGTTCGTCTGCAAGTTGTCTAAACTTGTCAAACATCATCATGTTTTCTGGTGCAGTGTTTGGAAACTTCAAGCCATGTATAGCTTGTCCGGGCATACCAGCTTGTCTTCTAAAGATTTTACCCGGATATATTTCCATAGACTGTCCACCAACTAAAGCAGACTCATCTACATCAAACACCAAAGACCCAGCCATTGCTAGGTTATCTACAGCCATACGTGCATGACCGTTCATAATCTGTTGAGAATCATCCATGTTCTCAGCTACACCAATACCAAAGAAGTTATATGGGTTTCTTTCGTATGGGAAAGCGTGGTATGGTAATCTATAAGGAGTAAATGGATTGACCACTGCTCTTAATAAACTATCACCACATATCCAAGCATTAACTTGGACTTCATCTAAATCATCAATATCATCTGAAAGTTCTATACCGACTTCACGTGCATACTCTGCATCCATGATTCCCCAGTATTCAAGAACTTCAAAGTTTGTTTGGTAGTCTTCATCAGCCCTTGCATCATCTTTTAAATGTGACTCAAAGCTTTTCTCTTCGTAGTTAGCTCCCATCTGGATACAATTACGTATAGCATCCTCATCGAAGTAAGGCATGTTACGAAGTTGTCTAAGTTGAGATTTGTTTAGTTTGTGTCTGTGAATAACATACTCACACTCTTCAATGCTGGTAGCTCCGGGGTCTGGGTAGAAATCCCAACAACTAACAAACTCAATTCTAGGTACTCTAACCTCTAAAGGATTATAAGTTCTTTCACCGTCTTCACCAGTTTCCCACTTGTGAAGTTTCTTATTAAAGTTAAATGGTCCTTTTACAATCCCTGTACCAAGTAGAGAAGATTCTAAAAGAGCATTTCTAATTTCTGATGAACCTTTTGATTCATCTATTTGATCGTGAATAAGTTTTTCCATTCTCCTTGCAGCTTTCTGAGCCGGAGAAATTTCTAAAACTGTAGGTATAGGACTAAAGCCTTCAACTAATTGATCTTCTACTTTATCTTCAAGACTGTCTTCAAAGATTCCTTTTTGGAAAGTGGCTCCGGGTTTAAGGACTTTACCATCTCCTTCGTAGCCAACATCATATGGATTTTCTACACGGTTACCAATATCATCTGGTAACTCACCACCACCCATAGTACTTTCAATACCGGGTGCACCTGTTTGTGTATCTAAATGTGCACTTGCTAATTCACCTTCAGGTATTTGCGTTTCAGTAATCCCAATTGGAAATTTACCTGTACCAAAAATTACATCTACAAGTTGACCAAAAGCAGCGAGTACTTTTGTTTTAGTAATCTTTACAAAGATACGAGACTTTTCTGAGTCTCTAAACTTAATGGACTTGTTATAAAGTCCTCTATAGTTTTCGTATGCTCGTAACCAACGTGATTCATCTGAACGTCTGGAGTCTTCAGCAACAGTAAATCTTGATTTAACAATACCTACAAGATTACTACGCTGTTCCATTTCAAGGTCAAGCGTTTTACCAGCTTCACCTTCTACATCTTGGTATAGATTGTCAGCGTTTAAAAATGTATTATCGTTGTCTGCCATAAACTTTAATATCCAAATGTGGAGTCAGCCGGTTGATGGATATCTCTTTTTAATCCTCTCAACTGATCGAATGTGCTTACCATTCGTGGTCTACTCATTATCATATAACGCAATGCATCATATGCGTGATCGGAAGCATGTGTATCCACATCCTCCGGATTGTTCTTTGATAACGGTATAGACTGTAATTCTCTTATTAAGTTTGGACATGTATTAAATATCTGTAACTTAGGTCTACCATTATCTTGAACCTTTAGAAACTCATGTATCTGGATTTTACCCTGCACTCTATTCTTATCTGCTGGTCTAAGCTTATGTCCTGCTTTTACAAGTGCTTCTCCAACAGTAGGTCCTGTAGTACCTGTTCTAGCCCACGCTGCTGTATCCAAGACACCAGAGACCGAGTAAGGGTCTTCTAGCTCCATACTAGTTATTATAGCACCTAATTCTTCACCTGTCAAGCCTTTTCTGTATAATTCTCGATATATTATTAAAGTTCCGTCATTTTGGTCCATTATCCCCCACAAACAACAAGATTCTGCAGCGTATCCATAGTCAACTGCTTTAACTCTTTCCCAATGTAAAGGTAATTCAAATGGAGTAATTACATGTTGAAGTGGATCAAACTCTACAAAAGCTGCACCTTCTGCTACATCCCAGTTACCTTCAAGCAACTGTCTGCGTTGAATTGGTGGTAAAGATTTAAGCATTTGCTCATAGACACCATCATCTGCAAGGTATGGGTTATCAGCTAACTTAGCTGGAATAAACTTCCGTGTAAGTCCGTCACCACCTTGAAAACTTGTGTTATGTTCTGAGGGTTCTATGTATCTTTTCTTAACCCAATGAGAACCAACACCACCGGGGTTAGCAGTACATCGAAGGTAAGTTTGTATTTCTGGGTCAGTGGTACGAAGTCGTGAAGCTAGATAATTCCAACTAAACTCTGTGGGTAAATGAGTAATCTCATCAAACCCTATCCAAGAATAGGCTTGACCTTGATACCTGTACACGTCTGCATCTCGTTCAAGGAAACCAAACTCTACCTTCGCACCACTGGGAAAATTCCAAAGCTTTTCAACTTCTCTGAACTTAGCACCGGGAAATGCTTGTGGATATAGTTCACGAGACTTGTCAATCATCTCACGAAGTTCTGGCATAGAACGTCTGAGAATTAAAGCTCTGTGTGCTTTCTTGTGGCAATACCTTAAGGGGTCTACGATCATGGCAAATGATTTACCACCACCGGCAGCTCCTCCATAAAGTACATCTTTTTCACCGGCAGCAAGGAAATCTGTCTGAGGTCCTTCGTTAGCGTGAAATAAAACTTTGTGGTTGTCTAGGTTTTCTTGTACAGCTTTAGGAAGCGTATCAAGTTCGTCTGTTGTGACAGGACCTTCTACAGTCTTGTCAAGTTTTTGAATTGTTTCTTTTTGTTTTTTAAAAGATTGTCTAGCGTTGTTAAGCTTTGCTTCAAGCTTTTCAATGTTACGCTTCTTACGACCCACAGTTGCTCTCGCAGCTTTGATAGCTTTTTCTGTTGAGGTCTTAGGTCTACCGGCTTTCTTCTTTGGGGTTCCATCTTTCTTTAAGACGAAGTTACCTTCCTCAGTCTGTAAGTAGAGATGAGGATTCAGCTCCCAGTCTTTCGTTTCTTGTACCATATTTTTTGTCAATGTGTTTTTTCAAACCGGGAGTAGAAATCTTTCGTTCAGTTTTATACTCTAACCAATCTACTGCAGCTTGTAATGATATCTCTTCATTGACTACCATGTTTTCTGCAACCTGTAAAGCATCTAGCTCTTCTTCAATTGGTTTTAAATATCCTGTTAGATTGTCTAACTCATACCCAAACGGAATGGTCGATGTTTTTCTTTTCATGTATCCGTCAGGTAATAACATTTAGATAATCCACATAATAATAAAAGATGATATAAATCCTATACCACATATAACACCCCAAACTTGTAAGTCTGTAAGGTCGTTTGTTTCTATGATACTATTTATTCTTTTTTCTAATTGCTCTTTTAACATTTGTTTTCCTCTTGATTGGTTTCTTAGGGGCTAGAGCTTTCTTAAAAAGCTTACTGTATGCTTTACGGACTTTGTTCATCCATGTTTGAATCATATTCATGGTCTTTGTTCTCCTCGGCTTTCTTCTTCTTACCGAATATTTTATCCCAGTTATCTCTATAGTCTTGTGTATAAAAGCCGGGTCTAGGATTAGCACCCTTGCTTCCGTGTGAGTTCTTGTAGATTGGAGACGTAAATGTAACTGGCTTTTCGTCACTGCCTATTTGTTTACCCATACCTTACCACTTAACCTTGTTAGCCCAGTATGCTGCAGACAACACACCTTTGGCAATGTTCTTAGCGTGACGAGCTTTGAATGATTTACGTCTAGCCTTTTCACTTTTTGACTTAGGACTTTTACCAGCACCACTCACACCTTGTTGTCCAAATCTAATAGTCTTAATTGTACTACCGGATTTAGCTACCACTATGTGAGATTTAGTAGGATGATTGGGAGTACGTTTGGGTTTGTTGTAACCACTTACTCCTGCTCGTTTTAATCTACCATCAGCTTTACCACCTTTAGCCATTCTAAACTTAGCTGTCTTTTCTGCAATCTTCTTAGGTTGTTTAGAGTGTTGCTTACCGGCAGCTTTGTCTTTACGTTTAGCTGCTGTGGTAGCTGCGTATTCTGAATCGCTTAAAGCTTCTCTAGCTTTCTTAGGTAAATATCTTTCACCTGTATCACTGGACTTCTTACCAGACTTAGTTCCCCAGTCTTGTTTGCTCCAGTCTTTTAAAGATTGTTGTGATTTCTTTAACATTACTTGTATCCTCCACCAGCTTTCTTGTAAGCTTTGGCTAGTGCCTGTGCTTTACGTGCAGACCATTTACCGGCTGCAGTACCGTGTGAAGCTTGTGACTTTATTCTTTGGAATATTCTTTTACGTAGTCCGGGCTTGGTATAGTTACCGGCTTTGTTGACAGTGGACTTAGCTTTACCACCTTTTCTAAGTTGTAATCTTTTTAATAACATCAGTGTACTATCCTATCGTCTTCTTTGGGTATTGTGTTTAAGTGTTCTTGTTCTAATTCATCATCAATGTAAATACTATCGAGCTCCCCCACAACAACCAAGTGATTCTGAGCTGCAGCAAGTTCTGCTTTTTCAAACGTTGAAGCGATAATGTTAGGACCTGCAAAAGTTGTACCATATGCTTCGATCTCAGTCAGAAATATCTTCATAGTCTCCGTCCATAATGTTAATCGCTTTTTTCTCTGGGAGAATAAATATACCACCACCGGTATTATGATTAACATCTATTCTATCTGTCTTTGAAACTCCTACACGATCTAATATGGTCTGTGCAGCTTGTAACTTATAGTTAGCTTGAGGTACAGGCTTATCTGACTTCAAAACCTCTATAATCTTGAATGCTGCTGTAGGGGCTTCCCTTGCAAGTACGTTCTGTGCTAAATCTACTACTTCTTCTTTTAATGATTGTAATACTTGATAGTGATTGCCTGAGTAACCTGCAAGTTCGGCTGACTTTTTAAAGTTACCTCCTGTGTCCACGAGGTGACCTAAGAATGCTTCTTGTTTTTCTGTGAGTTTTCTGTCCTTTGTTTCAGGCAGATAGTTATTGCTCATGTCTTTATTATAGTATCATTTGTAAAGTTTGTCAAGTCTTTGTTGTTATTTTTAACAAAATGTAAAGTTTTTTACTTTATTTTGCAAATGACTTGACAAACTCGTAAAAAATGTGTACAATAGAATTGTAAGGTTCTCCCCGGTTATATATATAACATAACCTAGTCTTTTTAGACTACCCAACCTCATCTTCTATAGTCGTTCCAAGACTTATTCCAAATAATATAACAAACATGGCGAAACCTTTGTAAAGTTAGGGGGCTGGTTAATATCTAAACTAGCTAGAAATGTATATGTTTTATATCCCTACTACCCCCCTACCCCCGTACCTCCTGCCTACCCCCTTTTGCTATTGCCTTCACTTCGTTCAGCTCTTTACTTGCAAAAAAAAATGACGCAATTTCAAAAGCTTGTAAAGGGTGGCAAAAAAACTAGCACAATTTTAAAAGTTTTACAAGCTTTTTATTTTATTTATTTTATTTGAAAAGCTTGACAAATTTCAAAATCTCTGAACCAAATTTTACAAGTTTTTAAAGCCTTTTGAAATTTTAGAATCTGGTTATCGCCTTTAAAAATTTACATATCCCTTTATAAATTATAATATATTATTCATAAACTTTATAAAAGCTTCACCTCCTCCATTCTAAGCTTTCCAATACTTCACCAATGCTACAGCATTAAAAAATCAAATAAACTTCATACAGGGCATTGTGAGAAGCCTTTAAAAGTACTGTATATTTATACAGGGTGCATAAGTTAAACCCCAAGTCAAGCATTATTTTTCAAATTCATTACTACTTTTTTATTAATCCGTCAATAGATTTGCTGAAATTAAAGGCTGTTTTTATTTTTAAAAATGTAGATATTTTTTTTTAGAACTGATTAAATACTCTTATATCGAAAGGCAATGAAGCTGAATAGATAACCATTAAGGTGATACTATGGGCATGAAGTTAATGCTTGATAGTTTCGGTGAGCCTATTAATGCTTATGTAGACGATGGGTCTACTAAGGCAACAGCTAGGAAAACAGCGAAACCATCAAAAAATGCTCTTAGGAAACATGCTAGATATGGTGTTCCTATCACTTATGTTGATAGCTATAAAGAGCCTAAAAAACTTGATGCTATCGCAAAGGGAAAGGGCATTTTAAATGAGTATTATAATTTTTTTGATTCTCATAATGATTGCATGAATCCTAGGACTCAACTAATAAGAATGGGCTACTAATAAAAAGTAGCCTTTTTTTTGTTTTAGTTATTTACATTACTGTAAAAATGTAGATAATGATAGTTATAGCCGAATAGCTAAAAGTGAAAGGCAATAATAGATTTTTGATTGTGCATTGAAAGAGATAGGACTATTAACGCCTATACAAAATATTAATGACTTGCACAATAAGGGATAATGAGAAACACCAGCGTATAGAAAATTTAAAATAACCTGCATGAAACTCACCCGAACTGCAACGATGCAGTAAATTCCCAGTTGCTAGTTGATGGGTACAAATAACTAGCCCAGTTTTTAAAAGGATAAAGAGCAACGCCACGATTTGAAAAGGTTGCCATTTAAGAGGGATGCTATGCAATCACTATTAAAAAGAATAACCGATAAAGCAAAAGCAAAAGGTTATGGGTTCAGAGTTGATGCATATGATATGTGGAATTATGGTTGTAATGACTATATTACCGATTATCATACTGACTTTGAAAAATTGAAACAGACTCTTCAGAGTTTTGAAAGTGAGACAATTCACTTTGCAAAATTAAAAGATAGGGAACCTTTAGAAAAGCAATTAGCTGATAAAGGTTTTGAATCTATTGAAGAGCTTTTACCAGAAGATGATGAGATAGCCTATGATATTCTATCTGGAGATTATGCCATAAGATGGATAAATTATGGGGGTAATATTGGGACAGATTGTCTAAATGATGGTTCAAATTATCTATGGGAAGATTTAGGAATAAGCAAAATCGCAGAAGATTATGACAATGAGCTTTGCGAATTTCAAAGATTCTAAATGATTATCAATCTAGCAATAGAGATATACCTAGTCATAATGATTGGGTATATCATTGTTAACTTAGCGAGGGAGTTATGAAAATAAGATTTATACCAGAAGTTGACCCAGAAGAGAAAATCTTTGGGGTTCAATTTGTATTAGAAAATTATGCTATTGATATCTATTTTTGTTTTGCAATATTCAAAATAGGTATCTTTAGAAATAAGGGTGAGTGTTGGTCGATTCTATTGGGATTCTTTAGGATTGAAGGCACTAATTTAAATATGGGGTGGTAAACTATGGGATATAAATTATGAAAGTAGAATATAAAGATAAGACATACAAGTCATATCCGGATTTACTTGACAAGCTTTACAAGGGTAAGCCAATCACATTACTAACCGATGGTGAAAGTAATGCCAAGCTTGTAAAAGGTATTACTGAACATCTTGATGTTAAGCTAATGCATTTGCTACCCCACGATAAAGCCGATGTATTGATGGAGAGACCAACAAAAAGAACGCTTTGTGCCTTTGCAAAAACTGCACAATGTTGGAAGCCTTGTTTAAATACTGCCGGAAGAGGTGGTATTATTAAGAATGGTGAGACCACGAATGCGATTGAGTTAGCTAGACTTAGACGAACTCTATTTTATTTAGATGATAGGGTTAATTTTATGCAACAACTACACAAAGAGATAGATAAATTTGTGGCTAAGTGTAAAACTACCAATAAAAAACCTTGTATTAGGTTGAATGGGACTAGTGATATACAATGGGAGTATGAACTGCACGAAGGTAAAACCTTGTTCGATCACTTTCCAGATGTACAGTTTTATGACTATACCAAGATACCAACAAGGAAGATAGAACACATACCAAACTATCACTTGACATGGAGCTACAGCGAAGCGAATGAGAAGTATGCAAAACTATTTGACAAAGTAAAACATAACAAAGCTGTAGTATTCAATGGAATATTACCGAGTATGTTCAAGGAACTAAAGGTAATTGATGGAGACAAAACAGATATGAGATTTCTAGACGAGCCTAATAGCGTGGTTGGTCTGAAAGCAAAGGGCAAAGCTAGACAAGACAAGTCTGGATTTGTAATTAATGTAATACAATTAGCGTAATAGCTAGGAGTGAATGATATGATAAATGTAAAAACATTTAATGATAAGTATAACAACAACAAGAAATTCCATCACGTGAATTTGTTTGGGTTGAAGTTTAGGATTGCTAATAACAAGCGATCATCAAGGGTTGATAACAGAACCATCTACAAAACAAGTAGAGGTATTGTCTTTAACTTCTTGGAAAGCAGATACCTATGCTTAATAACAAAGAGATAAACTATGCATAGAAATAAAGTAGATCAAATTGTAGATGATTACTATGAGGATGCCGAGATCATAGATACAAATCCAGAGAGTAAATACTTTGGAGACGATCACAATGCACAACAGTTAGAGAGAATCTTTGATGAGTGTGTTGATGAGGGCATGGGATATGATGAAGCTGAGACCGAAGCACAGCGTAGATTTGAGGAGCAAGGCATATGACAACAGCAGAAATGATAAGTAAAGCATTCTTTAAAGGCTATGGAATAACTTTCCAATACTTTAAAAGTGATACCAATACCTACGAGAGTAGAGTATTACATACAATATCAGACCTTAAGTACAACTCAACTGATGATGTGTTGGTTGGAGGTTGTATTAATTTAGATGGAGACTACCGACACTTCTTTGTTGAAGCTATGTCGAAAGTCAAAGTATATAAGTATATAGATATTGCAGAACTGTCACAATGATGTCACACAAATGACACATTGATATGATAGGATATGTTTTGTAGTTAGGAGTGAGCCTTTGTAAAATCCCACTGGTCTTATATGTCTGAAGTGCGTGTTAAGGATAAAAGTAAATG
>Ga0208298_1000726_pt1 | contig 13173 bp, 18 predicted proteins | sample 14BtaG_FD_184088 | JGI IMG/M metagenome (GOLD analysis project Ga0208298, IMG submission 184088) | Marine viral communities from the Subarctic Pacific Ocean - 14B_ETSP_OMZ_AT15311_CsCl metaG (SPAdes) (version 2) | ecosystem: Environmental > Aquatic > Marine > Oceanic | place: Pacific Ocean... | reverse complement strand
TAAAAGACGATAAGAGTAAGAAGTGGTCAGCTGTTAAAACAGCTTTAGAAAAAGGTGCTAAGGTTGTAGACCATCCGATTAGAACAAAGATTGCTTCTGACCTTCTTAATGCCGGCACAACAGTTAAAATGAACCTAGAGATACACAAGTTCTTACACGAAGATCTTGGTGTACCAAAGCTAAACGAATTCCACGAATTGATTAGAGATGAGTTCTTAAAAAAGAACGAATACTCTAACGGAGATATGTCTCTTATAATTAAACCTGAAGGGGTAGAGGCTGACGCTAACATCCACGACACGTATCCTCACGCTATATTAGGAGAGGTTATAGGGATGCCTAGCAAGAAGAACTACGTGTTAGACGTAGTTCCTGAGGAAAGCAAAACTGTAATATCTAAGAAGACAGGTCTACCTATTGAAAAGCCGGGTACACCTGTAATGATAAAGACAGCGGTTGGTGACGTAGGAGCTATATACGAGGGTAAAGATTTATCTGTAGCTAGAGAACAGATAGACTTTGAAGGTTCTGAATTCCTTAATGAGTTTAGCTGGACCGAAGAAGTATTTGAAGACGGCAAAATTAAGAAGGTAACAAAAACCGAAAAGTCAGATAAGCCTATAGCTATTAGATTCCCTGACGGGGTTGTAGCTGTTGTCAGAGCCTATAAAGACGAATTAAAGGAGGCGCAGCAATTTCTAAAGGACGTTAGAGCTGGAGTGTATCCTTACGCAAATGAAGATGCAGCTAGAACTAAAAGAGATATACTAGCACTTTATTCTAAGAAATCAGATTTTGCCGTAGAGCTTCGGAGTAAAAATAATAATTTGATAGGCGAAATAAAATTAGCCAACGATCACTTTAATTATTACTTCCCTCGTCTGGCCAAGGAATTTGGTGAAGACTACAAGAAAGGTCTTATCTATACAGCGGATAACAGAAGAACAACAGATGCTGTATTTATAGAGCCGGAACAAAGAGGTAAGGGATATGGAGCTAGACTATATCACTCATCCCTTAGATTGTTGCGTGAACAGGTTCCGGGTGCTAGAATCATATCTAACCACGATGTGAACTTGAGCAAGTCAGCCAAAAACTTCTGGAGAGGTCATATGAACCAAGGTCTAGCCAAGGTTGTACTAAACACTTCTACACCAGAAGAAATAAAAGAAATTGGCGGACCAGTAATTTTAAAACAACTCAAGGATATCGGTATGGAATATACTGGAGACATCTACGAGTTACTAGACCCAGCAGAAAGTACTGCTCCATCAAAGCAGTACGACGTAGTCGATCAAGACGTTGTTAGAGAACAAATAGATTGGCAAAGTAGCGAGTTCGGTAAAGACAAGGTGAACGGCACTATAATTACCCGTAGTCAGTTCCTTCAGCAAGCTGTACAAGATTTACTTGAGGGTAAGATTACCAATAAGGAATATAAAGAGACAGCTAAGATTGTATCTGAGATAGACCCTATTGCCAAGTTCTTCCTGCCTGCATCTAATAAAGATATGCAAAATGCGTTAGGTAAGGGCAAGTCTAAGAAGCTAAACATACAGCTAGAGGATGGTGAGTATGTAGGTCTACGCTTAGATATCCCTGCTTATGTAAACAACAACATCTGGGTAGTGACAGCTCACAAGGGCAACGGCGCTCCACTTACTTATGGTAGTGTCGCTTGGGCTACTGATGTTAAGTTTGGAACTAACCCTAAAGTTGCAGCGTTTATTGCAGCTGGTAAGAATATGGATCTTGTAGGGCGGTACAGTATTGAAGAAGTTGTAGAAGACGGAAAGACTGTATACAAGTTCCTTGACACTAAGACAGGAAAGTACTACGCTGAGAAAGGTGTTGACGTAACAAAGAACAGCTACAATGAAGCAGGTAGATACCGCGCTAATAGATTAGAGAAGCAAGACAAGTCTACTATTGGTAAGATGCTTGGTAAGTGGAAGAACTTTGAGGGTAAGACTAAAGAAGAGAAGGATGCTTCAGCTATTAAGAAGGTTGAAGAAATCGTAAAGATAGAGAACAGCTATCCGGGTGCAGATCGTAAAGGCTCACCTTGGAGACAGATCGGTATGAACCCGTTCCGTCACAGCTACTTCTATGATAGACGTAATGGTAAGCCTGTAATTGCTGCCGCTGAGGTGGTACAGATAGGTGGTCTAGTGTACGCTAAAGATGTAGAGTATGCTGACTGGTCTGACGATCAGTTCAATGTAGAAGGCTACTACGATGCTGACGGACAGCCAGTTAGATTCCAACTAGATACAGACGAATCAGCTAAGACTGAGAACAAGGCTTACAAAGCTCTAGAGAAAGGGGAGATATCTGCACCTTTATACAAGGAGACTTGGTATCAAGCTACATACAAAGCGCTGTTCCGTACAGAACTAGAAAAAGAAATACTTAAGCTTCAGGAAAAGAAAGAAGGGCGTATATCAAAAACAGAGGAAGACGCTAGAGAGGTAGCAAAAAGAATTAAGAAGTATGCTAAGACTCCTGAGGCTCTTAAATTAGCTAATGAATACCTTACATCGGAAAACAAAAAGGATGCAAAGGAAGCTATTTTAAAGCTTCCTAAAGGACAACAGCTGTTGAATAGTTTACGCACTGCACGTGCTTTTGTAGATAACATCTCTAATGAGCTTGTTAACGATCCAGCTTTTGATGGATTGCCAGATGATTTGAGGCTAGCTATTCAAGACAATCTAAGTACTTATCTAAGAACTCAATACAGATTCTTTACAGACAAGAGATACGATATTGACAAGCGTAGAAATCCTGCTATTCAGGCTCAGTTTGATCAACTAGTAGCTCAAGAAATAGCACTACTATCCGTTTCAGGTCTTAGTGATTTAGATATTCAAACAGAGATAGCTCGCAGAAGAGATGATATAAAGGCAGAGGCAGAGCAGATGATAGATGGATATATATCTGACCTTAAAGATGTAAAGTATCAGCCTAGTAAAGGAGGCGCAGGCATTAAGATGCCTAACGCTCCTTTCCGCAGAAAGAAAGACCTGCCTGATTACATACAACAGCTACTAGGAAAAGAAAAAGATCCAGCAAAGAAATTCTCTCAGACTACTCAAGCGTTAGCCAATGTGCTATACAAGGGGAAAATGATAGATGGTATTATAGATTTGATAGGGAAAGATTCAAACTACATACTAGAAGAAGAACCCAAAAGCCCTAAGGACAAGCAGTACACCAAAGTCAACGACCCGTACTCTAAGCTTAATGGTAAGTGGGTGCATAACGAGATTATGGATATGGTTAATCAGAAGTCTCTTTATACCTCTGACAATCCATTCGGTAAAGCTTATTTTACCACACTTAAGATTGCTCGTAAATCAAAGGTCATATGGAACATAACCACTTGGAGAAAAAACTTAACAGGTGGTTGGTATTTTATTCTAGCCAACGGTGTAGCTAACCCGCAGTTTGCTAAGGACTTTGCTAGACGTACCAAGCTTATGTTTAATGTTCGTGGAGAAAAGTTCCAAGTAGATGAAGAGACTAAACGTCTAATGAATATTATGGCCGACAAGGGTGTGTCAGGTAAAAATATTGACGCAAACCTTATTGGAGTTTCTCAAGCAGCTTTCCAATTCGCTCTTGATGGCGACGAGAGTAGCTACTACGACAGGGTAAAGAGGGTGCTGAACAACATAGTAAACAAAGATAAATGGTTGCAAGAAAAGTATTCAGCTGTTGATGACTACACTAAACTGATCATCTTCCGTAGTGAGATTCAAACCTACGCTAAGAAACTGTATGGTAAAGAGTACAGCGAGCTAAATGAATCACAGCAAGACAACGTACACGAAGAGGCGGCGGAGCGTGTAAAACAAAGCACGCCGACGTTCTCTAGACTGCCTAAATGGTTCAACAAGGTGGCTGGTGTTCCGGTTGTTGGAGACTTTATCTCGTTTAGATTAGAGTCTTTAAGAAGCTACGGAATGAATGTAGCTAATGGAGTATCTGATATCAAGAAGTCTCAAGATTCTGGATTAAATGATGTGCAGAAGAAAGCATACCTACAGGCTGGTCTACGCAGGCTTGCTGGATCGGGTACTGTTTTTGCGCTGAAGCTAGCTATTGTTAAGGTATTGACTCAGCTGTTCCTAGGAGATGATGATGAATTAGAGGAAGATATTAAAGTGCTTCGTCCTGAATGGATGAAAGGACAAAGTATTATTCCTCGTTCTATTGATAGTGAAGGTAATGCTCGCGTGTACAACTACTCTTCTGAAGATCCGTACGGAGATGTATCAGACATCTTCGGAGGACCTGAGTCTTGGGGAGCTATGGTAAGTGACTTTATCAGACCTAATATTGCAGCTGATCTTATATTCAACTTGTCTAAAGGACAAGATATATACGGAGGCAAGATAGCTGATTACTCAGATAGTAAGGTGAATCAATTGCTAGACGCTCTAGAATACACAGCTAAACAAATTATAGTTCCTCCAACCATCTCGTCTTCTTTCAGAGACGCTTGGTTGAAGTCTGAACTACCTAAGAAAGATAGAGCTATTAATCTAGCCTCTACTATTGCTGAGCGTTCTATCATTCGTGACTATAGCTATAACGTTATAAACTCTCTGTATCAGGATGTAATTAAGATATCAGAAACTCGTAAGAGCTATCTAGATTACAAGAACCCTGCAAAAAGATTGAGACAGCTAGATGAAATTGGACGGCAGTACGATGCTATCGTTGCAATAGCTGTTGCTAAGGACAACTACGATCTCATACGCAAGGCAGAGAGAGCTATAAATAAGCTAGACGAGTATGATCGCGATTATATTTACGAAAACATAATAATAAAAGAGTAATAATTATGAAGAAGTTCGTTTCAATTTTTAAAGACGACAACAGCTGGAACGAGAAAACTATTATAGGTTTTCTCTCCTTTGCGGTAATGGTAGCTGTTATGCTAGCCGATGTAATCACAGGAGCTTGTGGCAAAGACCTACCTATTAATGAGTTCACTTACAACAGCTTTGTGATCGTAACCCTAGGTAGCTTTGGTATCGCTGGTATCGAGAAGTTCGCTAAGAAGGCTGAGTAATGGAGCTAGAGGTACTAAGATTTAGCAGTCAGGAGGATTCCACTAACGGAATCCTCTTTGATGTCACAGGAGGAGTTAGAAAGTTCTTGTGCTACACCCTTGAGGATGAGCACAGAGAAGATAAGATTGCTGGTGAGACTAGAATACCTTCCGGCACCTATAAGATTACACTACGCACAACAGGCGGATTCCACGGCAGATATGAAAAGAAGTACGGGCAAATGCACAAAGGAATGCTATGGGTACGTGACGTTCCTAATTTTGAGTATATCCTTATTCACACTGGTAATACTGACGAACATACTGCTGGGTGTTTACTTCTTGGTGATTCTCAACAAGCAAACTTTGGCTCCAGTAATGGTATGGTGGGCTCAAGTGTTAATGCGTACAAAAGAGTCTATCCTCCGATTGCTAAGGCGTTGGAAGAAGGGGAATCGGTAAGCATTACTTATATTAACTTTGATTACGTGGGATGAAATGGCTGGTAAAACTAATCCTAGTGCTGTCATTAACGAGTTGCAGCGCTCAATGGCACTTGAAAAAAGCGGTACAGAAAGACCCAATGATTCTGAAAAAGGACACATTGGTTGTACAGGACACTCTTGTAGTCCCGCCTGTGGTTTTGAAGGATACTGTGACTTTGAAGCAACACGACACCATAACTATAACAAAGGACAGGTTGCGGGTGAAGATAGTAAAGGTGAACGACACTCTTATTATAGACGCGAAATGCGACTCGGATACAATAGTTAGAACTATTGAAGTTCCCTACGATAAGATAGTATACGTAGAAAAGGAATCCATATGGGACAAGATAAAGAACCTAGCTATATATATGGGGCTAGCGTTCTTATTGTTTAAAATAATAATGAAACAGTTTGACGAATAAGAGAAAGAAGAAGACTCAAATACAACCGAAAGGATCAATAAAATACTGTGAGAACAGACCCGTAGAATGCGACAACAGCTGTTGCAAGGGTAGGAGAAAATGAAAAGGCCCCGTGAGGGGCCTAATCATTCCAGAGAGAATGGTAAACAGAAATTATGTATAGAGAATTACATATACCTAATATAGTGAAACAATTTCTGTATCCTCAGGTGAAGGGGACATACTTTCTAACACTTCTTTTATAATGTCTTCTCTCTCTTCTATCTTTATTACTCGGTCTACGACGCCATCACTAATGATATTAACAATCCGGGCCTTTATACGTTGCCTAGCATCCAGTTCGTTAGAGATGTCTATATGATTTTCATCAAAGATTAATCTCCAATCTACCATAGCGTTGGTGTAGTCTGCCTCACCCAGCGTCATAAAGTTTATAGCATTTTTACAGCCGTGAATGATAGTGGCGTGATCTACACCTAATAACTCGCCAGTATACTTAAAGGTCATATTGAACTTTTGAGTTAATATTAATCCAAGACAGTGTCTCGGCACGACGTACTCTCTCTTCCTCGTCTTTTTTAAGACGTTTATCTCGTGCTTCTGCTCGTAATCTACGATCAGCTTGGTTACTAACTCTTTGGAAAGCTTCGTTCTCTCTGATCTGCGCACGCTTTTTTTCTGCTTGAACTCCATCTTCATCTAGTTTTTCTTTAATTTTATTAAACTTATTTTTAATTCTTTTCTGTATTGTGGTAACTCTAGCGCAAGATAGTTCAACTTCTCTAGCTATAATAGGTGTAGTGTAATTATAATTGTATTTAAGTTCAAATACTTTAAACTCCACAGGATTCATAGTAGCCTTCATAATCTGTACGATCTTGTCTACCGAGTTGTTATACTCATCAGCTTCAACAGTTGCCATTGCAAGAAACTTGTTGTACTCATCGTCACCATCGCCGTAGGTTAGCTGTGATTCGTTGTAGTATTCTAGTTTATCTGCTGCCCTCTTATCAAAGGAATTTAGTATACAGAACTTAAAGGTCATCATAATGTAACCATACAGATGTTCTTTGTTGTCAAACTCTACACCTTTGTTATACATCTCTATGATGCGCTCCATTGCTATGAAGTTAGCTTTCTCTACAGCGCAAGTATCTTTAAAATTGTATCCGTATTTATTTGCTACGTAATGCGTGAACCGCATATCTCTAGGGAAGAATTCCCTGATGTGTCTCTCTGTTAATCTCATTTAATTGAAGTAAAGTAAGGGGGCCGTAGCCCCCCTGTGAATTAATTTGATGGTTTTGTTCAGCGAGCCTTAGCTACCACATCCTTCACAATCTGGGTTATCAATAGAACAAGCACTCTCGTTCTTTTCTGATGTTGTAAGTTCGTCTACGAAGTCTGCGAAGTCATCGCTTAGATTGAAATCTTGAGCCATCTCTTTTGGGGTTTTAAGTTATACATAAATGGAGCGGCAAGGTACAAAATATACACGCTCTTAAAAAGAAGCTACTTGAATTTATCAGTAATTTCTGTGCCTGTTTTTATATTGTAATAACCTACAACCTTATTGATGAATTGTCGCTGTCTAAACTCAGATGTCTTTGGCATACCTCTGGTCTCCCACTCAGGTTCGGCAACAACAGCTATTCTAAAGACCCATACGCCACTCGGTGTAGAGTTTATATATACTGGGTCCGTTCCAAAGTTTGAGCCCCTTAGAAGCAGCGCATCGTACTTCTTCTTTTCTATAAGCAAGTCATCGTAATGCTTGCGCCTACACTTAAGCTCAATGTCAATATTATGGGCCAGTGAGTAGCAGTCATAGCGGGCCATAGGGTTGTCACTCTTCTCAAGGTCAGGCATAAAGCTGTCCTTCAAAGCTTCAAACAGCTGCTGTTCTTTTATAAACATAATGAAGCTGTTCTAATCTTGTTGATAGCATCAAGGTCGTAGTTCTTCTTCACGAACTTGCTTAGGTTCCCTGCAAGTTCTCTATGTTTCTCCTTAGTCATAGACTCAACAGCGTGCTTCCAATCTCTAGGTGTTGAACACAATAGCCCTGTTACATTGTTCTCTATCACTTCCTTATAAGGGGTAACGTTAGAACAGATAATAGAACTCCTAGTGTACCCGGCCTCAACCACCTTAAGGTCGCTCTTACACTTGTTGAAGGTGCCGCCCTGAAGCGGCGCCAAAGAAACATCAAAGTATTTGTACAGCGTTCCGTACTGATCAACAGGCAGTGGGCTCATAGCGTGTGAAGCGCCAAGGAGCTGCGGGTAATCCATAAGGTCCATAGCGTATAGCTGTTTGCCTGCAAAGCTATAGGAGATCTCACGTACATCCCTAGAGTGCCCGATAGCACCAAGGTATCCAAAGCGTACTTCCTTGCTAGGGTTCTTACGTTGCTTCCATTGCTCCTGATCTAGATCCAGCGTGTTGTTTACAATGTGTATGTCAACGTTTGGATTGATGCTAGCCATTCGCTTACCTAGATACTTAGACGGAGTCCATATAACATCTGCTATCCTAATAGTAGATAGTATCTCATTAGAGATAACATCCTTGTAGGTTTGATAGGCAGGGTTATGCTTAGGTAGGTCCCAGTAGTCATCATTATCAAGGACAAGCTTTACGTCGTTGGCCACAAGCCACGACTTAAAAGCTTTATAGTCTGTAACGGTGCACCTGCGTGAGACCACAATATGAGAGACCACCTCCATATTAAAGTCCTTAATCTCGTCAAAGTCTTTAAAGAAATGCACACGCATACCTTGAGACATCAAGCGTAGAAAAGGAATCTGCAAGCGGTGGTAGTTCACACCTTGTATTGCATCTAAGAATACAAGAACAATCTTATCCTCTTGACTCATTGTATTGCTTTGCTGCTGACTTAATCATATCAAGCTCGCCTCTGACGATCTTCTTATAATTCTGAATGAAGACGTGCAAGACATCTTCATCTAGTATCGGCGTTCCTTCGTGTCCGTGGACTCTTTCGTAAAGTTCTGTTGTTAGGTCGTGCACCATAGACAGAGCCGTGTAGTAGGATTTACTCACGGACTCTATATCCATAGCACTTAATTGTGGCTTTGAACTCATCTTTATCTAATTCAGGGTTGTACTTCGTGGATTGCGCGAAAAAATATTTCGGAGTATCGTCACCAACATAGCCATCAGCACGTAGATAATCCGCAAGAAACTTGACACAAGTAATAGCGTTGTCAACGTCATACCTACAATTATACTCAACATCAACTTTAAATCTATCCATAGTAAACCTATCGATTCTTTCAAGCTGATCCTTGATGCTTGCGCTGTAGGATTCTTTTTGCTTCTTTCTAATTGACCAATGCTTCCCCGAATACCATTTGTTAAGGCTCGGAGGCTTTGGAAGAGTGAGTGTAACTTCATTATATTCTTCGCTCATTTCCCAAATCTAGTACATAAATACTAGATTTCCAAGAAACCTTGATGTTTTCTTAAGTCTAATGGCTCAAACAGCTTCCCGTGGGTGTCCATAGCCTTGAATCCAGTGCGCTGTACATTCATCTGAAACAGGAATGGATCGTCAAATGGAGTAGGCTCACCACCGGTCTCCTGACTCCTAACCTTACGGACGTGGAACTCCATAATCCTTTTCTCCTCAGAGGTCTGTGCTTGGACCCGCCTGTGAAATGTCAGGAAAGAATCGGCCCTATTCACGAACTTACCGCCTCCTTCAGTGTCCTCTGCAAAGGGTGCAACAGGTAGACCATCCTCACCTTTACGGCGCTGAGACTCTGTAACGGAGTGTGCGTTAAGCCACATAGCCATATCGTGTCTATTGGTGAAGGTCAACAGCTCACTAGCCGCCTCATAGTGGTACTCGTGTGTTGAGATCGCCGCACCTTGATTCAGCTGTATCTTTAAGCTGTTGTAAGGGTCAACAAAGAAACCCTTGTAACCACCTTCATATTGTATAAGTTTCTCAGCGAAGATGATAAGGTCCATATAGCTGTACACATCTGCATTGCTAATAACCTTGAAGTGATACGATACCCAGTTGAAAGCTGAGGTTCTTTCTTCATAATCCATAAGGTCGATGGGTTTGTTTAAGACAAACTCCATCAGCCTCATCTTTATAGATGCTGTCTTGTTCTCTGAGCTGTATACTATCCATTTCCAATCGTGGCGTAGTGCTGAGTTGACCATCATATACAGGGCCATAGTAGTCTTACCTACGTTGGAGTGTCCATTGACAATAACAAACTCAGTCTTGTACCTGAAGTATTGGTCTAGCCTAGCGTTTCCTGTGTCGAGACCTTTGGGGATCTCTCCACTAGCAAACTTGTTTATCCATTGGAAGTCAGAGTCGGCATCAGAGATAAAGGACATATCTCCATCGTTGATAAGCATCTCACGCTTCACCCTGTTCTCACTATCTACAACATCTTGAACAGGCATAGTCTTACCACGCTCAATACCCTCTTCAATAGTTTTGATGGCGTTCTCTTCGCTATCTACCTCACGCTTTAGTATCTCCTTAATCAGAACACGCTTTGCCTCTTCTTCTTCTACTCGCCCTGCGGTAATAAAACCGCCGGCGAGGTTAGAGGCTTTGAGCAACTCAATATGTTTCTGACCATCCTCAGCACGGCGAATCATAGAAGCTAGAACAGCTAACTTATTATAGTCGGTGTTTTGTGAGTCATTGCTTACGGACTGCACCTCAGCACGCTCACTAACAACAGCTGTAAACACCTTAGAGTCCTCGTTGATGATGATCTCAGGGTCGTATGACTCAAAGCATAGGCGTGATTCATTCTGCCCCGTAGAGTCCACCTCTAGGCCGTACTGACGGTCCATATAAGAAGCTATAGCTCTGAAGTGGTCCCGGTGCTTACGAGTTTGAGCAATCTTTACAAGTGCCTTAAGTCCATCACCGCTTGGGGAAACCCAACACGATAGAATGTATTCATCTGTTGCCAGTGCATTCTTAGAATTAGCAACATCAATGTGGTCAAAGTCTAGTACAATAACACCGCTGTGTTCCTTGAGGTCTTCATCCTTACGCCCTTCAAACTTCCCGCTGAACATAACAACAGGAAGCTCTCTCTTAGCATCTTTATCAGGTATTGGATTCCCGTTTTGGTCCACGCTGTGTGTCCCACGGGCCCTCTCTATCAAGGATCTCTGCTTGCCAGCTCTGATACGCTCCAGTGAGGTTGCTATTGTAGTGTATACCGGCTGGGTTGTCTCCTTGATGTTCTTGAACATCGTTACTGTTTTCTCTAGCATCTGAAATTAATTTACTTGTGTTGCTGTCGTCATCGCAGACGGCATCAAGGCTGTTTATATTCTCTTTTCTCTCTATTGCAATGATAAGTAAAGTTATGTACCCGTGCAAGTCATATAAAGTATCTACTGAATCTTTGCCCATCCCTAGACTTTTGAGACGCATAAGCTTGTCGTCCATCCGTGCACCTAAAGACACCACAGCATCTCCGTTTCCAAAGATGCCTAGTGGGTTGAGCGCGCTGTCTCCGTACGCCTTGTTCTTCTTTACAAGAAGGTTCTTTGTGTTGTCGCATACTCTTATTATATCATCCTTAGTCATCTAGAGAATCTTTAATGAGTCGGTCAATCTTTTCAGGATCAATGTCTCTGATACGGCGGAGCTTTTGACGCTCCGCTATCTTAGCCTTTTCATATTCTGATCTTGAGCTGTCCTTTCCTAAGTTTTGGAACAGCTGTGCGTTTTGATGGAGTACGCAGTCAATTATCTGCTTGTGCTCCTTGTTGTCTAAGTATGCCATAGTTAAAATTTAAGTAGTCTTCTTCTTCTTTCGTATTTACGTATCAACACACCCAATGCGTTTAGGTGTTGTGTTGTGCCTTCGTTAAACCCTGTTGCACTTGATGCAATTGTGGTGTTTATAACATCCCAGCGGATATCATTCAGGTACTTATTTACGTACCTCAGGTGTCTCTTTTTCCTTAGATAATTTCTTACCATCTCTTCTCATCTTTAAAATTAAAAAGGTGTTCCATCCCCCTACGAGTACAACACCTAGAATAATGTCAATCATTTCATCCAATCAAAGGTATCTACCCATATCGGGGTCTTATCCCCTACATATGCGTTGAATGTATTGTACTCTAAAAAGTCAACAGCTTCCTCCTCAGGTATGTCGTCATCCTTCATCAGGATTTGTATGCATAGCTCTCTTGAGTAGACTACTCTCCAGTCGTTAGGTGAGAAGCCTATGATGGCTTCATCAAATCCGTCAGCAAACAACACATCATCAGTGTCTGCATACTGCTCTAAAATATAGTCTTTAATCATAGCGCTCTAATTCTTTTCTTAGCTGTTTAATAGCTTTGCGTTCTCTTCTGATCATATACACCGACATAATCAGTACTAATACTAGTGTTACCATTACCTGATACTTTTAAATTGAATGTGCTCTAGGTCACATATATAAAAATCCTGCGTGTAGTTATCGTATCTTCTATCTGTTCTTGATACAACTTTCCAGTGCTTATGCGTATCACCTTTAACAATCGCCATATGTGTTCTATCCTTGTTGAATATCATATAGGCGTATGGCTTTGGAGTTGCGTTATCGTATGCTTTTTTCGCACATACCATAAAGTCTTTAAAGCACCAGTCTTCTGCGCAGGTAAACTGAGCTGATAAGTTTTTCACCTCTATCCTGTTTGATTCTCCTTGATTGTATACAAATAGATCACCATCATCAACAAAATCCATATAGTTTTGATGTGAGGTGCATTTTCTTAAACCACCTATACGAACATCTAAACCCTTTTGATAAAAGTATAAAGCCGCTGTAAAAACACCGGCAGTGCTATTGTCTAAATGACTAAGAAATTTATTTAGATTATTACTCATTTCTCTTTGGTGTTAAAGGTTTCTTCTACTCTTTTTATAAGATAATTAATTTCATACTCATCGTCATCAATAAACTCTTGCACCAATTCTGCTGCGTCTTTATCATTGTACTCTTTAGCATACCACTTTAGTCCACCTATAACATCATACACACCGTATTCATTAGGTGCTTCTTTCCATTTCTTAATCAATTCTTGCATTGGTGTTTTCATTTCTCTTTGCTGTTAAAGGTTTTGTAGAAATCTTCAAATGTTCCGTCTCCGTCACATTCATACATACCATCTTGCCAAGCAGACTCCA
>Ga0208298_1000725_pt1 | contig 13174 bp, 13 predicted proteins | sample 14BtaG_FD_184088 | JGI IMG/M metagenome (GOLD analysis project Ga0208298, IMG submission 184088) | Marine viral communities from the Subarctic Pacific Ocean - 14B_ETSP_OMZ_AT15311_CsCl metaG (SPAdes) (version 2) | ecosystem: Environmental > Aquatic > Marine > Oceanic | place: Pacific Ocean... | reverse complement strand
AGGTAGAGAAGTTCGCAGCAGAACAACTTGGTAGACGTAAAAGGGACGACTACACGGATGGTACAGTTCGTATTAAAGTTCCTTCACCGACACCTTAATAGGAGAAAAAAATTATGGCAATAACATCGGCAATATGTTCAAGTTTTAAACAAGAACTTTTAGAAGGAAAGCATGACTTTCAAACATCAGGTTCTGGTGGTCATACTTTTAAAATAGCATTATTTGATTCAGACGCTAGTTTAGGAGCTTCTACGACTGACTATTCAACTTCTGAAGAAATTTCAAATACATCTGGTTCAGCATACTCTGCTGGAGGTAAAGCATTAACAAACACAGGAGTTGGTTTAACTTCAACAACTGCCTTTACAGATTTTTCTGATATTTCATGGACATCAGCTTCATTCACTGCAAATGGTGCAATGATTTATAATACAACAACTAATGGTGGTTCAAGTACAACTGATTCAGTTTGTATTATAGCTTTTGGTTCTAACAAAACTGCAACTAACGGAACTTTTGAAATACAGTTTCCTGCAAACGATTCATCAAACGCAATCATAAGATTAGCATAAGGAGGGTCCAGTGCCCGACGTTTCTTCTGGATGGGGCCGATTAACCTGGGGACAGGCTAATTGGAACGAAGCTACAACTTTAAAACAAGGTTGGGGAGCAAAGTCTTGGGGTGAAGATGAATGGGGTCAACTTTCAGATGCTGTTGTTCAACCAACAGGTTTATCAATTACTTCAAGTGTTGGTTCTGTTACTAACGCAGTTAGTGTAACTGTAACTCCTTCAGGTCAATCATTTAGTTCTACACTTGGAACAATTTCAAATGTTATAGGTGTAACTGTTGAACCAAATGGATTGTTAATGAACGATCTACAAGGTTATGCAGCAGTAAGCATTGATGTTACACCAACTATTACAGGAAATTCTATTACAGCTGCGATTGGAGTTATAGATCCTAAAGATCAAGTTGTAGGAGCACCTACACTTACTGTTACTTCACAACAAGGAACTGCTGTTGCACCTAACGAAGATGTATCGGTTACGGGTTTATCAATTACATCAGAACAAGGAACTGCTACAGCAAGAAACGCTGTTGAAATTACAGCACCAACATTTACAGTTACATCACAACAAGGATCTGTAGTTGTTCCAAACGATGCAGTAGCACCAACTGGATTATCTATTACATCTGCTATAGGTTTTGTTGAAGGAACAGGATCAGTAGTTGTACCAACAACTGGTATATCTATAAGTGCTTCTATAGGAACTATTGTAGATATTCCTGATCAGATAATGGGATTAACTGGAGTATCATTTAGTTCTGCTATTGGTAGTATTGATCCTAAAGACCAAGTTATTGGATTACCAACATTTACAATGACATCAACAGTAGGAGAGCCTTTTATAATTCATTATCAAGATGTTGACACTGGCTCAAATACGGATTATAACGGAGTTTCAACAGGTTCGAATACGAGCTATTCTAATGTTGCAACTGGATCAAATACAAGTTATACTGACGCTGCATAGGAGATAAAATTTATGGCATCAACATATACACCTCTCGGTATAGAAAAAATGGCTACTGGCGAAAACGCTGGTACTTGGGGAACAAAAACAAACGCAAACTTAGATCTTATAGAACAGGTTCTTGGCGGTTATAAAGCAGTATCAATTGCTGGTGGTGCACAAACAACTGCTTTAACAGTTGCAGATGGTGCATTAACTGGAACAGCTCAAGCTAGAATGATTGAGTTCACAGGTTCAATTACAGGAAATCAAATAGTCACAATACCATTAGACGTAGAAAATTTTTATATTATTAAAAACACAACATCGGGTTCTTACACAGTTCAATTTAAATATGCATCAGGAAGTGGTGATACATTTACTTTTGCAACAACAAACAAAGGTACAGCAATTTTATTTGCAACAGCGAATGATGGAACTAATCCAGACATTATAGAAATTCAAACAGGAGGAGACGTTGTAGATGATACATCACCTCAACTTGGTGGTGACTTAGATGTTAACGGAAATAAAATTGTATCTACTTCAAATGGTAATATCGAATTAGAACCAAATGGAACTGGTGATGTCATATTAGATACTGATCAAGTTACTATTGGTGGCGGATCGGAAGTAGGACAAATATCTTCTAATGGCGCATACGATCTTAAACTAGTCACAAACTCAGGAACAAATTCAAGCTACATTAATATTGTAGATGCAGCTAATGGTAATACACAACTATATCCAAACGGAACAGGTGTAACAGAAATCGGTGGTGCAACAAACCCAGGTACAATTCAACTTAACTGTGAATCTAACTCCCACGGGATTAAACTACAGTCGCCTCCACATAGCTCAGGGCAGAGCTACACACTAAAATTTCCTACAGGAAATGTTACAGCAGATAGATTTTTAAAAGTAGAAAGTATCACAGGATCAGGTACAACAGGTGTTGGTCAATTATCTTTTGGAGAAGTATCAGGTGGTACTTCATGGCAAGCAGTTAAAACTTCTGGTTTTACAGCGGTAGCTGGTGAAGGTTATTTTATTAATACTACAGGTGGTGCAATAGAAATGGATTTACCTGCAGGAAGCATTGGTGATGAAATATCATTTATAGATTATGCAGGAACATTCGATACTAATGCATTAACAATTGATCAAAACGGAACAGAAAAAATTGCAGGATCAACTGATCCTTTAACAGTATCAACAGAAAGAGCAGCAAATACTTTAGTGTATGTAGACGGTACTCAAGGCTGGCTTCTAAAGAATAATTAAGGAGCTTAAATGGCAGCCTACAAAACATTAAAAGGCCAATCAATAAGACAGGTCGCTCAAGATCCATCCAATCCTCTACTAGGAGAAATTTGGTACAATACAACTCTTGGAGATTTAAAAGGATATCAAACAATTAATGCTGCTTGGGCATCTGGTGGTAATTTAAATCAAGGTAGAAGTAGTTTAGCAGGTGCTGGCACACAAACAGCAGGTTTGGCTTTTGGAGGTTCTTCTTATCCCCCATTAACTAGATATAATTTATCAGAAGAATATAATGGTTCATCTTGGGCTGAAGGAAATAATTTAAACACCACTAGAAATTCTATAGCAGGCTGTGGTACTCAAACAGCTGGACTTGGATTTGGTGGGTATATTGGCCCTGTTACGGCAGCCACTGAAGAATATGATGGAAGTTCTTGGACTAATGGTGGAAGTTTAAATACTGCAGGATATGATATGGGATCAGCAGGAACTCAAACTGCAGGTTTAGGATTTGGTGGATATAATACGCATACTAATATAACTGAAGAATATAATGGATCATCTTGGACAGCAGGTGGAGATCTTGGGACAGGAAGAAATACTCTAGCAGGCGCTGGAATACAAACAGCAGCATTGGCTTTTGGAGGAAGACCTGGAACTAAAAATAATACAGAAGAGTATGATGGTTCATCATGGACAGCTAGTAATACTATGAATGTAGGAAGAATGGGTTTAGCAGGATCGGGAATACAAACAGCAGCAATAGCTTTTGGAGGAGGTCCTCCTTCAGCTGCTAAAATAGCAACAGAATTATATGATGGAACGTCTTGGACAAGTAGTACTAATACATCTGTAGCACACCAACAAGGTGCAGGTGGAACCGCTTCACCAAATTCTTCATCTTTAATTTTTGGTGGTTCTGGAAATCAAGCAGGAACAGAAGAATTTACAGGAGCATTCAACGCAGCAAGAACGATAACAACAAGTTAAAATTATGAGCACATATAAAAATTTAATAGGAAAAGACGTAAACTTTTTAAGCACTGATCCAGACAACGCGGAAGCTGAAGGACAGATTTGGTATAATTCTACTTCAGGAACATTTAAATCTGTTGTTGCTAGTTCGGCGTGGGTTAGTTCTACACCTCTTCCAATAGCTACAAGCCAATCAGGAGGGGCTGGTGTAAACACAGCATCTTTAGTATTTGGTGGATCAAGTCCAGCTAATAATGCGGAAGACGCAACGTATGAATATAATGGATCAGGATACACTAACAGTGGAGATTTAAATACATCTCGTACAGGGATATCAGGAGCAGGGACTCAAACAGCAGCACTTGGTGCTGGAGGTTATTTATTTCCTGGAGGTTCAAATCACACTGAAACTTATAATGGAACTTCTTGGACAGCTGTAACAGCTATGCCAAGTGCAAATTCTTATTGTTCGTGTGGAACACAAACAGCGGCAATTTATGTTACATCTAGTACTACACTAGAATATTCATCACCTTCTTGGTCTAGTGGGGGAGGTTTAAATACTCCTAGAGCAGAGGCTTCTATGGCAGGAACACAAACTGCAAATATATTTTTTGGAGGAGGACCTCAAACATCAGCATCTTCTGCTAGTGAAGAATATGATGGAACAAGTTTTACAAATTCAGCTACAATGAACACTGCAAGAGGAATACAAATAGGTGGTTCAGGTGTACAAACTAGTGCCTTAGCTTATGGTGGAGCAGGACCAGCTGAGCCAAATAGAAGTGCGGCTACAGAATCTTTTAATGGAACCTCTTGGTCTACCGAAGGTAGTTTAGGAACTGTTACTAGTCAGATGCAAAAAGGAGGATCAACAAGTTCTAATTCTTCATCAGCTATTTCTGCAGGAGGTAATGCACCAAGTAGATCTTCTAAAACAGAAGAATATTCAGTTTCAATAAATACAATCACTGCAGCAGCATGGGCGAGTGGTGGTACCTTACCAGGTTCAGGAAGACAAGGTTATGGAGTTGGAACAGGAACACAAACAGCATCAATAATAGCAGGTGGACCTCCTACTAGCACTCAAAATCAATTTTATGATGGATCATCTTGGACAAATTTAGCTGCAATTCCAACAGGAGTTACAGATTCTCAAGGTTTTGGTGATACTGAAGAATTACTCATGGCAGGTGGTGGAACAGCAGAACCTTACGCAAGTTCTACATATGTTTATTCTCGACCAGGTGATTCTTGGACAGCAGTATCTTCTCCTGGAAATTTAAATACTGGTAGAGCACTTGGAGCTGGTTGTGGAGCCCTGTCAACTGCAGGAATAATTTCAGGTGGAACCACAGATAATTCTCCATTAGTTTTTTCAAATGCTACAGAAAGTTGGAATGGTTCAACGTGGACATCCGTAAATAATTTACCTACCGCTACAGGGCAGGGTATGGGAAGTTGTGGAACTCAAACTGCAGGTTTAGCTTGGTCTGGTCAAAATCCAGGAGATCCAACGGCAGAAGAAACATATGAATGGGATGGCACAAATTGGACATCAGGTGGAAATAGATCAACTGGAGTAAGAGCAGTTCGTGGAGGAGCGGGAACAGCAACAGCAGCTTTGACTTTTGGTGGTTGGTTAGATCCAGGAGGATCTACTGCTACAGAAGGTTATGATGGAACTGCTTGGTCAACAAGACCTAACATGGCAGGATCTGCAGCAAACAATTTTTCAACTGGAACACAAACAGCAGCTCTTCGTGCTGGAGGAACTGACGGACCTGGATACACAGCTGTAGAAGAATTTACTGGTGAAACAACTGCCGTAAATGCTAAAACAATAACTACTAGTTGATAATGAATACAATTAAGTATATAACAATAAATAAGGAGTAAACATTATGGCACTATTTATATATGGTACTGCTACAAACACTGGAAAAGGATTCTTTACTGCAGAAGACAGAAGAGCATTTTTTCTTAGAGGTTTTCCTGCAGACGTTTGGGTCGTTGGTAACAACGAAAAAGGCGCAATGTGGTTAGCTGAAAAGAACGGTGTTGAAAAAACTAAGTCAGAAGCTCAAGCTCTTGTTACAGCTGAAGTACAAGCTGCACAAGCTGCATGGGATGCTTTGTCTGATGAAGAAAAAAGCGGAACACCAGGTAGACCAACTGATATTACTCTCCCATAAAGGAATTTATAAATGGCTGAATATGAGAGTATACACGGTACAAAAGTAAAATACGTATCTTCGGATCCGACGTTAGATTCGTCAACCGAGGGACAGGTGTGGTATAACTCGACTTCAGGTGCAAACAAAGCATTAGTACAAATTAAAGCTTGGGCTAGTGGTGGTAATTTGCCAACAGCTACAAACAACAATGGGTCTGCTACTCAAGGAACTCAAACAGCATCTCTAAGTTTTGGAGGTGGTAGTACAGAACCTCAAACAATTGAATATAGTGGTGCTACTTGGACAACAAGTAATAATCTCGGTACTCCAAGATTTGTTTTAAGCGGAGCAGGAGTTCAAACGGCAGCTTTAGGTTTTGGGGGATACAAATCTGGTACATTTCAAACTGCAACTGAAGAATATAATGGATCATCTTGGACAGCTGGTGGAGCTTTAGGTACTGCACGTGCTAGTATGGGTGGCAACGGAACTCAAACAGCAGCTTTAGCTGTAACTGGTGCACCTCTTAGCCCAGGTACTCAAAGTGAAGAATATGATGGATCATCTTGGACAGCGGGTGGAAATTATCCAGTAGCACAACAAAGTATTGCAATAGCTGGATCACAAACAGCCGCATTAGGGGCAGGAGGAATAACAGGAGGACCACCTAATGGAAGCACTGTAGTAACTAATTATGATGGATCAAGTTGGACAGTTGTATCAGGTACAATTCCAAATGGACAAAACAGAGCTGCGTACGCTGGAACACAAACTCATGCTGTTGTTTTTGGAGGAAACATAAATACTCCTCCTCCAGCAGGACCAGGAACTCCTGGTATTGTAACTACAGCTACTAATGAGTGGGATGGATCTACTTTTACTATAACAGCAAACATGGCTACTGCTCGACAATCTTATGCAGGAGCAGGAACAGCAACATCTGCGATAGGTTTTGCTGGAGATAAAAACCCTGGAGCTAGTAATGACACAGAAGAATACAACTCTAGCCTTAATACAATTACACAGGCGGTTTGGTCAACTGGGGGTACTGTAAATACTATTGGAGACGTTTCAGCTGGAGCTGGGACTATGAATGCAGGTTTAAAATTTGGTGGTTATCCACCTTCAGGAGGAGGAGTTGGAACAACGGCAACTGAAGAATATAATGGATCGTCTTGGACTTCTGTAAACAGTATGAACACTGCTGGTTATGGTTTAACAGGAACAGGTTTACAAACAGCAGCGGTTCGTTTTGGAGGATATAGTGGAACAAATCTAAATAACACAGAAGAATATGATGGAACAAACTGGACAGCAGTAACTGCTGTGCCTAGTACTATTTCTTCAGCAACTGCATTTGGAGTACAAACAGCAGCAGTTCTTGCTGGAGGTTATGATGGATCTACTTGGCAACAAGATGCTTTAGAATATGATGGAACAAACTTTTCATCAGGAGGAACATTTCCTTCAACTACTGGTGCTCAATATGCAGGAAGTGCTGGAACACAAACCGCAGGATTATATTTTGGTGGTTATATACCACCAAGTGCATTAGGTGTTACTACAATAAGTTATGATGGTTCGTCTTGGTCAGCCGCAAATAACATGTTAATTAGTAGATACACAAGTGGGTCAGGAACTCAAACCGCAGCGTTAGCTCCAGGTGGTTATTCAAATTCAAATTCAATTAATCCAACAGCAGGAAACAATTTAGCTTGTGAACAATATGACGGAACTAATTGGTCTAATACATGTAGCAATAATATTACAAGGGGTTATCAAATAAGTTCAAATAGAGCTAGTAATGCACCAGGAACTACAGGTTTAGTTTTTGGTGGAAGTGCAAGTCCTTCTCCAGGTAATATTAACTCAAGTGAAGAATTTACAGGTGGTACAGAAGTTGTAACAGTTTCAACATTGACAACTAGTTAATAATCGTTATATATAAAGAATCGAAAGGAATTAATATGACAGAAAAAAGAAACATACATGCGTTAATAGAAAAAGAAGCACCAAGCTTAAATAATTTATTAGATCCAAATGATGTTAAAGAGTTTAAAGAAATGACATCTGAACTTAGAGACACGTGGACTAAGAAACAAGTATTTAGAACAGAGACAGAAATGAGAATGTCTGTGTTACAAGATGCAAAGTATCCAACTAAAGCTGCAAAGTATTGGCAGTGTGTTAGAGAACAAAACGTATTCTTAGAAAACTTAATGAGTCTATCATTTGATGCTAGACGTAACGAAGTTAAATTAAAAAGATTACAAGAAAAATTAAAAACAGAAGAAGATCCATTAAAAAGAGAACTACTTCAAATAGACATAGATGAAAAAACTTATTCTGTAGCTAACATGCAACTTGTGGCACGTGACAGAATGAGAGAAATTAAATTATGGTCAAGTCTTAAAAAGGAGTTTGACGATGGATCGTTTGATACTCAAGATGTTAACAGACATCAATTAGATTCATATCATTTAATTATGAAAAACAAAGCAGAAACATTGACATCAGGTTCATCGCAACCAGAAGTGTTTAATGTACTTGGACAATTACAAACTATAGAAAGAGTTAAAAAATCAGGAGAAATGATTTACAACAAGAAAGAACAATTGACCAATGACCTCGGAGCTAAAGAAAAATAAACAACTTTTATTTTTAGTAGCACAACCTAGATCGGGTAATACTTTGTTTACAAGTATTATGAATCAAAACCCTGAAATAGCATGCACACCTAACTCTATTACATTGGAGATAATGAAAGATTTGTTTTTGTTAAAAGATACTGATGTATTTCAAAACTACCCAGATCACAAATCATTAAATAATGTATTAGATTCTGTGTATGATAGTTATTACAAAGATTGGCCACAACCAATAATCATTGATCGTGGACCAGTAATAACACCTGGTAATTTTAAATTAATGCAAAAACATTTTAAACGACCATTTAAATGTATTGTATTATTAAGAGATCTTATAGATGTATTAGCAAGTTACATGAAGTGGTATACAGAAAATCCTGATTCATTTATTAATAAATTTGGATTACAAACTGATGAAGAAAAATTAATGATGATTATGAATAAAGAAGGTGCTGTTGCAAAAGAACTTGAGGCAATAAAAAATTCATATAACTATAAAGATATATGCCATTATATAAAATACGATGACATGGTAGCTAATCCAGAAAAGACATTTATTGATCTATATCAATTCTTGGGTATCAAACCATTTAAGCATAGCTTTCAAGACTTGAAACAGGTAGAAGTTAATGGTATGAAGTATGACGATACTATCGTAGGAAAGAATATGCATAACATAAGATCAGTAGTTAGAAAGGAATACAATCCTTACATAGAAAAAATTCCAGAAAGGATAAGACAGAAATATGGACACATCAGATTTTAATTTTATATTTTTAGGTCAGTCAGTGCTAAAGTATCAAGTGCCTGTTGATGTATATGATACTATCAATCATATTTATGAAACTAAATATCCTGAATTAAAACCTGCTAATAAACAATTAGTTGGTAAAATAGAAAAAGAACATAGTTTATTTTTTAATGGTGACGACAGTCCTAAGATGACTAAACATAATCATTTACCTGATAACGTATTAGGTTGGCTTGAATCAAAGTTTAGACATTATTTAAAATGGAATAAAGTTAACCAATATGATTTACATTTAAATTCTATTTGGGTTAACACAATGTTTCAACATGAATACAATCCAGTGCACGTGCACCAAGGATCATTGTTTACAGGATTGTCATCAGTTATGATTTTAAAATTACCAGAATCTTATGGTGTAGAATATTCATCACCTAATCAACCACAAAATGGTAGACTACAAATATTCGGTTCAGCTAGTGGACACTTTGCAAATGTAGACTATCAACCAGATATTAAAGAAAGAGACTTCTATATATTTCCATATGACATGAGACATTGTGTTTATCCATTTAATGGACCAGGGTTTAGAAGAACACTTGCTGCAAATATGGATGTGAGATATGACCCAATTAGAAATAGAGGAGTAAGTTAATGTACGAAAATAAAATTATAACAGAACCTAAATGGAAAAGTTGGATAGTTCAAACAACTACACCATTGTTTACACCTGAACAATGCAGACAGATTATTGCATCAGGTAGGGAACAAAAACCACAGACAGCACAAGTTGGTATGGGTAAACCAGGAGGTGGAACTGATACAAAGAAAAGAGTGACCACAATTAGTTGGATACCTTTTAAAGAAATGGGACACATGTATCAAGATCTAAATAACTTTATACAAAAAGCAAATGAAAATCATTTTGGTTTTGGAGATATAAGAATTACTGAGCAAGCGCAATTTACAGAATATCCAGAAGGTGGTTTTTATGATTGGCATATGGATTGTGATGTAAACATGCAGCACGAACCTCCCGTTAGAAAAATATCAATGACCCTTTTGTTAAATGATCCATCAGAGTTTGAAGGTGGAGATTTAGAACTAATGGCACCAGGTAAGTTTGCAGAGATGAAACAAGGACATGCAATTATATTTGCATCTTTTTTAAATCATAGAGTAAATCCTGTTAAACGAGGTGTGAGACAGTCTCTTGTTGTTTGGTTTGGAGGTAAACCATTTAGATGATAGCCGAAGGATTTTTTCCCACTCTTATATATGCAGAAGATGTAAATCTAGATACGAACCAATTAGCTAATGACATTGTTGCTTGGTCTAAACAAGACGAAGGTGTTAAAAAAACAAATGTAAATGGTTGGCATAGTCAAACAAATATGCACGAACTACCACAATTTAAATTACTAGTAGATGAACTATTTAAAATGCAACATCAGATATACAAAGAAGAATGGTTAGATAGACAACCAAGATTAGGTAACATGTGGGCTAATATAAATTATAAAGGTGGATATAATAAACCTCATATACATCCCAATAGTTTATTTAGTGGTGTATATTATGTGCAAACAGAACCCGACTGTGGAAAACTTGTTTGTAATGATCCAAGACCAGGAATACAAACAAATATGCCTGCAAGAGTTAAAGGTCAACCACCAAAACATTTATGGAGAGAAGTGCATTTAGAACCTAGAATAAATAGAATAATTATGTTTCCTTCTTGGTTGTGGCATTGTGTTGAACCTAATGAATCTAATAACCTAAGAATATCAGTGAGTTTTAATTTTATACAAGATGGCTTTCAATAAATATCAAGTAATTAAAAAAGCAATTAGCTACGAGTTAGCTAACTTTATATTTAACTATTTTTTACTTAAACGTGATGCAGTTAAATGGATGTATGATAATAATATAACTTATGACAATGGTATGTTAGGCACATGGACGGATCAACAGATTCCAAACACTTATTCTTGTTATGCTGATCCTGTAATGGAGACTCTTTTAATGAAAGTATTACCAATAATGCAACAAGAAACAGGCCTAAATTTAATTCCAACTTATTCATACGCTAGGTTATATAAGAATGGAGATGAATTAAAAAGACATAAAGACAGGCCAAGCTGTGAGATATCTACTACTGTAAACTTAGGGGGAGACCCTTGGCCTATATTTATTGATGGTACAGGTGCTAATTCTGTCATCGATGAATACAACAATATACATAAACCAGATGCTCCTAAAGGCACGAAAGTCCTACTTGAAGTTGGCGATATGCTAGTATATAGTGGATGTGAATTAGAGCATTGGAGAGAACCTTTTGAAGGAACTACTTGCGGACAAGTATTTCTTCACTATAACCATGTAAATGGTCCTTTTGCTGAAAAGAATAGGTTCGACAGAAGGCCAATGTTAGGTATTCCACCAATACGGAATACATAATATAATGAGGTTATATGTTACAAAAATTAGGATTCCTACCGGGGTTTAATAAACAAGTCACATCAACAGGTGCTGAGTCTCAATGGACAGGTGGGGAAAACGTTCGTTTTAGATATGGTACACCTGAAAAAATAGGTGGCTGGAATCAATTAGGGGAATCAAAGCTTACGGGAGTTGCAAGAGGACTTCATCATTTTGTAAACAAAGCATCTACTAAATATGCAGCTATAGGAACTAATAGAATTTTATATATATACTCTGGAGGAGTGTACTATGATATACACCCATTAGTTAATCCATCAGGTACAACTTTATCAAATTGTTTTACAACTACCAATGGATCTCCAACAGTTACTATTACTTTTCCAGGAACACATACATTTGTAGCAGGAGACATTATAACTTTTACTAATTTTTCTACTGCAACTAATTCTAATTATAGTGCATCAGATTTTGATGACTTAAAATATATGGTAACAAGCGTACCGACCAACGATACTTTAACTATTACAATGGATAACAATGAGTCAGGTAGTGGAGCAACTACATCAGGAAGTGTTAAATATTATCAATACTACCATGTAGGACCCGCTGAACAAATAGGATCTTATGGTTGGGGTATATCTTTATTTGGTGGAAGTATTTTAGGATCATTAACTACTACTTTAAATGGAGCTTTATTAAATGATACCGCTGGTACAGGTGGATCAGGAACAAGTGTTACATTAACAAGTACAACTGGTTTTCCAACATCAGGAACTAATTATATTCAAGTAGACAATGAAGAAATTTCATACACAGGTGTATCAGGAAATGATTTAACTGGTATTACTAGAGGAGCAAGAGGTTCAAGTAAAGCCGCCCACTCTAATGGTGCAACAGTAACTAATACATCTAGTTGGACTGGATGGGGATCAGCTGCAGCTAACACTGACTCAGTAACAGATCCTGGTCTATGGTCTTTAGATAATTTAGGTACAACCCTTATTGCATTAATACATAACGGAGAATGTTTTGAATGGGATGCTGATGCAGCTAATGCAACAGCAACAAGAGCAACTATTATTACGGGTGCACCAACAGCGTCACGTGATATGTTAGTATCTACTCCCGATCGTCACTTAGTATTTTTTGGAACCGAAACAACTATCGGTGATAAAACAACCCAAGATGATATGTTTATTAGGTTTTCAGACCAAGAAGACATAAATAATTATGTGCAAAGTTTAGAAACGACAGCTGGTTCACAAAGACTGGCTGCCGGATCACGGATCATGGGTTCAAAGCTGGGTAGAAATGCACTTTACATTTGGACTGATACATCGCTATTTACCATGCGTTTTGTTGGTGGGGACTTTGTTTTTGCTTACGAACAAGTGGGT
>Ga0208298_1000723_pt1 | contig 13188 bp, 17 predicted proteins | sample 14BtaG_FD_184088 | JGI IMG/M metagenome (GOLD analysis project Ga0208298, IMG submission 184088) | Marine viral communities from the Subarctic Pacific Ocean - 14B_ETSP_OMZ_AT15311_CsCl metaG (SPAdes) (version 2) | ecosystem: Environmental > Aquatic > Marine > Oceanic | place: Pacific Ocean... | reverse complement strand
TAGGTTTACCCATGTATGAACTGTGGATCCGCGTTGACGGATACATTGAAGGCAAGAAGTTGTCACGCGCAAGCAAGTCTGTAGACTTGCTGCAAAAGCGCGCATCTGACTTCTTTGAAGCCACCGTGGAGTTCTGCGATGAACTAAACTCAAGTGCTCAATGCATCTGGGTTCAGCTCGCAGATAGTAAGATTCCTATCGGACTAATCAAACGCAAATGATCCTATTCCTACTGCTCGGCTATCTAGTAGCCGAGCCTGGTGCATGCATAGTAGATCAATGTGATGGAAACATCTGCCTTATCGAGACTCCAGAAGGGAACGTAGAAGTTCCCCGACGACCTCACTGGGTAGAAGGAGCACGTATCAAGTGCCCTCCAACCAGCATTGATCCTACCTAAGGGTCTCTAGCTTAATGGTTAGAGCGTCGGCCTTTTAAGCCGTAAGATTTGGGTTCGAGTCCCAAGGGACCCACCAATTTCCCCGCGCGCGGGTTGCAAAAACAGTTAATCCATTTCTGCGATTTTTCGGCGTTGGAAACTCAAGGAAAGCCGCCTGCAAGGGCGGCTTTCTTCTGCGAGGTAACAACACATGAATCCAACAAGAAAGCAAGAATGGCTAGCGGCTCTAAGATCAGGCAAATACCAACAGTACCAAGGCGCACTATCAGGTGGTCCTGATGGCAAAAACCTTTGCTGCCTAGGTGTTCTAAACGACATCTCCAATCTTGGAGAATGGGACAGCACCGGCGCCTACGTAATCGGCACCGATCTTCATTGCGATCACGAACAGTATGATCCTACAGCTGTTGAGAAAGAATTTGCTCACGCAGTTGTTGTCTACTGGGCTGATTTGTCCAGCCAGAATCCACTGGTAGACATCGGTGATAAGCGATGGACTGGGCTTGTAAGCAAGGTGACTGTCAAGGACGGCAAAAGATTCTTGGAGATCTCTGAGCTAAACGACGAAGGCTGGACCTTCGCACAACTAGCTGACTTGATCGAAGCGCAACTATGATTCCTCAATGGTTCTACAAAGCGCTTAAGAACGAACTGCGCGACCTGCTCACAAAGTACGTAACCGTAGACCTAGAGTACTACGAAGATCGTATCTGCATCACACTGTACTTTGATGGCAGCATCATTGCAGAAGCAGAAGCATACAACTACTAAAGGACTCACCATGCCAATTGAACACCGACATGGCGATCTACTCGCCGCCAACATGGATGTGCTAGCCCACGGATGCAATTGCTTTTGCACAATGGGTGGAGGCATCGCCCGAGCCATTCGAGCCAAGTACCCTGAAGTATACGTAGCCGACTGCAGCACTCGCAGCGGCGACCGTTCCAAGCTTGGAACCTACAGCTACTGCCTAGCATACGACGGCACTACTGTCTTCAACTTGTACACTCAATTCACTTACGGAAGCGGACTGCAAGTAGACTACGAAGCAGTCATGGCTTCCATGTACAAAATGAAAGACTGGCTAGACGCTGCAGACCCTGAGTGCGCAAAGCAAGTAGGCTTCCCTCACATCGGCTGCGGTCTAGCAGGTGGCGACTGGAAGGTAGTGGAGGAAATCATTGAAACCGTATTCAACGATCGCACAGTGTACGTCTATGTACTCTGACTTCATTGTTCCACCAGCTATTGCGCTGGTAACAAGCACACCAGCAACACCTAATTCAAACGACGAGCCACAAATGTGGTCTGTACCCAAAGGGTCGTCGATGGTGAAGACTAGGAAAGAGTGGGCTTCAAGAAACAACAAAAGCCGTGGCCACCGCTGGTCCCCCTGGCCATCAGCAAGAACCCCTGTAGTACACGTACGAGATAATACTCAACCAATTGCAGATTCACTCGTACCAATTGATTTTGGAGCCAGCTATCACGACCCCTACTTGATTCTGCTAGTAAACAACCAATGGTACTATCATGCAGGCCTCAGATTCATGAAAGAAGTGGCTAGCACCCATGGCATCCGACTGGGATGGCCGCTAGCTGGTGAATACGGCTGGTACAAACAAGACTACACAGAATGTGAACTCTTTCTTGTAGGCGGTACCCTGGCGCAAAAAGCCGGGCTAGGCTTCTAATACAAAGGGCCCTGGTTTTCCAGAGCCCTTTGACCTGATTGCTCAGATGAGTTATCAGTCGAAAGTCATTGAAGCGTACGCTGGGAAACCAGGCACATTCAAAGGCGTCACCTTCATAATGAAGGTTGCACCAGAAGCGCCAGCCTGGTCAGTAACATCAAGAACAATAGCTCCTGCTGTAGTACTGGTCACCAGCATGCGCGACAGGTCATCAACTGATACCAAGGTGCCAGTTGTAGGACTGAAGTCTGCTTCAGTAGAAGCAGTAGCAATCAACATGTCATCTCCAGCAAAGAGCTCAATCAGACACGTAATAGCTTCATCAGCTACGACATAGTCATTAAGAGCTTCCTGGAATGTAGTGAGCGAAATGCTCACAGCAATCACATCAGCTGCTTCGGTTCCAACACTAATTGTTGGAAGATAACGCCTCTGACGGAGCATACGCTCCTGAACGAAACCACGAGCGCCACCACCGTAGGCGCTTGAACTTGAATTTGGCATTCTTACCTCCATAACTGTAAGTTATCCGCCCTCACATCGCCAAAGATGAGTGCCCACTAGGCACTGGGACGGCCAAGCACATACTAACTGGTCCGGCAGACTCCGGTCAATCACAAGAGAAATGGAAATGGCTAGCAGAACTTTGTTCCAATCAGCTCGTACCTCACCACGTCCAGCAGATACCCGTAACAACGCAGGTGGACGTGCATACAGCGTAGAAAACCAGGTGGCCTTGGCCATGCTGGCTTGTACCGGTACGTTCAACAACACTTTTTACGTCAGTGGCGCAAACCAACTGACCGACATGCTCAGACTGGCTCGTGCATGCGACCCCATGTGGGTTGCACGCGTCGCAGTTTATGCTCGCACCAGCGGACTCATGAAGGATGCACCAGCGTTGCTGGTTGCACACCTGTTCAGCTTGGATGACAAGGCCGCGTTCAAGGCCGCGTTCCCCCGCGTTATCAACAACATCGGACAGCTACGCAACTTCGTACAGATGGTGCGTAGCGGTGTAACTGACAGAAAGTCCTTTGGTACCAGCGGAAGGAAGATGATCGCCACCATGCTCAACAGCATGGATCCAGGGCGCATCTTCTGGCAAGCATACGGCACCAACCCTTCCTTCAAGGACGTACTGAGCCTAACGCACCCCAAGCCTGAATCAGCTGCACATGATGCACTCTTCGGATACTTCATGGGCAAGCCTTATGAGCTAAGTGAACTGCCGGAGAACATCCAGAACTTCGAACGCTTCAAGGCTGGCGACACCAACGAGGTACCGGCAGTACCGTTCTTGCGTCTCACAGCGTTGAACTTGTCAGTAATTCAGTGGCGCGAGGTTGCTCGCACCATGTCTTGGAATCAGCTCCGCATCAACATCAACAACCTCACTCGCAAGGGTGTGTTTGCTGATGCTGGCACTACCGCATACGTTGCCGACAAGCTTCGCAACCCCAAGGCCATCCTTGGGGGCAGCACCTTGCCGTTCGCCGTGTACAACACGTATCTGAACCTCGACCCCAGTGTGCCGACTAGCATCAAGAACGCAGTCGCCCAAGCAGTAGAAATTTCAGCACGTAATGCACCGGCACTAAAGGGTGAGACCTTGGTTCTCGTAGACTGCAGTGGCTCTATGAGCTCGCCAGTCACCGGGTACCGTGCAGGCGCTACCACGTCAATGACATTCAACATGGCTGCTACGTACTTTGCTGCCTCACTAGTCAAGGCCAATCCAGATCACGTAAAGGTGCTGGGTTTCGACATTCAGGTCTACGAACCTAAATTCAACGCCATGGACTCTGTAGCTACAATTGCTCAAGCAATTGGTACTAGCGGTGGAGCAACCGACTGCGGCGTAGGACTACGTTGGGCTCTTGCTCACGGTGCCAAATGGGACAACATCATCATGATCTCAGACAATGAGAGCTGGATGAACAGTTCACGATGGAACCGCACAGGACTTACTGGCCGCCATGGATGGGGCTATCGCCGCAAGGGATGGGCTGACAACAGCGCCACCACCACGCAAGCCGCATGGACAGAGTACAAGCGTCGTCGTCGAGGAGCTAAGCTCTTTTGCATCGACATTAGTCCCAGCACAGGCACACAAGCTGCCAACGATCGCGACGTGATGAACGTCAGTGGTCTCAGTGATGCTGTCTTCTCCGTAGTTGCTCACGTAGCAGAAACCGGTGGAGCCACCAGCTGGCAAGATATCCTTGGTCAAGTAGACCTAGGTTAATCAGAGAGCGCCCTTCGGGGCGCTCTCCCAATTTGGAGAACCAATGATTTCAGTACCTATGACGCTGACACCAGCGCTTGTAGATGCACTAGCACTAGACAATCAAACACCAGAAGGCTACAGACCAGCATACAACGGAGAAAGTGTAGGTTTGGATCTGTACAATGCTGGACCAAACTTCGCTATCCCAAGCGTTCTAAGTATGCCAAACGCCTACGATCTCTACAGTATGGCAGATGATCCAGAAATCAAAACTTGGCTTGACATCCCAGAACGACTAAGAAAGGCTGTATTCAAAAAGCTTATGCCAACTGGAGTTAAGACAGTAATTCCCGTAGGTTACGTTGGAATTATCAAGGAACGAGGTTCTATTACAAAGAGCCCACTTCTGTCTAGGGCAGGAGTTATCGATCCAGGGTACTCTGGAGAGATCTTTGTTAACATGGTGAATGTCTCACCTGAGTTGATGACAATCAACGCAGGTGCAAAGAGTCCTTTCCAACTGGTAGTAATGGCTTGCACAAGTTTCTACAAGATTGTAGACGAAGAAGAGTTCCAGCGACTACACGCTAGCACTCAACGAGCAGAAGGACTGATCGGAAGTTCCGATTAGTGTCCTTTCGGATATAGCCCCTGCTCTAGAAGAAGCCTTTAAGCTAGGCTATTTTTCAAATTGGATTATTCCCACAAAGCGATGATTAAAGTAAGAAAATTCACCCTGTCAATGAAGTTCCTGGAGCCCTACAAAACTCAAGAAGTACCCTGGGGTGGCCACGGGTTGGGCTACGTAGTGTACAAGCGCACATACGCTCGTCGACTAGACGACAACAATCCTGAAGCAGGGACTGAAGAATGGTGGCAAACATGCAGGCGAGTAATCGAAGGCATGTTCATGATGCAGAAGCGTCATTGCGTAGAGATCGGAGTACCTTGGAACGATACCAAGGCTCAGGCGACTGCAAAGGTAGCTTACGACAGACTATTCACTCTCAAGTGGACTCCACCAGGTCGTGGCCTGTGGATGATGGGTACCGACTTCGTAGAGAACAAAACTGCTGCCGGACTATTTAACTGCGCATTCAGAAGCACAAAGGACCTAGCCACCAAAGGCGGCTACTTGTTCCAGTGGATGATGGATGCACTCATGGTCGGCATCGGCGTAGGCTTTGATACCCTAGGCGCCGGCACAATGGTCATTCAATCCCCAGGATCAATGCATCCTACTCCCGAACCAGTTGACGGTAGAGTAAACGAATACGTTCAGCTTGATGGCTGCTGGTACTGCATTGTAGACGACAGCCGAGAAGGCTGGGTAGAAAGCGTACGCATTCTACTAAACGCCTACTACTTCGGATACGAACTACCTGAATTCGACTACAGCAGAGTGCGCCTAGAAGGCGCACCTATTCGTGGATTCGGAGGTACAGCTAGCGGACCAGGACCACTACAAGATCTACATGCACAGCTTGTTCTCCTGTACGAAGCTGCTGTTGACAAGCTGATCAATAGCGAGATGATTGTCGACACGCAAAACCTCATTGGACGCTGCGTAGTAGCAGGTAACGTACGACGCAGTGCCGCACTAGCAATGGGACAAGCAGACGACAACAGGTTCTTGCTGCTCAAGGATCCAACTCAGATTCATGAATGGGAAGCAGAGCTTGCTACACTAGCTGAACAGTTTCCTATTCCAGACGTAATCCAACCTGAAGAGCTTGCTGAACTGATCGGAACGGATCTAAAGCTCGTAGTGGAAGCAGATTTCAGCTGGGACGGACCTCCTATCACTGATGAGATGCTTGCTGCCTACAACAGACAGGAAGAACTCAAAGACCTCATCGCCAACCATCCACTACGTCACCATCGCTGGGGCTCCAACAACAGCGTGAACGTCAGTGGCGTTCAGGACTACACTCCATACGCTGAGCTGACCGTACGCAACGGTGAGCCAGGTTACATCTGGCTGGAAAACGCACGGCACTTCGGTAGAATGAAGGATCCTGCTCGTGAAGATGACCTGCTAGTCATGGGCTTCAACCCGTGCGTTACAGGCGACACCTGGGTGCCAACTGATCGTGGGTACAAGCAAGTAACCGACCTAGTCAATGCCCAAGACCTTAGTTTGCAAGTCAATGGCAAGTACTACAATGCGCTATCTAACGGCTTCTGGCAGACAGGCGTGAAGCCGGTCCTAAAGCTCAGTACTCGCGAAGGTTATGAGCTTAAGCTCACTGCCGATCACAAGGTACTGACAACCAACAGATCCTGGGTAGAAGCCAAGGATCTACGCTACGGAGACCGCATTGTTCTGAACAACCACAGAGCAGTGCAAATGGAATCAGTTGTAGACCACAAGCATGCCGAAGGATTCCTTCTAGGCCTCCTTGTAGGTGATGGAACCTTTGCCGCAGGTGAAGCAGTACTAAGTTTCTGGGACCCTCAGCTTGCTCTGGCAGCTTGCACTGCGTACGAACAAGCATTTGGAGCTCGTGAACCCGGTCTGTCCTTCATCGAGGATCGAAATGAATGGCGTCTACGTCGGAACGCAATCACCCAAATTGCAGCCGAGTACGGTATCACCCAGGGTAGCAAGAGAAACATCGACAAGCTAATGAGTTCGTCCGACAGTGTTCTTCGAGGTTTTCTACGCGGTCTATTCGACGCCGATGGAACTGTAATTGGCAGTCAGCAAAAGGGAGTGAGTGTCAGGCTTTGCCAGAACGATCTCCAAATGCTCAAGTCAGTACAGCGCATGCTTCTTCGTCTCGGAATCACCAGCACCATCTACCAAAACCGTAGAGAAGCTGGAAAATACGAACTCCCTGACGGACAAAGCGGATACAAATTGTACAGCTGTAAGGCAGTACACGAACTAGTCGTCTCCAACGAAGATCTAGTTCACTTCAACAGCCAAGTCGGCTTTGCATCAACAGCAAAGCAAGAGCGTCTTTCTACAGCGCTCGCCAATTACAAGCGAGCGCCTAACAAGACCAAGTTCTATGCACACTTCGAAGACCTAGAATATCTGGGTGAAGAAGCTGTGTACGATGTAACTGTTGAGGATGTACATGCATTCGATGCCAATGGACTTTATGTTCACAACTGTGTCGAACAACAGCTAGAAGACGCGGAGCTATGCTGCTTGGTAGAAACCTACCCCTGGCTACACGAGAGCTACGAGGATTACCTTGTTACTCTCAAGATCGCTTACTTGTACGCTAAGACAGTGACGCTGGCTAAAACCCAATGGGCTGAAACCAACGCCATCATGTTGAAAAACCGACGCATTGGCTTGTCCATGAGTGGTTTCATCCAAGCTGCGTACCAGAAAGGCTTCCAGACCATGTTCAGCTGGTGTGACAACGCTTACGAGTACGTACGAGCACTAGACAGCACATACAGTGACTGGCTGTGCGTACCGCGTAGCAAGCGAACCACATCTATTAAACCCAGTGGCACAGTAAGCAAACTCAACGGCTCAAACCCAGGCATCCATCATCCAGAAGCAGAATTCTATATCCAACGGATTAGGTTCGCTGAAGATAGTGATATGCTTCCAGCCCTTCGGGCTGCTGGGTACCACGTGGAACCCTGCGTATACAGTCCACGTACTCAAGTAGTTAGCTTCCCCGTGCACGAACAAGAATTCGTGCGTGGCAAAAAGCAAGTCAGTATGTGGGAGCAGCTAGAGATCGCTGCATCCATGCAATACTACTGGGCAGATAACAGTGTGTCCGTTACCGTAACTTTCCAAGATCACGAAGCCGCCAGCATCCCCCATGCTCTTGCACTCTACAGCAAGAGACTGAAAGCTGTTAGCTTCTTGCGCTACAAGGAAACAGGGTACGCACAGGCTCCTTACGAGCCTGTTGACGAGGATACTTACAATCAGATGCTAGCAGCTTGCACTCCAGTTCAACGAATTAACACCGGTGAACGTGCAGCAGGTGAGCGATTCTGTAGCAACGATAGTTGCGAGATTGATTTTGGAGACGAAAATGGGATTCTTTGACAGACTTGTAGATACCGTGGTGGCGATGCCAGCTCGTGTTCTAGCCGTACCAGTAAAGCTACTAGATGACGTAACTGAGCCTGCCCTAGCAGGCGAGTCCCTAGTGGGCGACTTGGCTGACCAGGTCAAGTACGTAGTAAAGGGAACGTCTAAGAACAAGCGATGGGATGGTCATAACACTACCGGTGAACGCGACTAACTCGTAGAGGAGCAGCGCCGCAGGCGCTGCTCTTTCTTCGAGGGAGGTGTAGAAGTACACTTTCGGAGTTGACAACTAGTAGCCTTCAGGCTACAAATACAGTTCAGCTGTTTGAAAACTCTATAGTGAATGACCCTGCCGGCAAACCGGCATATGGGGCGCTAGCTCAATTGGGAGAGCACCGGCTTTGCAAGCCGTAGGTTACGGGTTCAAGTCCCGTGCGCTCCACCATGTCCACAAGGACATCGCCTACGCTGTAGGCACAAGTTGAGAATGTTCTGCACGAGATCTCACTCTAATCACAAGTGCAACTGATGGTTAATTGAAATACCAACACCTATCAGTTTACGACGACTCCGGAAGAGACTCTGGATAGGTAGAGAAAAAGAGCTAAACTCTTGATCAAGTAAACAAAGTAAGCCGGCCAGCCCAAACGTCTACCAAAGCAAGTTGCTTACCTCTTGGCACCTACAAGGAAGGACAATCAGAAAGAATTGAAGTACGATCGTGGCTTCGGTCATTGACTGCAGAGAATAGGTCTGTTGACGCTGGAATAAGACAGCTGCCCCCCGGAAACCAAACGAATGTGAAGAGCCAGGAACTGGCGGTGGCAACACCAATGGCGCCGAAGCAATTCGCATTACGAGGTTTCCGGGGTAAGTTTCTCCCAGCAACCGAGGGGGTATATGCTGTTAAAGTAGGCAGCTCGGTCTGTAAAACCGTAGTCTCTGACACGAGTGGGTTCAATTCCCTCTACCCTCACCATGTGATGCGAGTAGCGCGGGGCTACGCAGTACTGTGCACCTGTTGCTATATGCACCGTAAGGAATCTTACCATCACAACCATCTAGCGGGTTGACCGAGTGGCTTAAGGTGCACGCCTGGAAAGCGTGTGTGCCCGCAAGGGCACCGCGGGTTCGAATCCCGCACCCGCTGCCAATCAGGAGACGTGGTCGAGTGGTTTATGGCTCTGGTCTTGAAAACCAGCAGGGTACGGAAGTGCCCTCGTGGGTTCGAATCCCACCGTCTCCTCCACATGAAGTACAAACACACAAACGAAACCAATAGTAGGCTTCTGCTACTATCTGCAGTCTGCTATGCTTTAGCATTAGCAGGTCTAATTTTCTAACACACTGGGGATTCGTCAAGTTGGTAAGACCCGGGTTTTTGGCACCCGTATGCGCAGGTTCAAATCCTGCATCCCCAACCACTTACCAGGAATAATCGTGGGATTCGAACACGTAAGAATCGAAAAGAAATTCACCATCTCTCATGTCTATCGCGACTGGCTAAACGACATGGGCTTCCACGGAGCAGCCAGGTACGAACTCACAGCAGACTACGAAATAGACAAGGGTAAGGCTAAACCAAACCCATGCGTGTACCTGACTGTCACTGACTGCACACGACAAATTAGCCTGGACTTCTCTGGAAACACAGAAAACGACGGCACGGTAGAAAACAACATCAAGAAAGCGCAACGACTAATCTCTGCGCTGAACCTGGTGATCCTACACCTCAAAAACGAAGTCGAAGGAGAACAAGTCTCCTTCGCAACGACCACCTAGGTCTCGTGGCGGAATTGGTAGACGCGCAGCGTTGAGGTCGCTGTCCGCTTCGGCGGGTCCGGGTTCGAGTCCCGGCGAGACCACCAACAAACCAATAAACAAACCAAGAGACAAACCATGCTGTACCATTGGAGAGGATGCCCTGAAAGCATCGAGTACGTACGAACTCTAAGTTCGATCGTTACCGCAGAAACCCGAGACTACTACCAAGATGTAGTTGTCTGCGTAGGTGGAGACGGTACGTTGCTTCAAGCAATTCGCACCTGCACCAACCTTACTCGGTTCCTTCCAATCAATCTAGGTACCCGCGGGTACTTGATGAACAGAGCTACACCTGCAAAAGACCTTGCAGAAGCTATCAATCAGAAGCTTCTGCACGCCTACCAGTTCCCCCGGCTACACGATGGTCATCGTTGTGCTCTAAACGAGATTGCTGTAGTACCTGCAGCAGATCAAAGCGTTAAGTTGCACGTCAGCATCGATGGAGTACCAGTTAGCTCCGAACCTGTCATTGGTAGCGGAGTACTAGTTGCCACCGGTGCTGGAAGCACCGGTTGGAACATGGCAGCTGGAGGAAGTGCACGACATGCACTTTCTGCAGACTTGTCACTCACGTTCATCAACGCATACTCACCACGGGTTCCCCCTATGGTGGTACCGTTTGACAGCAGAATCACCGTGACTCCGCACGAACGGAACAAAAGGCCTGCCCGCACACGCATTGACGGTGTTTCTCAGCCCAGAACGCACGAACAGGTCTTCCACATTGACCTATCAGGTACTCCAGTAGAAATTCTGTACATGCCTGACCACAATTTCACGCGACGCATGATCGCTAAGGTAATTCGATGATTAACACTCAAGCCATCCGTCACCTTAGTGACCTGGATACAACTCCGTTCATGAACAGGGTTGTGAAGTCCCAGGAAGAGCTAGGTGAAATGGCGGCTGCTGCCTTGGTGGCAGCTGCCAGCCCCAACGCTAGTGCATCTGCAGACGACAATCTTCTAGAAGAAGCAACTGATGTTGTAATCTGCGCACTAGATGTATTGTTTGCCGCCGGCTACCAAGAGTCACAGATCGTGCAAATGATCGACACCAAGTGTAGAAAATGGGCGCGGAAGCAAAACGCACTCAACGCACTCAAGGTAGAAAGACAGTTCTCTTTTGTGAAGAGGTAGATGGACAACACGTTCTACTCAACTACGACGGTAAGAAGTTCTGGCTTACAGTAAGCCAGGAGCCAATCGAACCAGCTGCACCACCACCACCAATCAGCACGTACAACAGATGGACGCTAACATTGTTCTTCGTGCTGCTGCTTGTTCTAGGATTTTTCTGCGGAAGTATGTAACATGCCCAAGCTATCTACGAAACGCGAACAAATCAACAACTTCTGCAACTCAAAAAAATACACTGGGCGGAAAATTTCAGGAGGATTGGTCGAGTGGTTTAAGACAGCGGCCTGCTAAGCCGTAGGGCCGAAAGGTCCTCATGGGTTCAAATCCCATATCCTCCTCCACTGTCGTTAAGGATGAGCAACGTGATTCGAGTCGGTGACGTGCCGGGGCTGCGGGAGTTCCTGTACCAGTATCTGGGCGCATGGAACCTGAGCGCACCTTCAGACGCGAGCGGGCGGACCCTCCCCCTTCCCACGCTACTGGCGTTGATCCAGCAAGTGCTTTGACATCTACTAGATAGCAAGTTACAGTGCTATCACACTGGGGATTAGCCAAGCTGGTAAGGCTACGGGTTCTGGTCCCGTGACGCGTAGGTTCGAACCCTACATCCCCAACCAGGAATTCTCATGACACAGTACAAACAATTTCAACTTCGTGACGGCACTACCACTACTACTTGTTGGCTACCAACAATCAAGAAAGGTATTGTGCTAGAACCTGGTATGAAAGTGACTCTGTCTGATGCACAGAGTCGTTGGTGGACGATTGAGAACATCGGTACTACCACTCGTACTAAAGAAGAAGTAAAGAGAAAAGAACGCATTGCCAGAAAGTACAGGCAAGCAACAGACATTTAAGATACTCTAGCATGAACTTCTCGATGACAATTGGCGCAAAGCAAAGTGCACTTATCTAGTTCGGCTTCAAGCCTGCTCCAAGACATAGTGTTTCCTGCACCAATTTGAAACTCCTTCTGACTTGGATCTAAGTGATGGAATTCTAATGCAGCGATACATTTACTGTATCCACAGATTCCACACTTTTTGCCCTTGTACTCAAGAGCTTTGATCTTTAACATCTTTCGGCGGCGGTCCACATGATACTTGTTTCTGCACTTCCGATTGCAAAACTTCTTAGGACCTCGTTGACCAACTGGTGTACTGTTGTTACAGGTATGCCATGCACAAATCATATTAACCTTCCTGGGTTAATTCAAACGTAACACACATGGACCGTAAGCTCAAATGGTGGTAGCGCTCGACTGTTAATCGAAGGGTCGCGGGTTCGAATCCCGCACGGTTCGCCATTGTACACCCTCATTACGCTCCCATCGTCTAGTTGGACCAGGATACCGCCCTCTCACGGCGACGACGCGGGTTCGAATCCCGCTGGGAGTACCATTCCTCAAGCCCCCAGAACAAAATGAATTACAGAACTCTACTCAAGTTCGCCGCATATGCTACTGCTTGTATCGCACTTGCGTTCCTGACTGGCACTACCACTGTACTGTGGTGGCTCGTCTGGGCAACGCTAGCAGTTGTGCTTGCCGCACTACCAGCAGCAGCAATGCTAGAAGGTCTCCTCGATGCTCTAGAAGACATCGACTTTGGAGACCTAGTAGACTAAGAGCCTCCCTCAAGGAGGCTCTTGCCTTTAGTGAGACAATGTCAGAAACAAAGTATACCCCGAAGCCCTCAGGAACTAACCTCTTCATTGAGGAGTTCGACGTAAAGCCCGTCAGCGCCAGCGGCCTGTCGCTACCAGACAGCATGAAGCAAACTTTCTTTGGAGTAGCATTCGCTGGATCAGATGCCACACTGCCAGTAGGTACCATCGTAATCCCGTCTGTAAAGAAGAGCCTCAAGGCCCGCGTAGGTGACACC
>Ga0208298_1000722_pt1 | contig 13200 bp, 13 predicted proteins | sample 14BtaG_FD_184088 | JGI IMG/M metagenome (GOLD analysis project Ga0208298, IMG submission 184088) | Marine viral communities from the Subarctic Pacific Ocean - 14B_ETSP_OMZ_AT15311_CsCl metaG (SPAdes) (version 2) | ecosystem: Environmental > Aquatic > Marine > Oceanic | place: Pacific Ocean... | reverse complement strand
CTCTTATACAAGAAGCAATTGCAAAAGCAACAGGACTATCCGTAGATGAACTATTTTCAGCTAGAGAAATAACTAAAAAATTAAACTTAGAACAAGACGAATATAACAAACTACTTAAAAAAGGCTCTAATATTATAGGTAATGATGCAATGATGAGGCTAATGAGAGAAAAAGATACCTCAAAAGCAGTTGAAGCTACTCTTGATGCTCAAGAAAAATTTAATAGAGCTCTAGAAGCAGCTAAAGATCAATTCTCAGGACTCGTCGGCTCAGGTGTATTAGACTTTTTTACTAGTGCTCTCCCCGGTATTATAAGAGGTTTAACTAAAATGTTTGGATCTCGTGAAGATGTAGAAAGAATGGAGCTGCAGGATGATCTAGTTAAAAAAATAGCTGCAGAAAACGAAACAAGAAGTAAAGATAATCAAATTGATGTTCGAGAAGCAATAGCTGCATCAAACGACGTATTTGATGAATACTGGAAAGCTAGAACAAAAATAGAAGACAATGCGTCTTACGCTATTGGATTAGACTCTATGGGTGCTCTTGGTTCTGTGAATAGTAATCAAGCAAAAATACTTAATCTCATTTATGAAGAATCTAAAAAAACAAATAATGAACTAGGTAAATCTGCTGTTCTTAATATAGACTCTAATGGAGTTATGCAAAAATTCATAGAAACTAATTACAAGTAATACTATTTATAAATAAACAATTATGGGAATATTAAAAAATCAACTGGTACAGTCACTATTAGGACTTAAAGGTGTTACTCCAGCTCAAAGAGCAGGTGCTAACCCTTCATCTAAAATGCACAATCTAAACTCTTTAAAGAAAAGTGTTTTAGATTTAGATGCAACTACCCCTTCTAAATATAGCGATAACAAACCAGAATAGTGCCAATTCTAAAGAACTACATAGAAGGTACACAATTAAACCAGTTAAAGTACAGTAGCTATAACTCTGGTCGTGGCCCTATTATCCAAAAGAAGATACCAACAGGTATATCAGAAACAGGTAATAGAGGAGCTGACTTTAGCAAAAGAGCAGATGACTTAGCTAGGATTACAGCGTTAATGACTAGACCTGAAGGATTGAAATATCTTTCAAATGAAAAAGCTCTTAGTGCTGTACCTATAAAAGGAGCCGCTCAGCAAGAGGGTAAAAAGACACTCCTTAACAGAATAGTCGGAGGTACTTTAAACACCGTTAAGGTACTTGGATCAACGTTAGCTCAAGTGCCATTAAGTGGTACTGGGGTACACTTTGTAAAAGGATTTGCAGGTAGATCTGGTTATTTAGGTAGAAGCTATGCTGGTGAAGCAAAAAATGGAGGAACTATAAGTACTAAAGCAAATTCAGCATATCCACAAGCACAAACAAATGATATTGTTTCTGAAAATGCCCCTCTGACATTCGTTGAGAAAACCTCTGCTCAGATCAAAAAAGAATCGTTTCATTTAGAAAATAGAATAGGTCTAGGTAACATATCATATAGAAATCAAGCACAGAGATTATCTCCTTACGAAAAAGAACCACAAATAGACAAATTAGATAGAAAAAATTTCCTTAGTCCTACTAAAGAAAAGTTATCTCAAGGATTTGATAAAGCAACAGGTACTTCAGGAGCCGCCAGAGATATGGTTAAGTTTAGATTTGAGGTTATCGAATCAAAAAAAGACCCCGTAAATTTATACTTTAGAGCTTTTATAGACAGTTTTGACGATAATTACAACAGTTCATGGAATGAATTTCAATACGCCGGTAGAGGGGAAACCATGTATAACTATATGGGATTCAATAGAGGTATTAATGTTAGTTTTAAATCAGCAGTTATGTCCAGACATGAATTAGCTCCGATGTACAGAAAATTAAACTATCTAGCATCTACATTAGCACCTAATTATTCAACAGAAGGATTCATGAGAGGTACCTTTATGAACTTTACTTTAGGAAGTTATTTTTATAATTTACCAGGATTTATAACTGATCTTACCTATTCTTGGAATCCAGTATATCCGTTTGAGATAGCATTAAATAGCCCAGATCCAGTTACAGGCTTAAGAGAAAACGATACTGATGTTCAAGAATTACCAATGGTACTAGATATTAACATGTCTTATACTCCAATACATAGATTTACTCCTCAAACAGGATATTACCATTATACTACAAATAATCAAGTACAACCTTTCTTTGAAGAAGGAAACTTTAAAGAATATAACAGTTATGAATAGATATAGAAATATAGATAAATATAGAAACAGTGAAGGTAGACGGTATTATACAAATGCTATATACCCTGCTATCCCTGAAGATGAAGATGATATATACTTTATAGCTTCAGCTGGAGATAGATACGATAAACTTGCCTCACAGTACTATAATGATTCCTCTTTATGGTGGATTATTGCTTCAAGTAACAACCATCAAAAAGCATCTTTAAACCCTACACCAGGAGAACAAATAAGAATACCTGTTAATACTCAATTAGCATTAAGTTTATACGAAGAAATTAATTCATCAAGATAAATGTCACTAGGTTGGTCCAACGAATCGTTTATATACAGCAATATTACGGGGAGTCTACAAACTCATCTTAATACAAGAAAGAAGCTTGTCAAAACAACAAGCAAAAGGACTAACAAAGATATAGAATACCTTAATAGTAACACTAGTTGGGTAAAACTTTCTTCTGGAGTAGATGAACTTATAAAAAATAAAAAAGGAGAAATAGAACCTTCAGAAGTAATGTCTCAAGAACATGTACTGCTCGGTGGAGTACATAACGATAAGACTAAGTCAATAAAAAAAGGTATTTTTGCAAAAAATAGTTCCTATTCCTATACTCAAAAATTTGGATTCAGACCAATGGCCGGTATTACCAATACCAGTATCAATACACATGGTACTTTTGGAGCAATCAAAAAAGCTACAGTTGAATTTCAAGTAAACAGTTTAGATGAACTTGAGAAATTCGAAAAAATATACATGTTACCTGGCTATTCGATACTATTAGAATGGGGGCATTCTATAATTCTTAGAGATAGAGGTAAGTTAGACTACAATATTCAAACATTTAATCATTGGTTTAATGATTTATATGAACACGATGAAAAAAACGAACAGCATAGATCTGCTTTAATTCTCAAAGAATTAGAAAGACTTCGACATACTCAAAACTTTCACTATGATGCTCTATATGGTAAAGTAAGTAATTATGTTTGGAGTTTTAACCCAGATGGTACTTACAACTGCTCTATTGATATAGTTGGATACGGTGAACTTGCAGAATCAATGTCTGCTATATTTACACCTCAACCTAGTGAAGCAGAAGAAAAAAATATATCTAAAACGTCTGTTAATAGGTTTTATATGTACTTGAAGTATATACAAAACATCTACCCAACTCCAGCTCAAAATAGACTAGTATCTAACCTTTTAATTGAATCAGAAAATTTTGTAGGCCCACGCGATGAAGGTGTGCCTGATATACTTGTAGCGTTACAAGACTATTTTAAAAATATAGTTATTTTGAATTTAGAAAATTCTAAAACAGAAGATGGGAAAGGCACATCAGCAAAATATGTTACTTTCGGATCACTTTTAAATTTCATTAACGATAATTTTATGCTGTGTGATGATGGAAAACCAATTACTAGATTCTATACCGGTCAATTTGACACTACAAAAGTATCCGACGAAGATTTAGGAACCAGTCTTTATAAGCTAGATCCTGCTGCTCCTTATGAAAACCGTACTCCTTTTGTTACTTTTGATGATCATATTTCTACAAACATGGATGTATGTTTTTTAGCGAAAGCTCCAAGCAAAACAAGAATCTACGATATAGTATTTGCAAAAGATAAGGCAGTTACTGATTGTATAAAAGGCAATACTGACGATATCTTAAACATATTAGTTAACGTTCAACACGTAAAAGACAGTTATAATGAAATACTTAAAAATAACAAAAACGAAAATATAAATGTATATGATTTTGTTATGGGTATATTGAATGATATAGCTAAAAGCCTTGGTAACATTAACAAATTTTCTATTGAAACTAGAGATCAAGTAATGTTTATAGCAGATAGAAGCGGCACACCAGGAAGAAAAGACGTAACATATAAGTTAGATTTATTCGGATTAGAAAGTCTTGCAACAAACATTTCTCTTCAAAGTTCAATTCCAAGTTCACTATCTACATTAATAGCAATTGGAGCATCAGCAGGAGGAAGTACATTAAATGAGAATATTTTTAATTTTCAATCTTTCTATAAAAATTATGTTGATAGACTTGTGCCTAAAAGAGAGTTAGACCAGTCAGTACAGGATGCTGATATATTTAGTGACGAAATATCAAAAGAAGATAAGAAAAAATTAAAAAAACATTCTAGGATATTGGCATCTTATGTTAGAGCAATTAATGCTAAAAGAACAATTATAGACCAAGCAATGGGTAACTTAATACCTGCTCATCAGACAGTTACTAATTTACTACTTAAAAAGGTGTTAATAGATGGGGGACATAACTCACCGGGTATAATTCCTATACAATTATCGTTTGAAATATACGGAGCATCTGGTTTGAGAATTACAGATGTATTTAACATACAAGAAGGACTACTACCTTCGAGGTATAAAAATAATATAAGTTTTACTATAACAGGCATTGATAATGCTATATCCTCTAATAGATGGACCACTACAGTTAAAGCTGTGATGATGGTAACAACTCCTTTAAAAGAAATAATGGTAAGTAAATTTGATTTAGATGAGATATTTGAAGATATAGACGTTCCATTTCCTTCAGAGATTCTTCAAGAAGGTTTCCCTAATGCTACTAGAGTTCGTAATTTTATGAAGAATACACAAACAGATGCAGATCCATTATTTAGGGAAAAAGGATTTGAATTAACTTCATCTGGAATGGATATAACTAAAAAATCAGCAGATTTAGCTATAAAACTTATGGGGAATATTCATACTCAAATAAATGGTCAAAGACCATTCAATATTTCAGAAACTTCTTCGTTTAGCTTATTAGAAGCCAATAAACCTGAAACAACTCTAAGCTCTTTAAGATTTAGATGGACCGGAGGTAACGATTCATTTCATTTATATAACCCAGTAGACGGAAATACTTTACATAGATTTGGTAAAGCATTAGATTTGGCTATTCAGCAAGATTTTGACGAAGGGCAAGCAATATTAGCAAAACAAATTGTCGCAAAAGCTAGTAAAGAAGTAATGAGCAGTGTAGAACATAAATTTAAAGATGAATACAAAAAGCCTTCTTCCCATGCAAACGGACCTCATTTTCACTTTGCAGTAGGAGGAGCAAACATAAAGGATGAACAAGAAAATGAAAGAAAACTAATAGACGAAAAAGAGGGGCCTTATAGTTTTTCAAAACAGAAAAAAGGACCTTATAGTTTTTCAAAATAATAATGTATTTACCTAAATCAAAATATATAACCAAATACAGCACTGGAGATGAGTTCATCAAACCAGATGGTTCTGCTTATACTGGCTATTATGTAGAAACTTATAAAGGTAATTTTTATCAAGGTAAAGAATTTAATTCTGATTCTATTAAACTCAGAGACATTAGAGCTTTAGAAGAGTTTAAATTGAGAGCGTCTAATTTTGTTAACAATACAATCAAACCAACAGAAAAAGACTATAAGGAAGGTTCATTTATTCGTTATTTTCTGCAAGATAAAAGAAATAAACAAATAATAGAGGTAAATAAGGAAAATTTTCTTAACTTAAAGAAAGAAAATTACACTATACCTGTTTCTATAGAATGGATATTATCTCAACCTTTAGAAGATTTAAATAAAGGACCGTATATTTACTTTGGTGCAAAAACTCAAAATAAAGAGTCTGTTGAAAAAGCAGAAAAACAAATAAAAGGTATATCACAATTTATTTTTAATTACGGACAGTTTGTAGTCTAAGAAATAAATCTTATCTTAGAATAAAGGTTATAAGTATGTTTTATATTATTGAAACTGATACTCAGTTAGATAGATTACAAGCTCTAGGCAGATTAGGAGGATATGTTGATATTATTCCTACTAATTTTTATTACCACCCAAAACTTACTTCTACTGTAGCGGTTTATCTAAGACCAGTTAATTCTAAGCATGGATTTATAATTCCTATCGATCATGACGAAGGTCTTAACGTAGATAAAGAGCGTGTCTACGAACTACTTAAAGCTTTCACTACACTTTATACATTAGATAAGAAATACTTACTGTATCACTTTAATCTACAAGGAGCTATAGACTTATCACTACTTTATTCAATGGTTAAGTTTGATAAATTAGAGTATTCTAGAGATTTTTCGTATATAAATACTTTCTATAATAAATTTAAGGACAATATCATTACTAATAAACTTATACCTATATCTAAACTCTATCAAGCAAGTGAAGAAATATACTATAAAGTAAAAGATGTAATAGAATATAACATACCTAGTGGGTTTGACTTTTATAATAAGACTGCTACTAATGTATTTTATCTTTTAGAGCAATCTGGTATAGGAATACATAAAGAACAATTCGAAGAGATGTTTACTCCTCGTGATCCCAATTATAATATAGTAGACGATATTACTTACAGTTACTACAACCTATATAACATTACTTCTCGACCTACTAATGCTTTTAATTCAGTAAACTACGCAGCTATACCTAAGACCGATAAACATAGATCGAGTTTTAAACCTCAAAACGACTTTTTTGTAGAGTTTGACTTTGATGGTTACCACGTTAGGTTACTTTGTGAACAATTACGTTATGAACTCACCGACGAATCAGCTCATATGCAACTGGCAAAGAAGTATTTCAAGAAATCAGTCATTGGTGATGAGGAATATTCAAAAGCAAAGCAAATAAACTTTCATGCACTGTATGGGAGAATACCTGAAGAATATAAAGATGTGGATATATTTGTTAAGATACAAGACTTCATTAATTCCTTGTGGATCAAGTATGAAGCACTTGGAGAAGTTCATAATCCAGTATCAGATAAACCTTTCACAGAGGAACTTAAAGATATGAATCCTCAAAAGCTTATGAACTATCTTATGCAATCGTTGGAAACTTCAAGAAATATTCTTATCTTAAAAGAAGTACTAAGATATCTACAAAACAAAAAAACAAAAGTAGTATTATACACTTATGATTCTCTACTTTTTGATTTTAGCAAGGAAGATGGAAAAGACACGTTAACAGAATTACAAAATATACTAGAATCTGGGAAAAAATACCCAGTAAAATTTAAATACTCAAAAGATTTATGTTTATGAAACAATTTAATATTTATAACAAATGGTAATGGTTGCAGAAAATAGGTTTGATTACGATATCGACCCTATAACTTTAAATGAAGATATGAGTAATAAATTATTCTGTACTTTCGCTACAGAAGAAACATTAGAACCAGTTTTAGAAAATATTCAAGAACGGTACAAAATTATTTACAACAAAATATTCGTCTTATACTCTAAAAGTTTAAATGAGTATATATGTACGTATAACGTTGATTTCGGGAATGTGGGGACATTTTTAGAGAACACTATTTTAGTTCACAGAAAAAAAGAATCCAATACCCTATATACTATAAATGCTCTAAACACTCTAATTAAAGAGTTAAACGAAGGAGTATTAGACACTTCTTACAGAATCAACTGGTCAGATTTTAGAAACTGCGTGTTACTAACTAAAGGCCCTGATTTAAAAAGAATTAATACAAAGTTATTTAAAATTATCGAACTCTAAGTTTGATATAATAGTTATATGGTTCAAAAAGTAATCTTTTCGAAAGAAGAAGTAGCAAGTATTCTCAATACTGCTGGTGATTTTTATCAAGCCGCTGTTTATAGTGGGAACACAGCAGGGATAAATACTAATATCAGAAACTCTCTCAAGCATGACTTTCAAGATAACTCAGTATTCAAAGATATTATACTACCTAAAGTAAAACAATTAGGAGTTATAGATATAGCTAATGAAGCTATGATTCTTAAATACGGTAAAGGTCACTTTTTTAAAAGACATCAAGATGTTATGTCTTCAACTTCTAAAAGAAAAAAGAATCTTATCATCCAACTTTCTGATACTACTGATTACGAAGGAGGTGAACTTGAAGTTGACGGTACAATAGCTTCAAAGGAAATAGGTAATGTAATAGTATTCAATTGTGCATCTTTTCACGAAGTCAATATTATAGAATCTGGAACTCGATTTTGTTTTCTAGCTCATCTACAACAAAAAGACTTAAAAAAAGAAAATTACTTAATGTAGGAAAGTTTATAGTAATAAAGTTGCTCGTTAATTTTATTCTTCTTATATTAATATAAAGTTATTAATTAAAATTAGTTATATGGATTTAAATGCGATTAAGGCTAAGCTAGATGCCTTGAACAACACCGGTCAGCAAAGAGAAAAGACTGACTATTCAACAATTTTTTGGAAACCAGAATTAGGAAAACAAACAGTAAGGTTAGTACCTTCTGCTTATGATCCTACTATGCCTTTCAAAGAACTAAAGTTTCACTACGGTATTGGAAAATACCCTATGGTTGCTTTATCAAATTTCGGTAAACAAGACCCTATTGAAGAGTTCGTAAAAGAACTAAGAAAAACTTCTGATAGAGACAATTGGTCTTTAGCCGGTAAAATCTCACCTAAAACTAGAATCTTTGCACCAGTAGTGGTAAGAGGTCAAGAAGAAAAAGGTGTTAGATTATGGGGATTTGGAATTACAATCTATAAAGCTTTGTTAGCTCTAATTGCTGACGAAGATATAGGAGATATTACAGATGTTATAAACGGATGGGATTTAGTTGTAGAACAACAACAAGGTAACCCTTATCCTGAAACTACGGTTAGAATTAAACCTAAACAAACTGCTTTATCAGACGATAATGATTTAGTTGATACATGGATTAAGACTCAACCTGACCCTACTGATGTACATACTCAATATGATTATGACTATATCAAAAAACAGTTACAGAATCACCTTAACCCTGGATCAGCAGATGAAGATAAATCTGCTCCTACAACACAGCCAGAAAGCTCTAGTCCTCAAAAGGCTAACTTTACTTTAGAAACAGCTACCGCTGGCAACAAAGACACAGTTAGTAAATTTGATGACCTATTTAACGAGTAATAATGGCAAAAAAGAAAGAAGTACAGGCAAGAGCGACTGCGAATGTTCGAAAGTCGTTTAATTTAAGTAATTTTAAGAGTAAGAAAGGATTTTCTAATGCGTCTGTTAAGTTTAAAGAACAAGGATGGATACCTTTATCTAAAGCTTTTCAGGACATTACTTCCCTCCCCGGTATTCCCACCGGACATATCACTCTTCTGAGAGGACATAGTGATACGGGCAAAACCACTGCCCTGATAGAAGCTGCGGTGAATGCTCAAAAACTGGGCATTCTCCCAGTCTTTATAGTAACCGAGATGAAATGGTCTTGGGAACATGCTAAAGAGATGGGATTACAGTTTGACGAAGTAAAAGATGCTAACGGTAACGTTACTGACTATGAAGGTCATTTCTTATATGCAGACAGAGGATTATTAAATACTATTGAAGATGTAGCTGTTTATATAGCTGATCTTATGGATGAGCAAGCTAAAGGTAATTTACCTTATGATTTATGTTTCTTCTGGGATAGTATAGGATCAGTACCTTGTGATCTTTCAGTACGTTCTAATAAGAACAATAATGAATGGAATGCAGGTGCAATGTCTACACAATTCGGTAATAACTTAAATCAAAAGATATTATTATCTAGAAAAGAAAACTCAGCTTATACAAATACGTTAGTTGCTATTAATAAAGTATGGACTATGAAACCTGAATCGCCGATGGGTCAACCTAAGCTACAGAATAAAGGTGGAATGTCTATGTGGTACGATGCTACGTTAGTTGTTACCTTTGGTAATATTACTAATCCAGGTACTTCTAAAATTAAAGCCATAAAGAATGGTATGCAAGTAGAATTTGCTAAAAGAACTAATGTACAGGTAGAAAAAAATCATATCGGAGGAGTTCAATCAAGAGGTAGAGTAGTTATGACACCACATGGCTTTATACCTGATGATAAACGAGCTATTGATAAGTACAAAGACGCACATAAAGAACACTGGTTAAAACTAGTTGGTTCTATAGACTTTGATCTTATTGAAGAAGGTGATTTAGAAGAAACTCCAATATCACCTAATCTACTTGACTAGTGAGCTATTCAAAAATACTAAATAACTTAAAGCAGACCCCACCCCCCGAGCTAAATGACCATATCTTGGTCATCGATGCTATGAATATGTTAATTCGTAGTTTCTCACTGCTCAAAGCAATGAGTCCAACAGGCCACCATATCGGAGGCCTAGTTGGCTTTTTGCGATCTTTGGGGTATGTGACTAGGATATTTGACCCAACACGAGTAATCGTAGTTTGGGACGGAAAAGGAGGTTCTGCTAATAGAAAAAATATAGACCCTAACTACAAAGCTAACAGAGCTACATCGAGAATTACTCATTGGGGGCTTTACGATACTAAAGCAGAAGAAACTGAAGCATTAATAGGTCAATTGTTTAGAACTAAAGACTATTTAGAATGTCTACCTTTACAGCAGATAATGATGGAAAAGTTAGAGGCTGATGATATTATAGCCTACTTAGCTCAACAAGCTGATAAGAATGATAAGAAAATTACCATTATATCTTCAGATAAAGACTTCTTACAAATGGTTAATAAGAATATAGAAGTATATGCTCCGGTTAAGAAAAAAACCTTTACTCATAGTAATATAGAAGAAGAATTAAAAGTAATACCAGAAAACTATAATATAGTTAAAGCATTACTTGGAGATAATTCTGATGGTTTAAAAGGAGTTAAAGGATTAGGTATAAAAACTATAGTATCTCAATTTCCAGACCTTGTTACTAAACCAAGTATGACACTTGATTATGTATTTCAAGTATGTGAAGATAATTTAGAGGGTAAGAAAATATTCTCTAAAATTATTCATGAATGGGATAAAGTAGAAACAAATTATAAGTTAATGAATTTACACGAAAGTGTGTTGGATGATAACGAAAAAAGTACTATATTGGATATAGTAAAAGAGGATATACCAGACTTACAAGCAGGCGCTTTTTTACACTTATTAGATAATGATAAGATAGAAGGAGTTACTAAGAATACAGAAGGATGGTTAGAGAATTTTAGGGGTTTAACAGTTTTTAAGAAATAAATGGAACAAGAGTGGATAGATTGGTTTTTAAATGATGTTGCTGATAAAACCTTTACTAACCTCAAAAGAAGACACTGTGACTATGACTTCTACAATTACCATAAAGACAATGTTCCATTTCATGCTGAGTTCAATCAGTTCTTAGTTGAATTGGTAAAAGACGATAACTTTCATTACGACATTTATCATATACATAAATGGAAGGAAGGTAGTTATTTTAACAGACATAATGATAATAAAGCTAATAGAAAATTTGCATATGTTCACGAATTACAAGAATCAGAATGTAAAACTAAGTTATTAGTAGAAGATAAAGATAGTGAATACGGTTGGTTTGATGTTTATACTTACCATAGTGTTCCTAAAATACAAAAAGGGGAAAGAATATCTTTAACGGTATTCGGTAAAAATATAATAAAAAAGGGGTTAATATGACATTAAAAAGGTTACATCAATTTGGTAAAAGCTTCCAATTAAAAGTTTTAGGTTCATTACTTACAGACAAAGGATTTCTACTTAACGTTAGAGATGTACTTTCAGATACTTATTTTGATGCAGATTCTCATAAATGGATTATTAATCAGATATGTAACTACTACGATAAGTACCATACTACTGTTACTATGGATGTTCTAAAGATAGAACTACAGAAATTAGAGAATGAAGTACTGCAAGTAGCGTTAAAAGAAGAACTAAGAAACTCATACCAAGCATCTTCAGACGATTTACAGTATGTACAAGAAGAGTTTACTAAATTCTGTAAGAATCAGGAAATGAAAGGAGCAATATTAGATTCTGCAGATTTATTAAAAGAAGGAGATTTCGATGGTATTAGAAACTTAGTCGAAAAGGCTATTAAAGCCGGAATGGATAAAAATATTGGACATGAATACAACAAAGATATTGAAACTAGGTATAGGGTTGATTACCGTCCTACTATTCCTAGTCCTTGGCCTATTCTCAATGATGGTATACAAGGAGGATTCGGTCCCGGTGATCTTGGAATTGTGTTTGGTTCTCCTGGCGGTGGTAAATCTTGGACTATGGTTGCAATTGCTGCGCATGCAGTTAAAATGGGGCATAAAGTAAACTTTTATACTTTAGAATTAGGAGAAGATTATGTAGGAAAGAGATTTGACTGTTACTTTACAGGTTACAGTATAGATGAAGTAAATAAACATAGAAAAGACGTACAAAAGCAAGTAGATAACCTTAAAGGTAGGTTAATAGTAAAAGAATACCCACCAAAAGGTGCTTCAGTCAATACTATTAAAGCTCACGTACAGAAATGTATAGACATAGATCATAAACCTGATCTTATTATCATAGATTACGTTGATTATTTAAAAGCTCCTTCTAGAGGTAGAAATACCGAAAGAAAGCATGAGATAGATGATGTATTTATTGCTACTAAAGGATTAGCCAAAGATTTAAAGATACCTATACTTACACCGTCTCAGGTTAATAGAATGGGTGCTAGAGATAGTATTATAGAAGGTGATAAAGCAGCCGGTAGTTACGATAAGATGATGGTAGCTGATATATGTTTATCTCTTTCTAGACAAAAAGAAGATAAAGTATTAGGTACAGGTAGAATACACGTTATGAAAAATAGATACGGTCAAGATGGAATGACTTATAATATAAAGATGAATACTAACAACGGTCAGATAGAATTCTTAGAAGAAACAAGCGCTGCAGATTTATTAGATGACGATTCTAATACTGCAGGAGTTGACAGAGCAACTGTTAACAAAATATTTGAAAAAATTTAATATATATGTTGGCAGAAACACAAATATATATTATATTTATAAAAGCGTCCTGGGAGTACCTTCTGGGACTTCCTAGTCTATAACCCTTAATAATATATAAAGATATATGAGTTTATTAAAAGAAAGAGTTGTCTACAA
>Ga0208298_1000721_pt1 | contig 13212 bp, 16 predicted proteins | sample 14BtaG_FD_184088 | JGI IMG/M metagenome (GOLD analysis project Ga0208298, IMG submission 184088) | Marine viral communities from the Subarctic Pacific Ocean - 14B_ETSP_OMZ_AT15311_CsCl metaG (SPAdes) (version 2) | ecosystem: Environmental > Aquatic > Marine > Oceanic | place: Pacific Ocean... | reverse complement strand
TGTCTGAATTATCATATAAACCCCAAAAATTTCTTTGAGTACCATCTGCCATTCCTTTAAACCAACAAGATACTGTTAATTTACTAAATGTTTCTGATGGTGTGCTTCTTATTAAATATGTACTAGCCATTAGTTAAATTGTCCCCCACCTGTTGCACCGAAGCTAGATTGTAAGCTAAATGCTCTATCTGCTGTTTGACCTTCGGCATCTGTTATTCTAATTGTAAAATTGTAAAGTTGGGCAGTAGTTGAACTACCACCAAAATCTGTTGTTGCTAAAACTCCTGCTGATGAAAGAGTAACATTAGCTGTTGTTAAATTACTTCCTACTTCTGAAAAAGTTACTGCACTATCTGATGAACCTGCGACTGTCGCAATATTTCCTGAAAAGTTACCTGCAACTGTCCCAAGCGAACCTGCATTTGTAGAAAATGTTGGTGCTGTAGAAGCTGTTAAAATATTGTTTGTACTTCTACCTGCGTTACCATCAGGATTTTCTACTCTGACATAATAGTTACCAGAAGCTAAAGTTACATTAACTGAAAGTGTTGTAGCATTTGTAAATGCAATAGTATTAGCAACTGTTACTGAACCATCTGTCTTAATAAATTCTACTTGTGGTATAGATACAAAGTTAGTACCTGTAATACTAATCGTTGTAGCTGTTGCAGGTGCAATTGTTTGAGATACATCTGCTACTGTTGGTTTTGTTTCTGTTGCATCAATCCAAGATAATTGGTTTGTTGAATTACCATTGGTAGCTAGTACCTGATTTGCAGTACCAACTGACGTAGGTAATATCAAAGTGTATGATTGACCTGCTGAATGTGCAGGACTTTGGATTTTAACTCCATGTGAATTTTGTGAACAATTTAAAGTAATCTTACCATCTGCTGAAGAATTATCTCCTCTTGCAGTTAAACTATTAGCTTCTACTGTAGCAGTAGTAAGTGTTTTACCTGCCATTGTTGTAGGTAATCTTGCATCATTTAAAGTTCCTGATGAAATGTTAGCAGCGTTAATAGCAGCTACATCAAATGTACCAAAACCAACGATATATAATATATCTCCAGTTGCAGCACCTGATGCTAATACAACTGAAGTTCCACTTGATGCTGTATAATCTGTAGGATCTAAATGTACACCATTAAGATAAACATCTATATATCCTGAATCATAAGCAAGAGTATTTCCATCTGCATCACTACCAGAAAAAGAAGTTTGGTTAGAAGTTGCTACGTATTTAAACCTAGCAGATGTTCCATTTACTGAAGATCCAGCATTTTGCCATCCAGAACCTCCATATACTTTTAAAGTATCTGAACTTGTGTCAAAATATAGGTCTCCAGAATTTAATGAACTTGTGGGAGCCGATGATGCTATTCTATATACTTCTGCAAAGTTGTTAATAGAATTTAAGTTATTTACAGCAGTTGTTACATTTGCTGAGTTTGATGCTAATGTATTTAATCCACTTATTGCTGCAAGTGTATTCATATCAGATACAGTTTGAGAAGTACCCAAAGTATTCATATCTGCTACAGCATCACTTGTTCCAAGTAATCCTATTTGAGTAGCTTTTGCAGCTACAGTTGTTACTTCTGTTGCTTTAGGAATAAGTCTAACAAAAGTGTAAGTGTTTAATGTAGAAGTTGTTTCTACTAAAATTCCAAAACCTGCTGGTAAAGAAGCACTAGCTCCACATCCATTTAATGTAACTGTTGAGTTTCCAACAGTACCATTAGATATAGATACTACTCCTGAACCATTAGCTGTATGTGATGATCCTAATGTAGTAACACTAACAATAGTTCCTGCAGCATTATTTACATCTGGGTTAGCATTAGGAAAACTTGTTTCATTTGCTATTGGAACAAAGCCTCCAACATCATCTACTAAATCTATAATTCTATTATCAATTGCTTGTGTAGTAGCAACATGAGTATCTCCAGATGACCAAGTTACACCTGAAGTAATTGTTTCGTTTGAATCTTGTCTAAAATATCTAGCATCAGAACCAGCTGTAGTTAATACAGTAACTTCGTCTGGTGTATGAGATGCGTGTTCAGAAGCTGTTACTAAAACTGCATCTGCTATTTTAGCAGCAGTTACAGCGTCATCAGCAATTTTTGCTGTAGTAACTTGTGAGTCTGCAATGTGTGCAGTATCAATACTAGCATCTACATAATGTTCTGAATTAATTGAATTGTCAGCTAGTTTAGTGCCATTAACTGCATCAGCAGAAAGATGAGCTGTGTCTATTGAACCATCAACATAATGTTCGCTGTCTATACTATCATTTGCTATTTTAGATCCATTAATTGAATCTGCTTGTATTTTTGCAGTAGATACTGAATCATCAGCTATTTGAGTAGTTCCTATTGAACCACCAGGTATAGATGAATTACTTTTTGAAAGAGCTGCTATGTATACAACTAAAGATTCACTGCTTAAACTTCCTGAATCCCAAGTTACATTAACTGTAGTATTTGATGAAAAAGATGAACTAGCTATTGTTCCATATATTGTACCAGGCGTTGATGCTACTACTTTAATTCTTCTTCCAGCTTCATAAATAGAAGTTACGTTTGCTCCATTAACTGTAAAAGATGTTCCACTTGCATATGCAAATGTATGAGCTCCATCTCCATCTCCATAAATAACCCATTGCGAGTCATTGTACCATTCTCTTATATCAGCAGCAACAGCACGAAAAGCATTGTTGATGTTTGAAGGCAACATTCCTTCAGCAATAGATACACCTCCTACTGATGTATTATTACCTGCTGTACTACTATAATCTTTTATTCCTGCCATTTATTACTCCTAATTCATAAACCAGCTGAATGCTTTATCGCTTTCAGTATTATTTTTGTTAATTAATTCGTTCACACTTTGTTCTAATTGTCTTTGAAAATACTCTTGTGCTTCAAAAGAATACCTTACATTATCTATATCTATTGTATCTGCCATTATCTATATCCTGCTTTAGATGCAACAAGATCTATACCTTGTGCATGATTAAAATTAGTACCTGAAGCTATTTTAACATTTGCTCTTATATATCTTCCTGATTGTCTAACAGGATTAATACCACTATCTACCATAGAAGATGAACTAGATTGAGTTTCTGTGTCTGCTAATCTTTCTCTAGTTTTAACTGTAACAGTTGATACTGCATCTACTATTGGTCTAACTCCTGTGAGATTAGTTCTAGCACCTTTAAATCCTTCAATTTCTGCTGTTTCTATTTCACATTCATTAGAGTTTCCTGAAAAGATTGCAGCTTTAAAATCTTCATTTATTCCACCTAAAAACATTTGTCCACCTGACCAATAATCTGTATCTAATGCAGCATTAATATCTTCAAGATTTTGAGAAATAATATCCATTAGTTCTACAGTAAATGCTCCTACAAATTGTGGGAATATTACACTTGTTTGTGCTTTTGCCAAAGACCATTTTTTAGTAGCATAATTGTAGATTATAATCTTATCACATATTCCACCAGATGCTACTGCATCTTTACTTGGATATGCCCACATAGCTAACTGATTAAATGGATCAGTAGCTGCTTTAATTCTATCTGTATATGCTTTGTTTAAATCTAAATCAAAAAATCTATTTACTTTTTCTACACCAATAGGTGCTACGCTATCACCATTAATTTGATAGAAGCCATCATCTGAATAGAAAAATACATCTCTGTTATCTTGACATACTGTCTGTCCATATACAGCTCCTCTGTTTGGTGATATTACTGATAGCCTAAATACTACTGCTCCACCAACATAATCCATACGAATTATTTGATTTTGTCTAAATACATATCCTACCTCTCCAGAGGTTACATGAACTATTTTACCACCTGATCCAGGTAAGTCTTGGAAGTCAGATTGTTTACCTGACCATGCACTAATATCATTAATACCAGACCAATGTATTCTGTTAGTAGCTGTACTAATGTTTCCACTTACTAAAAAATCTCGAACAACTCCTGTAGTTCTAAATAAAGGTGTAGTACCTGCTGTTTGAATTGCATTAAGATTTGCAAAGTTAGTAGATGTTCCCATTAAATAATATTGAGGTTGATCTACTCCATTACTTGCAATTACATAGTTACCAAATTGTGTAAATGTAATAAAGTCATCTTCATCACCAGTTAATCCTGATTTACGAGATGTAAATGTTCCAGATGCTAATTGATATATATCTGTTTTAGTTGCTACAAAATTATAAATATTGTTAGCATTATCTCTAAATGATCCTGCACCTTTAGCATTTTTTCCAATGTTGTTAGTAGAATATGATACTAATGATGGGAATCTTTTATAAGATCCCAAAGCATGATAAACATTAGTTGCTACGTTAGCACCTTTCATTCCATGTTCTGGTTGATCAGGTAGCCATTCTCCAAAAGGTAATTGCATTATCTAGCCCTATAAAATGATAAGTCGGTTTGCACATCTGTTCTTTGTGATACAGGTGCTCCACCATATGAATCTTGTTTGTCATTATTTTCACATCTTTCCATAGCAGATATATACATTTGTAACCATTGTTGTACTTGGTTAGGATCTATTCCACCTAAAAAATTTGCTGCATGGTATAATGAACCATATAAATATATTGCTGGATGATTTGCTAAAATGTAATTTGATGTATTAGAATCGCTAAGAGCTCCAAAACTTTTATAATATGATAAGTACCCAGTATAAGAAGAATCAGGGGCAGGGCCAAAACGTAAAGCTTCTGTTTCATTATCACTTTCAATTGTATAGACTCTAGGTCTAGCAGTTGTTGAACCAGCTTTAATTTCAAACATATTATGTGGAGTTATGTATTCTAAAACGTATTTAGTACTAGCTGATAATATGTATAAAGATCTTACTGCAATAAAACCAGTTGGAACAGTTTCTGTTTCAGAGTCTATTGTAATAGCATCTATTTGTTCCATCTGTCGTATTCTTAGTTTAGCATTAAAGTCAGCTTCAGTTAGTGCAATAAAATCTGCAATTTGAGTTGTCAAATCAGATCTATTTAACCAATCTGCTATAGATGATTTTAATCCTGAATATGTTGTTAATGCCATTATAAATTTCCTTCAGCTGTTCTAAAATATCTAAACTCATTACTATTAAGTTTAGTTTTCATAATTTTTCTTTGTATATCTTTAGGTAATTGAAACCAGTTGTTAGTTCCATTGTATTCTTTAGCCCATATAGAAAGTATTAAAGGTGGTATACTTGCCACTCTTTTCATTTCTTTAGCAGCAGAAACATAACCACTATCGTGATTATATAATGCTTTGTTTCTTTTTAATAAAGGGTTTACATCTTGAGAGTTATTAATAGTTAATTTACCATCAGACTCTTTGATGTATTTAGTCTTTATTCCAGCATCATATTCAACTGATCTTATTTTACCCATAAATTATTCAGATAATTCTGTAACGTATAAATTTACTGATCCAATTACAGCTACTTTTTCGCCAGGCGAAACTTTAAAACATTCAGAAGATTTAGCTTCTAAAAATATTTTAGTGTTAGTTGCTGTTGGTGCTGTTCCAAATTCAATATGACAATCAGCATCTGGTATTACTCTAATATATTCGATATTAGCACTAAAAGCAGATGAAAGTGCAGACGAACCAGAAGATGTAACCTTTTGTGTAGTTAGAGGTCTCATTGCGTAGTTGCTCCCATACATAGTTTTGTTCCTTATTTGTTTGGGGATGTTGCCACCCCCATAATTAATTATCTTCTTATAACGTAAGTGATTTCCATTTTAGATGCATTTGTAGAACCACCATTAGTGATTGCTTCAATTACAGATCCTTCAAGGACATCATTAGTTGCAGTAGGTTCTACTGAATGTTTTTTTCCTGCAGATCCTGATGCAGCATGACTAATAGCTGCACTAGCACAAGCTACACCATCTATTTCAAAAGTAATAGCTGCTGTTCCTGTAGTAGTTGCTTTGTTGTGTGCAAAAATTTTAATAATTCTTCCACCATCTGGTACATTTACAAATGTTGATGATGCTGTTGATACATCAGGTATAGCTGATGTTAAAAAATAGTCGTTAAGTGTTCTCATTTTGTTCCTTTAATGTTCCGATCCTAACCTATCTCAGATCTTCATTTTTTAGAATCTGCTAGGGGAGCAGATATAAGGTTACTCCCCTAAACAGTTATATTATTATGATGTAGTTAAGTCTGCTACTAAACCAGAAGCTGCTTCGTTTCTAGATTCTAGAGTTGCTTCAACAAGAAGCTGTCTTTTCTCTGAGTCACCAGTCTTAGCAAGTTCATGCATAGAGAAGTCTCTTAAGAACGCAATTCCCCAGTATTCCATGTCTAGTACATAAGCGTCTCTATCTCTAGAGAATCTATTAGGTACTACTTGCAATTGACCGAAGTCAGATGCGTACACATCTACTGAAGTGTATAAAGTTGCGTCTGCACCAGCATCAAATCTAGTAGAATTACCAGTAAAACCTGATAATTTTTGTTTGTTGAAAGGGCCGACCATAACCATTGAAGGGTCACCACCAGCATTCCAAACTGATTTAATTACTGATTTTAATTGAGACTCTGTGAAAGCTCTTTGAGTACCATCTGTGTGAGCTGCATTTCCTGCACCTGCACCAGAAGCACCATCAGATGCTAGGTCATCGTTAGTAGTGACCCAAGATCCAAGAGTTCCCATTTTTCTTGCAGTTGATGAGTTTCCACCTACTTCTGCAATATTTCCTGTAATAGTAGCTTCCATATCTCTTTTAAGCTCTTTAGCTCTTTTAGCGATTTGGTATGCTAATTCAGATGCTCTACCTGCTTTGTCTACAGATTCTTGAGTACCAGTAATAACTACAGTTTTATCCATAATTTGTGTACTGTTAGAAAGTCTAGTAGTTGCAGTTGATGCATCTAAAGTTGCCTCGTCACCTTCAATAACAGCATTGTTAGTTACTGCTGCTGCAAGTGAGTCGGTTTGCCATTCGTGAAGAACTGCAGTTGCTTGTGTTTTAGCTGCAGAACTAAGGAAAGGCGTATCTGTTGGTGAGATACTGTAGATAACGTCTGAAAGATCTTCTCTTTCACCGACTGAATCATACGTATCAAACGTGTTAGTTGGTTGTGCCATTGTATTATTTCCTTTGTTGAGATTTAAGATTAATCATATCTGCTATTGCTGACTGAGCATCTCTTATGTGACCAGTCTTTCTTAGCGTCTTGATTTTATTTCTTACTTCCTCTCTACCTGAACTAACATTCGATCTAGCAACACCAGCTTTTAAAACTTTAGGAGCATTAGCAACCTTTTTAGAAACTATAGGTCTTTTGTCTTTTTGAGACTTAAAACTCATAGCATCTTTTGCTACCATAAGAAATCTATGGTCTGCAAGGCTACCTATCTCTTGGTCATTAAAACCATAATCACGTAACGCAGTACGCATATTAAGTTTAAAAGAGTCAGCTTTATTTGGATCGCTAAACTCTGGTATTTTTGTTGCAGCTAATTCTTTTTGTGTTTCAAGGTAACTCTCATACTGTTTAGCTTGAGCTTCTCTTGCACTACTTTTTAAAGATTCAATGTGTTGCTTTTCTTGTCTTAATTGAAAGTCAAGTCTAGCAGCTTCAGTTGGATCTTCTTGATAAAGTTTAGCAAGATCTTGTCCACCTTGTTTTTGTTCAACAAATTGATTAGCTGTCGAAATTAAATCGTTTAGTTCATTTAAACGAGTATCGTAAGTTTGACGCAAACTACTCTTTTGAGTTTCAAGATCTCTCTTTTCCATTCCTAGTGTGTGAGTTTTTTGTCTATAATCCGAGTCTCTAGAATATCCTGCCTTCAGTTCATCGAGGCTCACCTCAAGCTCTTGACCACTTACTTTTACTCGGTGGAGCTCTGGTGTCTCTAATTCTGTTGGTGTTTCTTCTGTTGTCTCAGTATTTTCAGTAACCTGTTCTTCTGGAGTTTCATTCGACTCAGATTGACTCTCTTGAACTTCCTGTTTCTCAGGAGTTGGTTCTGATGGTTCTGCTTTAGTTTCTGGCTCTTGATTGTCCTGTTTAGGATTCAGTAATCCAGAAATTTTATCTGCTGCACCTTGTATATTATCTTCTGCCATATCGTTCCTTTCATGGTTGACGAATTTGAAGTTGCGTTAGCTTAACTTCGTTTATTTAGATTCTCAAGATCTACTTGAGCAAGTTTTCCACTAGACATGACACTAAGCAAATGCCCTCGGATTTTATCTACCATATTAAAGGCTACCCAAAGGTTTCTTCGCTTGTCATCATCTGCGAAAGATGTATTAAAAATCTCTTGTCTATAAATTTCTAAGAGATCGTTAAATGCTGTCTTTAGAAGGGGATCGTCCAGTAGTTGCTGGGCTCTCTTGCCCTCCCTGATTATTGTTTCTTTGTCCATTATTAAAGAATTGTTGTTGTCCTTCTAATATTTTACCCATTAAATTACCAGATGTTTTTAAATCATCTGATTCTAACATAGATCTTCGTTTAAGTTCTAACTCATCAATCTTGGTATTGTATTTCAATTCCATTTCTTTTATAGCTAGTTCATAATCTAGAAGTGCTTGTCTCATTTTACCTTCTAAGTTTTTAGCTTCTGTTTCAGCTTTTATCTGTGCACGTTGGTTCTCACCTTGTACTTGAGCTAATGTTACCTTCTCAAACTCAGTTGGTGGTTTAGGAGGTATTGGAGGCATTGATGCTGCACCGACTTCTGGATCCATAAAGTAAGGTTCTATACTATTTAGACCTGCATTTTCAACTAATTTTTTCAAAGAGTTATAAATATTTCTAAGATTAACCATTGGGCCATGAACATTCTGTTGTAGATTAATTGCAGACATTTGTCTTTCTAATATTGCATTCATTAATATTAACTGTTGTTCTTTTGATCCAGTACCTAATCCTACTTGTACTGTTATATTAACTCTGTCTTTCCATTCGTAAGGTCTCATAGGTATATATTTACCTCTGATTCTTACTATTTTTTCTTTGTTTTGATACTTGCAAGTAAGTTCAAACATTTTTAAGGCTAGATCTTTTACACCAGTCTCAGCAAAGATTCTGGCGATTAACTCCATTCTCATTTGTGATTGTGTCAGAATTTGGTTCTGGCCAGTTGCTGTACTATTATTTAGTGTGTTTGCATCTAGCCCTTGTGATTGTCTTGTAACGCCTGTTCTAGTTTCTTTTACAGAATCTAGGTAGGCTAACATACCACTTGCTTGTTCAGTAATCGGTTGTGCCTGTATAGGCATCATTACATTTTGAGGAGGTTGTTTAGTTCTAACAATTCCTCCAGGACGATTAGTTAATAAGTCATCCATTGCAACCTGTCCATCTTGTACTGCAACTCTATTGTTATTTGTTAAATACATATTATCTAACATCTGTCGCATTACAGTAGACTTAATTAATTGTATATCTTCTACTAATTCAGCTACACTTCTTCCATAGAATCTGTGTGGCATGATAACTGGAGTCATTGATACAAATGGCATTGTATCTATTTCTTCCATGTCTAATAATTTTTTACCATCACCTGCTACTGTGATTTTTAATAGTTCTGCTTTACCATCACCATCTACATCCATTCTTACATAACATTCATGTATTAAAACATCTTGTGTACTTTTATCACCATCTGTTTCTCCATGTGAAAAATCTACGCTTTGATGTCTAGTAAATTTATCTTCAGTATAATAATCTCCATCACCAGTTGGTAGTGATGCTACTACATCTGGATCATATCCCATTTCAACTAATTCTGTTCTTGTTTTGTTCACTCTGTGACAAACAAAGTTTGCAGTATCAATGGACTTACATCTTCTTTCAATAAGAAATTCTTCTGGTGGAACAGGATCTATTCGAACCTTTCCATATAATTTTGTTCTATGTATTACTATATCATGTAAAGGAATTTTATCTATTTCTTTTCCTCTTTCGTCTGTAATAGCTTCTTCGTATTTTGTATGATTAGAAACTTTAACTTCTGTATCTGCAACTAAATCATTAAACTCATCATCTGTTAATCTAGTATATTCTTCTCTTTCAGTTTTAGCTGCGTTATCCCAATATACTTTTAGTATTCCATTCTTTTGGATTAGTGCATCTTTAAATGCAGTATATAAAGATAAAAACCCATCGTTCTCTTTATAAAAGATGTAGTTTAAATAATCAGAACATTGTCTAGCCATTTCTTCATCTTCAGGCCCCATGCCTTCACAGTTAAATACATTATCACCTGATGTAAATATTCTCATCAATGATGGCATTAAACTTTCTACTGTATCTAAAACATCGTTAGATACTACTTGAGATCTACCTTCTTGTTCATTACCAAGAGGTGATCCTAAATAATATTCTAATGATTTTTTTCTTTTAGATACAAGTTCTCCACCAATATAACCTGATGCGTTATGTATTTCTCTACTTACTACTGATAATATTTCTTGATTTGATTTTTGTTTTTTCTTCATACTATGTATTTTGTATCTATATTAATTGGTTTATCCCATTCTGTTGTATCAATAGGATCATGAACACACCCATATCTAAATGCATCACTTGCGTGTGAGCACCAGTCATGGAGAGGTTTGTTCTTAAACACTTGGTTCTTATCGTCCCATTGTTTTCGATACTGTCTCAAAGCATCTAATCCTGTTTTACATTTAACTCTATCAAAGTAACAATTAGCTAAAGTATTTCTCACAGATTCAATTCCATGATCTACTTCTAACTTAGGTGCTACTTCAAAGTCAATCCCTAATTCGTTTGCTACTTCTAATCTTGACTTACCTGTTCCAAGCTCACGTGCCATTATATCGTGTGGAGCTATATGTCTGCTATAAGCATAATCTTTCTCCATAAGTATATCAGCATAATGTGCTAATGATTCTCCTGAAGTTTCGTAATAGTCTACCAAATGAATTTCACTTCCTATTCTTTGTGCAAACCATATTGCAGTTGAATCTCCTATCCCCAAATCCCACCACGTTTCCACTCCTGCATTTTCGTCTACAGGTACTTCGCCTATTCGTTCTTCTTTATCTGCTTTAGTTATTAATCTTCCATAATAACTTCCTGATACTGCTGCTGTAAACGAACATTCAAATTCTTGTTGGTATTGTTCTTCAGTCATTATAGCACGAGCTTGTTCTAACTCGTCATCTGGTATTACTTGTGTTTCAGATGCTCTATATAACTTACCATACCAATCTTTATGACCACGTTGTGCAAAGTCAAATACTTCCCAAAACTGGTTATGACCCATTGGTGTACCTATAAATAAAACTGATCCTAGTTTATCTGATACTGCTGGTCTTACAATTTCTGTCCATACTCTTGGAGACATGATAGCATATTCGTCCATCACAACTTTATCAAATCCCATACCACGAATACTATCTGGATTGTCTGCCCCAAAGATTTGAATACGTGATCCATTAAATAGATCTATTCTTAATTCTGTTTCATTTCTACTACCACCAAAATGCATTAATGGTTTTGTGTAGTATTTTAAATATTCCCAAGCGATAGCCTTACCTTGTCTATAAGTTGGAGCTATGAATGCACATAAACTTCTTTGTTTATCTGCTGCTGTTTTAATTAATTCGTTAATAGCTAATACTGATTTACCAAATCGTCTATGACATACTAGAACACTAAATCTTTTAAGTGATGCGTGTACATCTTGTTGGTAAGGTCTTGGCTTATAAGGTATTTCTACTTCAGCGACTTTTTTCTTAGTCGTCTTTTTGCCAGGAGACTTTGATTGCAATTGGTTCATCTGTTCCTATTTTAGACGTTGTTGATGCTAACCTTGGATGAACAAATGGTGCTGCTTTTTCAGCTGCATACATTTTACGTTCAGGTGAGCTCATAGGATTGTTTAACACAGCTAACAAGTAATCCAAAGGAGAATGTTGGTATTTTACAGCCATTTCTTCCATAGATTTCCAATTCTTTTTAGTCTTTGCACCAGCAGGTCTACCAGCTCCAGGTCTTTTACCACCATGGTTCTCTGATTTATCTACTTCGTTTTCGTATGTTTTATCTTCAACCATAAAATATTTTTTTTCCACCTTTAGATAATACTTTACCAGCATCACCAAATTCATGAAACTTTCTACCTTTAGCAAATTTACCTTTTGGATTAAATGCTTTAGCAGCTACATAAGTACCAGCTGCTAATAATGGATTTCTTAATGCAAGTTTACCTACGCCAGTTGCTATATTAGCTGCACCTCTAAATAAACCTACAGTTGGTGCTACATAACTTTTATAGTTTTTAGTAGCTGATGGTATTACTTTTTTATTAATAAACTTTTTACCAGTCTTAATATGTTGTTTAGCTTTTTTTAACAAATCACCACTTACATTAGTACCTGATGATGTTGGAAATATTCTATTCATATTAGTAGCCTTTTTTCATTTTCTTTCCAGATTTTTTAGCGTATGCTTTAGCTTTCTTTTTACCAGCTTTAGTGTAACTAAATTTTTTTTTTCCTACTTGTGGCATTATGATTTCCTTTTAGATTTACCTGCTGCATAAGCACCACCAACAACAGCAGTAGCACCTGCTACCTTGATACCTGTTTTGTAGTTCTTAGGCAATTTTTTATATTTAGCACTTAACTCACTAATAGAGTTTGATGCGTCTTTGTATAGTTTAGTCTTTTGCATTTTTCCAAATGCGTCCATACCCTTTGCTTTAGCTTTAGAACCATATGATGTAGCTGTACTTTTAGCTTTTTCTAATAAAGTCGGTTTTTTCTTAACAAAGAGTTTAGCTATTTTGTTGATCATCTTAATAGTCCTCTCATAGCAGCTTCTCTTGAATTAGGCATAGGTATATTACCTTGTGGTCGTTTACCCATCATTGCCATTTGTTGTTGAGCTTGAGGGTTTTGCTGCTGTAGTAAACCCTGTTGCTGTTGTTGTTTAGCCTGTTCAGGCATAACTTTTGCTCTGATTATCATAGCTAACTTTTGTCCATCTTCAGGACTTAAGTTAATCATTTCATCAGCTAATTTTTCTAATTTTTTACTCATATTAACAATTCCATGCTCTTAATGATTTATTGATTCTGCTATTAGGATCTCTTGCTGTTTTAGCAGAAGTTAGTTTACGTTTCATCCCTTTCATCCTCGCACAGAAGGATGCACGTCTTTTGT
>Ga0208298_1000716_pt1 | contig 13271 bp, 6 predicted proteins | sample 14BtaG_FD_184088 | JGI IMG/M metagenome (GOLD analysis project Ga0208298, IMG submission 184088) | Marine viral communities from the Subarctic Pacific Ocean - 14B_ETSP_OMZ_AT15311_CsCl metaG (SPAdes) (version 2) | ecosystem: Environmental > Aquatic > Marine > Oceanic | place: Pacific Ocean... | reverse complement strand
TGATTTAAATATACCATTATTGAAAAAGTTAAAAATTTCCCAATCACTATCATCACTCAGTTCTTTTACTAATTTAGAAGGACCATTGGTTATTTCTTGATGGTCATCTTTTTTTATTTCATCTGTAACTATTAATTCTTTTTCAAATGATTCATCTGTATCGTGTATTGATATAATACCATTTGGTGAAAGTAGTTTAGAATACAAATCAAAATCTTGTTTTACATCTTCATAAGTATGTCCAGCATCTATATGTAAATAATCAATTTTAATATCTTCTTTAACGAAAAAGTTATAATATGCATTTTCAGTTGTTTCTAAGATTACTCTTGGAAAAAATGTTTTTCTGAAGAATGAATCTTTTTTAACCCAATCAGTATTACCACCAACTCCATTTGAAGCATCTACTAAATATGTTGTTCCAATATCTCCCCAATTATAATCTCTATCTCCTTCAAATATTTGAGAATCATATAAATCAACTCTTGCTTGGGTCATTATTCTTGGAATAAATCCACCACCACTTCCTAAACATACACATACTTTTGCTCTCATATAGTGTATGATAGAATAAATTAATAAACCATCACCAAGAGTTAAATCAGTTGCACCATGTGTCCATCTATATGGAACTTTTTTTAGTTCAATATATTCGTTTTCATTAGTGTCGGATTCTTTAGATTGATTGTGTGTAAAAAAATCTTTTATAAAATCAAGATTGAGAAGTGTCATATCTTTAGTATGTATATATAAATATATAATTATTATCTTTCCAATAATTTTTTTATAGCAGTTACCCACTTATCTTTATAATCATATTTCATCATATAGGATTTTATTTTATTAAATTCAAATAATCTTTCTTCGTGTGTATCAAATAATATTTTTTTATAAGCTTTATCAAACTCATTTTTAGTTGATGCTCTATATTTGTAATCTAATTGTTTTCCCCAATCTGTGTGTATTATTGGTAATTTACCGAAATCAACTGCCTGAAAAATAGAATATCCAAATGGTTCTTTAAAATAAGCTCCATGAAATATTCCAAAATCTTTTTTCATAAAAGTAGTATGAATACCAGGATTCCATTGAAAAAATTTTGTTTTTGGGAAAGTATAAGTTGTTGAATCTTTTAAATTTTGAAAATCATAGTAATCGGTTAATACATATCCCTCATATCCATGCATCCAATGAATACATTTTCTTGATTCACATCTTGATGCAAATCCTATCTTACCATTATCTATATCTGTATTTAAAGAGAGGTTGTGTTTAAATTCATAATAATTTGGTACTTTGTAAGTATAATTTGGAAACCTATCTACAATCTTAGATGGATTATTTCCAATCCAAACTCTTTCTTTAAATGTTTCAAAGTAATCATCACAAAATTTCTCATCTACTTTTGTATTAAATTGTAACCTTTTTAATTCAGGATATTCTTCTAATACTTCTTTCATTTCAGATGGATATGCGTGTACAAAACATAATTCAAACTTATCTTCATATTTCCATATATGTTCTCTTTGGTGATAATGAGAATGTAAAGAGTATATAGAATCACAATCAGTCAACCACTCATCTGTTATATCTACATCATCAAAATGAAAATGATATTCTAATCCTTCGGGTAAAGAAGATGGCTCAAAGTTAGGTGGTCTTTTAGAATCTATTAATAATTTCCATTTATTTCTACCTTTTAATTTAGTCCATACATTTTGTAAAAAATTATTTACCCAAATATCAGCACCACCTTTTATTGTATTTCCTGCTCCGGTACATAGTAATATTTTTTTAGTAGTTTCTTTTTTATTTTTTACAGGAACAATATGTGAATTTTCTGGTAATTCTCTATTGATTATAGAAAGTATTTCTTCTAAATTTATAATATCTCCCATATCGGTAAGATAATTAAATAACCTTTTTTTAATATTTTTTGCTGGAACTCCTTTTATTATCATAATATTTTATTTACATGAGATGTGTTATACATAATTGATAGATTTTGTTTTCCTCCAATATAATCTAACAAACTATTTGGTGAAAAATCATCTGTTATATAAGACTCTACTCCATTTATAATAGATTTAACGTATAGAGGCTGTCTTCTTCCTTTCTTATAACACATTTCAATTCTAACATCTTTATCTCTACCTTTATTGTTAAATATTGTATATGCAAGTTTTCTAGCAGCCATAGTACTTAATCTATCTATTTGTAATAAATCTCTACCTGATAATGGGCCGGAAGAAACTGAACAATAACTTCCATATAAATCTCCTTGAAGTTTCATTCCACTCATTCCATTACTATGTTCATCCAATTCATCAGAAAAATCATCTACATTAAAATTAATAGAACCAGTTGTTAGTAAACCCGAATTAGAATATATATTTAAAAATTGTTGACATTTTTCAAATGAAGAAGTTGTTGGTGCATTCAAATCTACATTTAAAACCCCATTTGATATATCTGCAGTAATTTTAGAAGGGCCTGGTTCATCAACTAGAATATCAATTAAGAAATTTGATATTGCAACATCAAATGGTAATCCATTTTGATGGCCACTACTACCACTTGTAGAGTATCCAACTGAAATACAAGAATCCGATGCATAATTGTTATCCAAATAATATAAACTTTGTGATGAAAATGTTGATAAATTAATATTAAATCTATCAACTGATTTTTGTAAACTATAATCCTGTAAACATTCTTTCATAGATAAATGTTCTTTTAATTCAATAATTGATGCAGAATATTCACTTGAAATCTGACCAAAAATCTCGTAACTACCTGAATTATAAATTACATCAACAGATGTATATGAACCTGTATCTTCTTGGAAATAATAATCGTGTACCAAATCTGCAACGAAATCACATTTTTTATCTATATGTTTTATACTAACTTTTTCTATCATAATTTTTAATTTATTAAAATTGTCTGAAACACCAAAGTTGTGTTCCCATCGCGTTACCACAACTACTAGTAGGTGTTGCTTGGAATGCCATATTTGAAGTACACCCAGCTGGTTGATATATTCTAACTCCTATTTGTTGAGAAGAGAATGAAAGTGGTGGCTTAAAATAAACTAATGAATAATAATATCCACCTGAGTATTGCCAATTAGTAGGTGTATAGTAGGTATTAGAACTAGGATTTGGATTTAAAAAAGTTCCTCCACCTGCTAAAGTGGTTGACCATCCTGCACCAATACCAATACTATTCATTTCCAATCTAAACTCTTGAGTAGTTACACCTGATGTTGACCATATTTTAATTTCATGAGTACTAGTTATTGGATTGTTACTCGTATCTCCTTTTACTGTACCTGCATGGTAATAAGATGTTTCTACAACGAGAGCCTCTTGAGTAAGATTCCAAGAAAAGTTTTTAGTAGCATCAGCAACTGATTTTATAAACATACTCTTCGTTTTATCATCTTCAATTGAAGAATTAGCCGCAATAGGTCTTACTGAGTAATTACTTTGCCATCCTGATGCTGGTCCTGGAGTAATGCTTATATCTGTACCCGCATTAACAAATGTACCAGGAGCTCCTAGTGATAAGTTATGTTCCCAATCAGTAGTTCCATTATTAAAATCTGTTGTAATTTCACCTGAGAATCCTGGATTTGGTTCAGATTTTATTACGAATGTTTTTGTTCCTCCAGAGCCAAATTCATCAGCATCCCATGATACATCATGTGGTGAAGTTAATAACACTCCACCACTTTTAACTGTAAATTCTGCCATTATTTGACTAGGTTGTGTATAAGTTCTAACATTACCAACTGCATTTGTTGTTGTATCTGTTATTGTAATTGTCATACTCCTTGATGCTCCTGATGTGTTTATAGGAAGTGTTACAACATAACTATCACCAACTGTACCTGTGGTTACATCAGTTGTTCCATAGGCTCCTGCACTAAGAGATATTGACCAAGTTGAGCCTGGTTCTCCAAAAGGTGTAATTGTAAATGACTCACCATCTGAAGAAAGATTTTCAGTTCCACCAAGATGATTTACAGTTTGATATGCTGGAATAGTTACAATCTCTGCCAGATTTAAAAATGAATTACCATCAGTTACTTCGGTTATTACACTTGTTGAAAATGTACTAGTAGAATAACTTGGACCTGTTGTCCATTCAATTCCATATGTTCTTACATCACCAACATCTGATATAAGTGTTAGTGTTAGTGATGAATCACCCATAACAACGGAATCAAAAGTAACATTAGAACTTTTAGTAATTGTAAATTGAGTTCCTGTTGATGTGTGATTGGTAAAATTTGCACTTGTATATGTTATAGATGCTGGATTACCTGCTTGAGTTAATGTATGGCTATCATATACAAAATTGGCCGCTCCAGCTGCTTCAATTGTTAAACTTCGTGCTGATTGTCCTAGTGATGAATTATCGTTAACCACTACATTGATAGTTTCATTTCCAGTAAAATATGATATAGTAGGTGAAGCAAAATTGTTTGATAGATTTAATTTACCTACTCCATTTGATGTTATTGTTAAAGAATAAGTTTGTTCCGCATTTGTTAAACTAGTACTTGATGGTGAAAGTGATATTGCTGTGGCGGTTTTATTGACATCTTGTTCCCAAAACTCAGTAGGAAATATAACTGAATCTGAACTTCCTACAACTCCATCTCCAGCACCAATCAGTTCCCCAAATCCTACAAAATCAATTTGAGAACCAGGTAAATCTCCAATTCCGGCAAGAACCATATCGGTAGTTAAGTATCCACCTGGCCATCCACTTCCTGTTATTGGCATAATCTATTCCTTTAGTTTTTTATTTTCCTTTTCTAACATATCAACTCTTTCTGTTAATTCCTTAACACCCTCTACCAATAAAGGTACTAATCTTTCATACCATATTGTTAAATAATCTTTTCCACTTTTTGATGAAACAGGTTTTCCTTCTTCATCTTTCACAGTATCAAAAGGTGCTCTAGCAACTGCTTCTGGTAATACCCTTTGAACATCTTGTGCAATTAAACCTACATTATCAACTGAAATATCATATCCAGCTAAATTTTTTGCTAAATTATTCCAATTGTATATCACACCATTTAATTCTTTTAATTTACTTAGTGGATTTGTAATTAATCCCTTAATATCTTTTAATCTTTTATCAGATGCATTTGCAGTAATATTACCTGTTGCTTCAATTGAACCACCAACACTTAACATTACAGAACCTGCTCCTGTAGCCGAAGTATTCCTTTCCATTATTACATAATTTGAAGAGGAACTTACCACTTGTAATCCACCTGCACAAATTTCTGTTCTACTTACAGGTTGACTTGCAGAAACACTTGTTGTAGCTGGTGTAGAGGTTTTGAAGTTTATAGTTCTATTTGCAAATGCAGAAGGATACTGAACTCCATAATTTTGTCTTCTATTATATGGTATCAAATAATAAGTTGTTCCTGAAGTTGCGGTGAAGTTAATCTGTCCTACATTGTTTGTTACCGCATATGCTATAGGCCAATGAGCCGTATTGTTATTGGAAACAGCATCTAACATAGTATATTCATGATACCCAACAACACCAGTTCCAAAATTTGCTGGAGTACCAGTTTGTACAACAAAACCAACTGTTACAATACCAGATACCGAGTTAAATATTCCATTTGGACCAAATGAACTCAAGGAATGCCACCCTTGAGCTAATGTTGCATTTGAATCTTGGGTAGCTTCAATAGTACAACTACCATTTGCTAAATTCGATATTGTTATGTAGTTGGTTGCATCATAAAATGATACTGCCGATGTTGGGGCACCACTTGTTTGTTGACCATCTACTCTATTATAACTGTTTGTTCCTGAGGATAAAGTTACAGATGCTGGAATTGAGCCAACTTTTGGTAGTGATGTTGCTGATAAAGATGGGGTACTTCCACCAAAACTAGTTGAAAGTGTTGAATTTGAATTAATTTCTGTTGCAAGTACACCCGAAGAATTATTAATACTAAGAGAAGGTGCACCACCTGCATTTAAAGTAAGTCTATTATTAGTTGTAGTAGATGGAGAGAATAGTTGAGATGAACCAACAGTCCATCCACCAATCACACCGGCAGTTGCCGTAACATCACCAGAAATTACAGCTCCTGTTGCTGACATCACCCCACCTGCAGTTACTTCGAATGTTGGGGAAGCTGCAGAGGGTACTGCAATTGAACCACCAATCATTGTTGCACCTGTTATAGTACCACTTGATGCATCTAAATCTCCACTTATTTCTAAAGTAGTACCATCCCATTCTATACTATCAGTTGCATCACCAACTTTAAAATTACCAGAAGTATCCCAATAATTGTGTGTACCTAAAGTCAAGTTACCTGTAATATTTAATGTGGAAGTTGCGGAAGCCCAAGTAAGTGCTCCACTTGTACCACCAAGATAAAAGTTTCCACTATTATCCATGTAAGTTTTAAAACCACTACCATCATGGTATCCTAAAAAGTCAGATGTTAAATTTAAACCTGTACTAGCAGTGTTTGTTGCTAGTGTAAATCCATTACCACCAAATGCATAAGATGTTGGATTTTCCAATGCACCACTTGTTGCATTAATTGCATTTACACCACTTTGTGCATTACTAACCGCGGTATTTATTGAACCGGTTTCAGTATTTAATGAACTTACACTTTGATTTAATGAACCGGTTGTTGTGTTTAATGAATTTAAAGAACTTGCTGCTGGCCCGCCTGTTAATGTGATTGAACCTTTAATATCTAAATTAGAACCATCCCACTTTATGTGATTTGTACCTCCTTTTAAAGACATTCTGTAACTTGGTGTTCCACTATTATCATGGTTACCAATAAAAATACCATCTACATCATATCCTTGGCTTCCTGCAGTACCACTTTGTCCTATTGAAATATATGGATTAGCAGTACCACCTGCTAAAGTAATATTAGCTGCAGAAATACCCCCACTATTGTTACTACCAACATTTAATGTATTTTGAACAAATGAATCTTCAAACAATCCAATTTTTGCTGCTACAAAGAAATCTTGTGTTCCTAAACTTTCCCATTTATTTGCACTTGATTGATGAGGTGCACCATTAGCAACATTACCACCTGCAGATGTATGTGTTTCTTTGGTTGCATAGTAAGTATCATATGGTGTGTTACCACTTGATGACCAAAGTACTACATCTCTTCTTCCACTTGCTCCACTAGAAAACTGATATGCTCGACTTGCTTCCCAAACTCCTGTAAATACTACACCTGGTCCATTTGTTCCAACTACTGTTGTTGTTATTGGGTGATTAAACTCTCTACTACCAACATTTCCTGAACCATCCTTGTAATCAATAGTATATGTTGTTGTAAGTCCACCTGGATTACTTGCTGAAGAGGGCTGTGATGGTGTTATAACTCCTGCAGAAGCTTCTGAACCATTTGTTATAGATGAGTTAATTTGAAATGATGAATTTGTCAATGTTCCACCTCCAGCTATTGCAGTTAATGCAGAACCAGTTTCTTGAGCACTTATAGTAATATTAGATACAGTATCAAATGTATCTCCATTATTTACATCTCTTATAAGATTTTGAGTAAATAAACTTGGAGTTATATCTATTGCATTTGAACCATCTTGCCCAATAGTACCATCTTCACCTTGTATAGATTTTGTTAATGTTTGAGTAGTTGTTAAGGTAAAGGCCGTTCCATCTAATCGTTGACCTGATATTGTATATGTTATAGTTGCTTGACTTGCAGTGAAACCACTATGTACTCCGATTACACAAGTTGTTGTATTATTACCACTTGCAGTTCCCTCGGTTAATCCACTTTCATTAGAAATTGAAACACTATATTTTCCTGCAGATACAGTACTAGTTGTAAATGTTAAAGCAGTTACTCCTTCAAACACTTGAATGTTTGTACCACTTCCTGCAAAAGAAGTTGGTGTTCCAGCAGTATCACAAGTAAATGTATGATTTGAATTATCATTAGATACTTGAATACTATCTAAACCTTCTTTTGATTTAGTTAAAGTTTGTACATTTGTTAGTGAAATTGCATCACCATTTAATCTTTTACCAGTTATTGTATATGTTATAGCTACTGTATCTGTATCATCATCCATTGCAGAATGAACACCAACCACTGCATCATTTGTTGAATCAGTTATAGTACCAACTGTAATTGTTGAAGTGGGTGATTGTGATACAGAAGCTGACCAATGACCTGCAGTTGTACCAGAATCATCATAATCTAATTGAGTTGCTCCTTCAAATAAAGAAAGTGTAGTTCCACTATTTGCATAATCTAAAACTTCTCCACTTGAAGATGCAGGTAATGTATGTGCTGGGTTTGAACTAATAAGTGTTAATCCATCTGTTCCTTCTTTTACTCTTACGATTCTTACTTCGTCAGTAAACTCACCATCTTCACTAGCACTTACAGAAAGTAAAACTGAGGTATTTGAACCAAAGTTTGTTGCTGATAATGCCCTTGAATCACCTGCACCAGTTAGGGTTACCGAAGGGTTTGTATTGAATGTAGAGGAACCTGATATATTTTGTCTTATTGCAGTAAATGCAATTGATGATGGGGTTACTGTTCCATCCAATGCTTCAACAAATACTTGTGCATCTGTTGTTAATCTTACACTTCGTGCACTTGTTCCATCTCTACCATCCGATACTATAAAGAATGTTTCAGATACAGATGTTGTTTTACTTGTATTTGGGTCAATGAAAGTAGCATTAACAGTTAAGTCTTTTGTAGTTGTTGCAGTTGTATCACCTAATGTAATACTTCCACCATCTCCATCGTTTGCAGTTAAGGTTATTTCTGAATCTCCTGTTGCGGTACTAATCTTCATTTTATCAACAGTACCATTAAAACTTGGAGTAATCAATGCACTCTTTTGATACTCAGTTCCATTTGAATCAAAGAAAGAAGCAGTTAATGGTAAAGTTGTTGGTGTAAAGGAATTGGTAAGTCCTCTATTTGTATGTAATGAATTTGCTAAAAATGTTCCTCCACCTAAACCATCAGTAACATCTAATAAAGCAATAGTATCTAATAGAGTTCCATCATCTTGTTTAAGTGAAATTAATTTTGAACCACTTATTGCTGTATTTGCAAAACTAGCATTGTATGTTACACCATTTCCACCATCACTAATACCAGTCATACTTGTAGTTAGTAAAGTACTTCCACTATAAAGTTGTGCATCTCCTTGAGCAGAACCACTTATATCAAATGAACCTGTACCATCTAATCTTACTACTTGTAATTCTAATGTACCTTGGTTATTTTTTATTTGTGTTCCATTTAATGGTTTGATAACAAACCTTGGTCTAATATCAAGACCTGGTTTTGTAAATATTAAACTTTCTTGGTCACTATCTAGTTCATTATTTAAATTAACATTATTATCAGATACTCCTACTCTAAAAGTAAATGGAGTACTTGGAATTGTAGTTGGTGCAGTAAATACTCTACTCGTATGTTGTGAACCAGTTGAATCGTTGAAAGTAGTATCATCAACAAAACTACTATCTCCTCCTGTAAATTTGTAGTATGGGTCATTTATAGTAGATGAACCTGAAGCAATTAATGTTACTGTTGATGGAGTTGGGTTTGTCCCATCTGCATTATATTGTATAGTATTAGGACTTATAAGTAATGTAACACTACGAGCATTTGTTCCATCAACACCAACCTTAGATACACTTACATCAAATCTTACTATTTTATTTTCTACTAATGTTCCTTCGGAATTTACATAATCAATTGATGCACTACCAATTGTTCCATTATATCCATCGTGAGTACCATATGTTGGTGTAATTATTTCATTAGAATTTGAACCAGAACTTACTGAGTTGATTTCAAATTTATAAGCTTCACTCAATCCTCCACTTAAACCACTTTGATAACTATATTCATCTCCACCTTCTTGTACCACAACTTCTATTGTTTGTGGAACTTCATATCCACTTGAACCAGAGTTTATTGTTTGAGAAGTTGGTGATGTTTTTGTTAAAACATTTGGTACTGCCTTTTTTGATTTTGTATAAGATACAACCTTTTCAAATGATTGTGTTGTAGAACTATCTCCTGCTAAATAATCTATTGTAAGTGTTAGTGAACCACTATCTTTACTTGTTTCAAAAGCTGATATAGAATAATTTGAGGTATTCGGTGTTTCATCTGTTGATGTTACATTATCTCCAATAGATGAAGTTATATTAAATGTATTTTTAGTTCTACCACCCAATTCATCATCGTGTGTAATTTGATTAGAACCAATAAACATTTGTACCGAACCACTTGATGCTGCAAATCCTCCAAGTATTTCTCCTGTTGAATTTGCTGGAAATGAAGTTGATTCGTTTGATAATACAAGTGAAACCGCATCAAAGTTAACTACCTTAGATAATGTAATTTCATCACTTTGAGAATTACCAAATACATCAGAACCAGTAAATGAATAAGTTACCTCATCAAAAGTATTTGATGAAAATGATTGTGAAAACTGAGTTGATGAGATAGTATAAGTATCTATTCCATTTACAGTTTCTACAAAATTAAGTGGTGGTCTATTACTTCCACTATTTACTTCAATTGGTGTTATCAATGAAGCTAGGTTTTTTCTCTGTGCTCTTACAGTTATACTTTGTCCACTTGGTTTTGGTGAAAGAGTTGTTGGTTCGTATATAAATTGATTTGCATTAGAAGTTACTATAAGTTGAGGTGCATTATCACCATCTTCTAATCTATATACTGTTTCGAATTCTTCAAAGTTTTCTAATGATGCTGTGTAAACAACTGAACCAACGAATGGTGTTTCACTACTATCAGTTCGAGAACCAGTAAAGTTATTAATTGTAATTATTGCTCCTGCAGGGGTTATTGTTGTTAATTTACCTGGATATTGTGTATAATCACTAGGATTTAAATAGTTACCATCAACATCAAATGCCGATGAAGCAAATGTTGTAGAACCAGTTAAATTAGAAGTACCTATTTTAAATTGTATTTGTTGTCCTGTTGGGTTTTGTACCGAACCACTTGAAAATCTAAATGCATTTCTATCTGATTCAAATGTTAAAAGTTTTGTACTTGATGGAAAATCATTTCCTCCATCAAATTCTTTTGTTGCTAGAACATCAACAGGTATGTAATTGTTATTAACATCGTAAAACTCAAATTTAAAATCAAATGTTTCACTTGCAGTTTTTCTAGGAATATCTTGTATAATAGTAAACTCATCTGGTGAAAACGATGTATCTTGTGCATTTCTTAAACTTACATTTGAAATATACCAATCATCACCTTGAACTTCAAAAACTAATTTTGCATCTCCAGTATTTTCTGATATAATATTTTTAGTTAAAGTTTGTTGTGATTGATAAATATCAGAACCACTTATTGATAAAAAATCTTGAGTAAAATTTGAAGAACTTAAATATGCTCTTACTTTTTTATTAGAACCATCAACCGAACCACTTACTTTTGTTTTAAAATTTAAAGTATATTCAACATCTTTTGATATTGATATTGATTGAGAAGTTATAAGTTCTTGAACACCACTTCCCGCATAATCTATTTTTACTGCCTGTGATAAAACACTTGAGTTGATTGTAGTGGGATGTGAGTTTGATGAAGTTACCCAATAATTAGATAAGTTATATGAATCAAATCTACCATAAGATATTTCAGTATCTCTTGTTGTAGTTATATCTCTAAGTAATTCAGTAGATTCTAGTTTGGCTTCTTGTACAAATTGAAAATCTCCAACGGCATTTCTTGATTTTCTAAATACCTTAACTCTGGCAACATCACCAACAAATGTTTTTAATTGTGTGATATCAATTTTACCAAACGAACCTGTAAGTGCAGATTCACCTATTGTTTGATTTTGAATATCTTGGTATGTAACACTATAAGATTGTGAACTAAAAGATTCAACTAAATTATTTGAATCAGTAAATGGAATATCAACTAGTATTTCTCTATCGTTTAAAACTTCTACAATCGTTGGAGAATAATCTAAAGAAGATATTGTTATTGTAGTTTCATCAACATCTCTATCCCAACTACCACTTGTTCTTTGTAATAAATAAGTAGTACCAGCTCTCCAATTAGAAATGTCAAATGATTGAGGAGGATTCATTGGGAATCCACTTACTTCTCCTGTTTCGGTTACATTAGTTATACTTTTTGAAAATATTGGTTTTACTAATTCAGTTATACCAACTTTAGGTCTTTTATAAAACCTTACAATACTTTCATTGTTTAAGTTTTTATTTATATTAAATGACCTTTCCCATTTAACATTATAAACACCCTTCCATTCATCAGGTACATCTATAATTGCACCATCATTGCCAACATATGTTTTTAACTCACCAAGTACTGTAATTTTACCAATACCAATTGGAGTATCTTCATAAACATGAACAGATACTAATTTTGAGTTACCTTCATAATATTCAGGTACACCACCACCTGGCTCAAAATATACAGGATTTCCCTCTACATCAAGAATTTCTATTTTTATTTCTGTTGATTCTTTTAGAAATTCAGAACCTTCTATAAGAAATCCATTTTTTCCACCTGTGAATGTTTCGTTAAATTCTGATATTCTAAAATACTCAGAATTAGGCAAATCATCATTTTCAAATACTTGAAAATTCGTTAAATTTAAAAATGGTGAGAATTTTTTTATTATGGCCATATATTTTTCCTATTATTACTACTATAAATATTTCATAATTATATTTATAAATATATATTATATAGAATTATATAGATTATGGGAAAATACACTACAATACAAGTTAAAAGGGAATTATATAAGGAATTACACGATTACTGTTGTGAGAATGGGTATTCTAAAGCAGGATTAATTGAACGGCTAATAAAGCAAAGACTTAATCAACCTAAACCAACAAATGTACTAAGAGTTTCTAAAACTTAACATTTGAGAATCCTTTTTCTTTTTTAATTTCAATAAGACCATCTACAACATCTCTCATAGAATCTATGTGTGAGATAATCATTACGAAATCAAACTGAGTTTTAAGGTATGTAAACAACATAAATAAAGATTGTAAGTTCTCACTATCTAAAGTACCAAACCCTTCATCTATCACAAGGAAATTAGGTCTTGGAAGGTTACATACATTTATAAGTGCAACTCGAATTGCTAATCCACTAATGAATCTTTCCATTCCACTACACATTTCCAAACTCCATCTCTGGTCTC
>Ga0208298_1000712_pt1 | contig 13328 bp, 24 predicted proteins | sample 14BtaG_FD_184088 | JGI IMG/M metagenome (GOLD analysis project Ga0208298, IMG submission 184088) | Marine viral communities from the Subarctic Pacific Ocean - 14B_ETSP_OMZ_AT15311_CsCl metaG (SPAdes) (version 2) | ecosystem: Environmental > Aquatic > Marine > Oceanic | place: Pacific Ocean... | reverse complement strand
TTGTGCAGTCTGTGCTGCAGTAGCACTGGTAGCTGCGTTCGTTGCTGAGGTGGACGCTGAAGAGGCGCTAGAGGCAGCATTGCTTTCTGAGGTAGAAGCATTGGTTGCTGACGTGGACGCTTCACCGGCTTTAGTAGTAGCTGTGGTAGCTGAAGCAGCAGCATTGGTCTCTGCAGTTTCTGCATTGGTCTCCGCTGTTTCTGCTGCTGTCTTAGCAACCTCTGCTGCAGACTGTGCAGTGTCAGCGGCTGTCTTAGCTGTTTCTGCAGATACCTTAGCCGCTACTGCTGCATTCTCTGCAGTCTCAGCATTAGTTTCTGCAGTCTCAGCATTAGTCTCTGCGGTTTCTGCATTAGTTTCTGCTGTCTCTGCAGCAGCCTGTGCAGCCTCTGCAGCAGCTTGTGCGTTAGCCGCAGACGTAGCGGACGCCGCAGCTTCATTTGCTTTTGTAGAGGCTCTGGTTGCTTCTAGGGCTACTTCAGACGCATAGGTGTCTGTACTAGCATCCCCGGAACCACCTGTGCCACGAAATAAAGCCATCTAAAGCTCCTACAAAAGAAAAAGGAAAGGGGCCATTGCTGACCCCCTAAGATCGTTACTCTGCGACTGCGAGAACGAAACCAGCTTCAGGACGATATACCTGAACACCGTACAGGCAATCAGCCGTGTACAGAGTCGAGAGGTACTCTTGCTTGTACTGGGTTTGTGAACGTACGGCCTGTTGCTCTGCCATGACAATAGCGTCACGGTGGAACAAAAGAGCAGCACGGGTATCAGCAGATCCTGCAGTGTTGTCGCCAGCCGCTTCGATAGTTCGGCAGTTAGCAGAGACGTAAACGTCTACACCGTAGAGGTTACCAATAAGACCGCTGTTGACTACCTGACCGTTTACAAAATCAGAAGACACATAACGATCAATGCCCATGATAGTGTTACGAACCGAAGGAGGAATAATCAACGAACGTCCGTCCATAGGTACGTTGTTGTCATCCAGCTTTTGGATCATGTCACGGAAGAACGCATCAGTAAAACCGTCATTAAAAAGCCCATCGGTTTTTGTGCTAACAATTGTGTCATCAGTGTACTGAGTAGTTGTACCGCCGTCGTTAAAGAAACAACCAGAGTGCTGGTAGTCGGTTTCTGCTGGGCTGAATACTACAGCACCACCGTCACCAAAGCCAGTACCGGCTGCGTGGAGGTCGTTGTCAATCTGTACAGCAAGAGCATAACCAGCATCTTCTGTATAGAACTGACGGAGGCTAGAAAGAGCCTGAACTTCCACGATGTCCTCAATCAAGCGTGAGTACTCAAAGTGACGGTCGATATCAACAGTCAATTCGCCTTCAGTGTTTGCAATGATAGTAACTGCAGTATCAGCAGCCTTAACATTTGCATCACCACGGACGGGCTTAGGGATGTGGAGCTTGTCACCCTTCTTACCTGTCATAGCCAGCTTCTTAACAAGCGGAGCCATCTTCAGGTTCTTTTGGTAAGCCGCAATAATTTCATCACTCCAGATTTCTGGGATGAAAGTAGCTGCTTCAGTCTTCGCAGTATTACCCCCTGCGCCGGGATATGTAGCAGTAGCCATGTCAATCTCCTAGATTATTTGACTCGACCCTCCGCATAAGCCGCCATGATTTCTTCAGACATTGCTTGATAACGGTCGGGGTCGTTCTTCATTAGTTTAATAATGTCGGCCCTACGATATACCTTCCTACGTGATCTTTCAGCACTACCTCGTGCATTACCTGTACTAGCTGCTTTAAGCGTCTGCTTACGTGCTTGTTTTTCAACATTAGCGGTTTGCTGGGCTACTGTCTTCCGTTCTTTCCAGAGTGAGAAGAGTTCGTCAGCGGCGTCAGCGTCATACTGCTGGTCAGCTTGTACAAACAATTGAGTCCTAATCTTAGACGCTTTAATCCACTCTGCAAACTTAGGGTCTCCTAGTATTGTTTGCATGTCTGAATGTTTAGCTTGAAGCGTAGACAGTGACGTTTGCTTTTTGTACTGCTCAGTATACTGTTGTGCTTCTCTAATCTTAGGATGATTCTCAATAGCACGATTTACTGCACCTTGAGGATCTGTAAAGTAGTCTATATCGTCTTCAGGCTCAACGTGTTGCTGTTGAGGTGCTTGAGTAGTTGTTTGGGTACTAATGTAATCATCAACTACTTTACGAAGCTCTCCTACTTCAGAGGACTGACGACCTAAAAGCTTTTCAGCTTCTTGGTGCATCTGTACAACTTCTTCCATTGACTTACCTTGGTACTTCTCTGGAACTGTAGATTCTTCTTGAGGTTGTTCAACTTCTTCTAGTTGAGTCTCTTCTGCTTCGTTTTCAATGGTGTCCACGTTGTCCTCTTCAGGCTGTGAATCAAGCATTGTTGCTCGTGACATAATTAAACTCCGTGATTATAATCATTGTGGAGGTTTTCATTTCCTACCTGCTTTTTCGTGTTCTCGTACCCACTTCATGTGCTGACCGGGGAAGTCCCCAGTAGAGCCATCAAGGTGAAAAGACGGGGCAGATACCATTTTTGTAGCGTTAGCACCACAACCGCACCTACTGGTTGTAGTACCACTCTTTACAAAATCTTCAAAGACGTGTCCGTTAGTACAACGGAAGTCATATATTTTATACATCTACAGGGCCTTCTTCTTCAGCCTCTGCTTGGTCTCTAGCGGCTTCTATAGTACCCTGTAGATTAATTATTGTTGCAAAAGCAGCTACTTGGCCTTTACGATAGAAGAGGTCTTCTTCGTTCTTTACAGTCTGTATATCTGCTAATTGCTGTGCATTAGTAGAAAGTTCTTGGATGAGTTGTTTGAAACCTTCACTATTGAAGAGTTCGTTGTAGTTGTTAAAATAAGTTTCAAGCTCAGTTGTCATTAGTTTCTCTAAAGTTGTTAACTATAGTTTTATTATATCATACTTTTTAAGAGATGTCAAGCGTTTCTTGTAGATTTCCTGCGTTTACCAGAAGCTGTGACTGCGTGAGCTATGCGTTTAGGTCCTGTCTTACGTGTAGCAGAAGACTTCTTTTCAGCTTTAGTCATCTTAGCTGCAACAGCTTTTGGTCTACAAGAGGGGTACGGACGCTCAGACTCACCTTTTTTTGCAGACTTGCGTCCACAGGGTTTACCTGTCTTAACGTCTACCCATTCTTCCTTAAACCATTTCTTAAGGGCAGCACCCTTTTTACTTTTTCTTACGGCCACTTTTGTTACCCCAGTTCTTAGCGCCGACTTTGCGGCATTTAGCTACAGCACCGGAAGCGTATGCAGAAGGCCATACTTTGTACCTAGACTTGACCTTCTTTGCACAAGCGTCGTTAGCTTTTTTAGTTTTAGCTTTAGGCATAACTACTTCTTCTTGTTTTTCTTATTAGTAAGCAACCGCTTATTACGCTCAGGTAAAGCGGGTTTTTTCTTTTTAGGGGGCGTTGCTTTCATTCTATAATTAGGCATAGCTTTCTCCTTTGCTTTTTGTGAAAGTTCATCAAAGTGAAACAACTTCACAGATGTTTTTCCGTGTGTTTTACCTGAATGAACTTCTCCATTAGGCATCTTATGCGTACCGCCAACATGTTCAGTGCCGTCGCGTTTATAGTGTTTTACGCCTTTAGCCATTATTTAATCCTTACCATTTCTTACACGACCAGTATCGTGCCGTTAGTTTACTAGGTGGGCTTGTGTCACACTTGTGACGTGCTCTGAACGACTTACGACGTGCAGGTTGGTCCTTCTTAATGCTCATGTTTTGATCGCCAAAACGTATGGTTTTAACTGTGTCACCTTCTTTGGCAACTACTACAAACTTCTTAGTTTTATGGCTAGGCGTTCGCTTTGGCTTGTTGTACCCGCTTACTCCCGCCCGTGCTAGTCTTGGGTCTGCTTTCTTTGGCATTAGATAGTTCCTCCACCTTGGTTTCCAGTTGGGCCAGTTGGTCCTCTAGGTCCTTGAGGCGCTGGAACGTCCCTTGGAATTCGTGGTTGACTCTCTGGAGTAGGAGTTTTAGTTCGTGGTCGGTCAACATTGTTTTTACCTTTTATTTGTTTTTCTTTAAGGAGAGTATCAGCAACACGCAAACGTCGCTCAAACTCTTTATCTTCTGCATCACCTTCACGAAGGTTTCGAGTGACAGCATTAATCTTGTCTATTTCAAGCTCTTGTGGTACAGCCTGAGCTTCTGCGGCCAACTTAGCAGCCCGTGCTTGTGACTCTTGTGCTTGAGCAGACAGTGCCTGAGTCTGCGACTGTTGGAACTGCATCTGTAGTTGCTGTACCTGTTGTTGCATCTGTTGTGCTTGTGGATTAGGCTGAGAAGCTTGTTGTAGCGCTGCTACTAGTTCTTCACGGTTAGACAGGTTCATGTTGTCAACAACTGATTGTATTAACGTGTTGTACAGCGGTGAGTCTTTACCCATAGTCTGTAACAGTTGTACAAGCTGGGTTACTTCGTACTCTCTTGCAATAATGCCTAAAGTGCTACTGGCGTTAAACTTGTAGTCAGACACAGGATAGTTTTCAGGGTCAAACTGCATATAACGGTAGGCTGCTTTCTTAACAAAAGGAATCAGGAAAGACTGCTGGAAGTTAATCAGTGTGCGTTTATGGCGTTTAATAATAGCGCCAAGAGACATACTAATACCAGCGGCAGTACTCTCGCCATTAACCTTACCTGCAATTCCTGCTGAGTCAACGGCTCCTGTCGCTTGCTGTACCATCTGCTGCAATGCCCCGGCCTGAGCAAAAGTAATTTGACCCACTTGACCAAAGTTGAAAGGCTGTAGTACTTCACGAGGGTCTCCGTTAGTCAGTATCATCTTACCGGGGCGTACCTCTGGTTTAGCACCTCGTGGTAAGCGTGTAGCGTCGATAGCAAGCATTGGGTGTATAGTAAGGCTTAACGCATCAATACGAGCACGTAGTTCAGTGTCAAGGGCTTTCTGACTGTTGTAGCCTTTTTCACATACACCACGACCCCAGAACCTTCCGGGTACTACGTCCCAAGGGAATGCTACTACAGGACGGTCCTGCATCATGTAGGGGTTAGCTTCAGCCTTAAGAAGTATACCACCGTTAGCAACCACTACAACGGCCTCTACGTACTTTGACTCAGACCCCTGCTCTAGTACCTCTTCTTCGTCTTCGTCCCGCATAGCGGAATCTAGAAGCTCTCGTGGCACTAAACCATAGTACTTAGTCAGTCTAACCTTGTCGTCGTTGTAGATTGTAATGTCTTGGTCAGGCTCAAGGTCCGTATCTGGTGCAGCAGAACCTACGTACACGTCACGGTAAACACCCTGCTCCTGTAGAAGCTCTACTTGGTGACGACTAACAAACTCGTCTACAGCCACGCCTAGAGCGTCATCTACGGACGTAGCTACAGGGTCAATTAAGAAGTTCTGAGGCAGTACAGGCTTAAGCTTTACTTTAACACGTTCAGTAATGTTTACGCCAACAGCTTGCAAATCACCGTCCATAATTGGTTGGGTTGCAGGAGCCATCTCCTTCATCTCTTCAATAACAATCTCACCAACGCCTGTACCAAAGACTGCTGAGTTAATCAAGCACTCTGCAACGGCCTTACGTACCATACAGTCTTCAAAGTCTTCCGTAAGCTTGTTACGCAGGAACTGTACGTCTTGAGGCTGTGTGTCACCCATGTTGTCACTAACGTCAAACCACTTTCCACGTCCAAACGTCGCTTCCTCTAGTTCTGCTACATTTGATTCAACAGCCTGTTGTAATGCAGGAGAAATAATACGGGAGCGCTCAGACTTACGGTCACTGTCAGCAGGATCCCATATGCCACGCCAGAGTCTATAATATTCTTCAAATCTTGCTTCATAATTGCTTTCGTAGTAATCTCTCCAGTCCTCGCACTTAGTTATAACCCAGTCTTCAATTGTTTCTTCAATCATCAGTGGGTCTTGTTCATATAAATCAGTCATATTAGTATCCCGCTACTACGTCTAAGATTTCGTGGTCTTCGATTTCATAATCGTAGTCGTAAGCCACATTAGCTAACTGGTCGATGTACGCCAAGGCGTCAATCAAGTCGTCATGGGTTAATGGATCAGGGAACTGAAACAGTTGGTCTAAGAATCTACTATTCCACTCCCCTTTGTTTAATGTAATGTAGCCGTTTTCAAACCTGCCCTGTAACGCCCACATAACCCTGTCAGTTTTCTTTCTGTTACCGTGTGTTAACTCTTCTACTCTAAAAAACGTACCGTACTTCTTTTGTAGGTCTAGAAGAGGAGACATTACAGCTTGTTTAGCAATACCTCTTTCGATACCAACTGATACGGGACGATAGTCTCTAACGGCCTGAAATATTTTGGTTGCCGTTTCGTTAAGGCTCCAGCGTCCGTAGATAATATTATCAACAAACCAACCGTGCTCACTGACTTTAACGACAGCAATGGCAGTCTCGTCAAGTTTGCTATTCTTTGTTCGTTTCTTGTTGACTTCTTCAAAACCTGCCAAGTCAACTGCAATGTAGTAGTCCCCTATTTCTGGTTCGTCTTCGCTGAACTTAACCCAGTCTTCTTTAAACATTTCTGACCCACGAGCCTCAAACGACGCCATAAATTCCTGACGGAACGCATAAGAAGACATAGACCTTTTAGCAATATTGATTTCATCTGGATCAAGAATAGGATTATCGTAAGAAGTAAAATGCCAAGCTTTGTAAGTCGGATCATCATCTAGCTCCGCATATTTGTACAGGTCATAGAAATGGTTACGGCCCATTGGTGTTCCAATGAACATCGCACAGCCCTTTTGGTCAGCCAAGGCAGGTCTTAGGATCTGCTCAAATACGTCAGGCTTCATGTCTGCGTACTCGTCCAACACTAAGAACTTAAGACTAACACCTCGCATTGTCTCTGGTCTGTCAGCACCTTTAAGACTGATGGTTGCTCCGTTGACCAACTTGATTTGCAGATTATTAATGTGACTACCAGCAATAACAGGGTGCCCCAATTCCATGAGCGTTTGCCACATAATGTCTCTGGCTTGTCCCTGAGTAGGTGCGACGTAAAATACATGACCCTTATCTGCCTGTAGTGCGTTTACTATTAACATCCAAGCAGCTAGTCTGGACTTACCAGTACGACGACCAGCCGCTACTATTTTAAATCGAGTGTCGTCTGCCCAGACATCCTGTTGCCAAGGCAGTAGTTCTATATTAAGGTCTGTCAAAAGTTTAACCTAGGTGTTGCTGGTATCAAATCAAACGAAATAATACTAACAAACGTAGACCCTGCTTCTGGCGTCAAAGTAATGGTGTCCCCTTCTTTTGCTACCAAGAATTCACCATGCTGTCCACCAAACTCTAGGAACTCGTCAGCGCTTACATTCTTACCGGCTATAAAGTCTATGTCTACACCACCGTGGACCCACTTAGCACTGATGCTCTTGTTAGAGCCTGTGTTAGATATAAACAAGTAAGTTACAATTGCGTCGTGTCCTGCAGGAACCGCTAAGATATGATTAGCAGACCCTGCTGTTAGTGCATCACCGTGTGAAAACTTCATATCAATAAACCCACATTACAGGAGTAGTACCACGAGTATCTACATGGACAAAGTCCTTAGCAATACCCACACCAGTAAACCCTAGTTTAAGAGCACTGTTGACAAGCTTAAGGCGATCAGCAGCATTTGTTATTTTTATGTCTGCTGCGATGCCTTGGGCATGAGTTCCGGGAACCTCTTTCTTACGCTCTATTGAATGCAGTGTCGGGTGTCTGTATCCACTAGTAATGACGAAAGGAAATCCACAGTATGCCCTTAACTCGTCTAACTTCTCTAGGAACTCCATTTCCATGTTGTTGGTGCCTGATTCCTGACAAGAGAATTCTTCTCTGGTGAAGTACTTAAGAGCCATCTACTACTTCTCCCTCTATAATATCAGGTGTTGATACTTCAGCAGTACCTACGCCACTAATGTTTATCTGAATAGCATTTCTACCGCTGTCTTTTACTACTTCTTTTTCAAAAGCACCTACAGGTAGTATACGGTCCATCACAAGTTTCCAAGCAGCAGCTTGATTCTTATGGTCATGGTCCAAAGCAGCATCAAAAATAGTCTCTAGCACCTTACGTGACTTAGGACTAGCCAGCATTCTAGCTTTGTACTCGTTGATTATCGCTGCGTCACCCTTGGGTCGGCCTACTACACCCTTGTTTCCGGGCTTTACAGCGGCTACTTCTGACTTCCGGGGTCTGCCACGACCTCTTTTTTTAACAACGTCGGTCAAACCCGCACCTCTGGTGGCTGTAACATAAATTATCCCTAAATACAACAATAGTATAACATAAGTTGACACGAAAGTCAAGCTATTTTAGGAGTAAAAGCAGTAATAGTACAAACACTAGTAAAAACAAGGGGTTACATGTGTTTAATTTATGGGTAATTTTCCTAATTTTAACCTATTTTGTGCGTAAGTGGCTACTACAAAAGTCTAACACAAGTCAACCCCTCCCCCGACCCCTTTGTTTACGCGGGTTTCAACAAAGGTTGACACAGGACGCGACCTATGGTAGCGACTAAAGTTGGCACGAATCTTGCATGGGTTGACATGGGCGGACTCATGTAGTAGCGAGCAGAGTTGGCATGGGTTTTGCATGGGTTGACAAGTGTGTGAACTTATGTTGGTCCCTTTGGGCCTACATTCTATTACACGCGCACATGCGAGTAGCATAGGTCAACCAGTGCGGTCAATAGTTTATTTGTGGTATTATTTACTATATACATCTTGGGTCAGATATAGGAATATACACACATGGCGACGGGGGACAGAAGCCACCCCCTAGATGAGAATGATTCTTATGAAAACACTTGGAAATTTAGTTAGATCAATCGCCGTGAACTACGACGCAATGCACGAACAAAACCGCACATGCTTGAACACAAAATATGGTAGTGACGAGAACACGGAAGCTCAGATGCGGAAGGAGATGTATAGGGAATGGCTTGTAAACGACATTGAGGAACTCAAGGCGCTAGGCATCGACCCAGAGATAAGCGTCTAGTGGCGTTGACTAATCGCTGGGCATTCGCTAGAGTGTCCAGCAGTGAGTCAACACACACGTCAACACACGAGCCACTGGAGGCATTGACAAATGAAGTACTTAGAACTAGATCACGACACGCACGGACACGTACGCATCGAATGGAACGAAAACGCATTGTTTAACTTCCAGACACCTATTGGCGGTGAGTGGGTAGACTTCCACGCCTTCACATGCTACGGTCTGGAGACTGAACACGAAGCATTCACGGAAGCATTAGAAGCACTAGAGGAGCTTGAAGCATGAGAAAAATCGAAGAGCAAATGAATGAGGCAGTAAACAGCAACGAGAATTGGTCACTGGCAAACACGACGGTAGTCTATGACGCAGAGGATGACGCTTCTAAAGTCTACCTACACGGGCACCTAATCGCTGTTGTGGACGACTTCGGTATAGCTAGGCCTGTCCTTTCGACACTGATTGCATGGCCCACACGGACCACTATGTCACGTCTGAGAGCATTGGGTGTGGACGTATGTACACGACGTGGTGACGTATATCTTGACGGGGAGGTAGTAGCATAATGGATTTTATACTGTTAACATCATTATTTTTTACTATGTTTGGAATAGGGGCCATCATTGGCCACGCTGTGGGCTACGAGAAAGGCAGAGACGAGGGCAGACGACGATGAACTTTGGACACTACACAATCTGGTACAACCACGAGGCCCACGTCTGGGACATCTACGACGGACGTAAGGGCTTCAAATACCCAGAGTACACCATCAACAATTACTCGCGTCTACTCTGTACGCTACGCGATAAGCTGTCGAGGTTTGACACAGACCGCAACCGTGGGTTATTCTATCGCTTCACTAGATTTATAAGGAGACTTAGAAATGTTTGAACAATGGCAACCGTGGTGGGACGTATTGTTTTTAATATCGACAGGCGGACTGCTGACGCTTTGGCTATACATCAAAGGGGAGCCCGACGAATGAACTTTATAATTCCGTTAGTGATTGTGTTAGTCTTTCCGTTTATGTTACCATTCATGGCGCTAGTGGTCTTAGTAGCGGTACTAAATAAGGCTAAACCTAAACCAGCGGAGAACTTTGGAGATATACAAGATGATTAGAGAGACATGGGAGATGTGGGCAGACGAGTATCAGGAGTACTACGAGGACGAGACTCCTGTGTACCCTGACGACATGGAGGAGTTCAAGAAGGAGGAGCAGAAGGTGATCGACGAGGTGATACGAGCCATACAGGGGCTGTCAGCATGAACTTACTTTCGGGGCTATTAGGGTTTATATTTGTTCCGTTGGTGTTGCTCGCCCTGTCCGTCATGGTGTACACTGGGACATTCACAGTGAATGACACGATTCCAACAGACGAGGAGGACTACAAGTGACACTTGAAGAGTACGAGCTAGGTTACTACATGGGGGACTCTGAAGACTACTCAGGGCCTCCAGAGGACCCAGAGACACAGGCCATGCTGGAGCACCTCATTGAGTTTGAGACTGAGATGTTCAAACTAGACTGCCGGAGGCGATACAAGGGGTGTACGTACAGACAACTGCGTTCACTACTCATTAACATACATGGGGAGGACTGGAAGGATGCGCTGTAGAGCTTGCAATAAGATACTAGAGGATTCTGAACTGACACGAAAGGACGCTAACGGTGATTTTCTTGATCTCTGCGGTACTTGTCTTTCTGCTTCTGCTAATGCGGGAGTAGATCCAGATACTATGAACTATTACCAATATGAGGTATTTACAGATGAGGACAATTGTGATACCCTCTACTAAGGTATACATAAGTATATATACTAAAGAGTAATCAGTAGTAGTTACTACTAAGGTAAACTAAAGGAGAAACTTAAGTATGTCGATAGACGAGAAGAGCATATACGTAGTCGATGGTGGTGACTACTCCATCTACTGCTTAGGCTACACACAAGCCCGTACAGTGACCAATGACATCATGCGGCTCGACCCTTGGGGTGGTATACCCTTTGTCCTACGTAAGGACCTAGAGTTGTCTCTGGATGACCGTGGGAACGTGGTGATGACTAAGTCCACACTGGACAAGATATTGTTTTTAGCCAGTGACGAACTGCCGGAGGTAGACGAATGAAACAACCAGAGAACAGCCACACGAAGCACTTTGGCAACGACGGACCCATTGGTAACGACGCTGAAATCATTGTGTACTACGAGCAACACGGGCCAGCGGAGCCTGTCTTACGTATCCCCTTCTGGTACTACAAAGAGGAACTAGGTATGTTTGAGCACTTTGAGGCGTCAGTACATAGAACAGCAAAGGCACTCAAAGAGTCCTACACGTACTGGCCCGAAGGGTACGTCCACGTTCAAACACTCATTAACGACGAATACGTGAATATGATTTGATTGAGAGACGTAAGTAGTGTATACTAATAGTATGTTCTGAACAATTCAGAGCTAAACCAAAGCAACCAATGCCGCGCCTAGCGGCGACTACGGAGATTATTCCATGACAGCAACAACAGTAGAAGGTGTAGTTAACTTTAGCAAACTGACTGAGCACGACGTGTACAACGGTCAGGACACTGGAGCCTACTCCATGACAATCACCATGTCAGAAGACGACGCGTCAACACTTGCCGCCAACGGTGTCAAAATCAAAGACTACCAAGGCAACAAACAACGCAAGTTTAAGTCCAAGTACGACATCAAGGTGTTTGATGCAGACGGCAACCCGTACAATGGAGAAGTACCCTATAACTCCACGGTACGTCTGAAGTACAAAATGGGACCAGCGCACCCAGTACACGGTGTGTCCACCTACCTTGAAGCAGTAAAAGTCCTTGAGGAAGCTGAGATGGCTATGGGCGATGCCGCAGACTTCTAAGTTCCTACGTCACGAGAGTTGTCCGGAGTGTGGTTCTTCGGACGCTCTCGCTATCTACGACAACGGAGGCGCACATTGTTTCGCCTCTGGTTGTGACTATCATCTATTTGGGGACGGTGAGAAACCAATGACAACACAAGAACTGCCAAAAGCTAAACCCCTGAGCATGGGCGGTACAGTAGCGGCAATACCACAGCGTAGGCTTTCACAGGAAACCTGTAGTCGTTTCGGTGTCACAGTGGAGTACTCAAAGACGGGCGAAATCATCAAGCACTACTACCCTTACTACAAGTTAGACACAGGGGAGGTCAGTGCCGCAAAGTCCCGTGACGTTAAAACCAAGGGCTTCTGTTCTTCTGGAGACGTGTCCGGTGTTGGCTTCTTCGGTCAACAACAGTGCACCAACAATAAGTACATCACGATTACCGAAGGGGAACTTGACGCCCTAGCAGTTTACGAGATGTTCAATAAGCAGTACGACGTAGTGTCGCTACGCTCTGGTGCTAACAACGCCTCCAAGGAGATCAAGGAACAGCTTGAGTGGCTCGAAGGGTACGAAAACGTAGTCCTATGCTTTGATAACGACAAGGCGGGTGACGTAGCAGTGGACGCAGTGAAGGACCTCTTTAGTCCTAATAAGCTGAAGGTCTGTAAGCTACCACTCAAGGACGCCAGTGACATGCTCATGGCAAACCGTGTCAAGGACTTTACGCAAGCATGGTGGAACGCTAAGGTGTACCGTCCTGACGGCATCATTGCAGGTACGGAGACGTGGGACAAACTCGTTGAGAAACGACAGGTCAAGTCTATTCCGTACCCTTGGGAGGGACTTAATCATATAACCAGAGGGCATAGACCGTATGAACTCGTTACGATCACCAGCGGTAGTGGTATGGGCAAGTCACAGTTCATCCGCGAAATTGAGTATGACCTTCTACAGCGATGTGAAGGAAATATTGGGGTGCTGGCCCTCGAAGAAGACGTGGCCCGAACAAGTCTTGGTATCATGTCGGTGGCGGCAAACAGGCCCTTACACTTGGAAGAGGACACGCCTGTGGACGAGCTTCGGCCCTTCTGGGAAGCCACATTGGGAACAGGACGTTACTACCTATTCGACCATTGGGGGTCAACTTCAACAGATAACCTGCTCGCCCGTGTTCGCTACATGGCAAAAGCTCTGGACTGCCGGTATGTCGTACTGGACCACCTGTCCATCGTCGTGTCTTCCCAAGAGTCCGGAGACGAGAGAAAAGCCATTGACGAAATTATGACCAAGCTGAGGACCTTGGTTGCTGAAACAGGCATTAGTTTATTCCTAGTGTCACACCTCAAGCGGTCCCAAGGTAAGGCACACGAGGACGGTGCTCAGATATCCTTGGGTGAACTGAGAGGTTCA
>Ga0208298_1000708_pt1 | contig 13346 bp, 16 predicted proteins | sample 14BtaG_FD_184088 | JGI IMG/M metagenome (GOLD analysis project Ga0208298, IMG submission 184088) | Marine viral communities from the Subarctic Pacific Ocean - 14B_ETSP_OMZ_AT15311_CsCl metaG (SPAdes) (version 2) | ecosystem: Environmental > Aquatic > Marine > Oceanic | place: Pacific Ocean... | reverse complement strand
TAGTATCAATAAAATTGTCTCTCAAATTTTGAATCAAAATATCAGTGTAGTCATCCCACATAGAATCCAAAGAATAAGTGTTTCCTGTTTTACGATCACGAAGATAACAATTATCACCAATTCTACCAAGTCCAATAAAAGGTTCAAACTCCCAAGATCTTTGCATCTCACGATGATAAGTAAGTCCATAACCCTCACCATCACTCAATACAACACACTGAACTTTTTGAACTTTAGTATTTTTCTTAAACTGTGGAATGATTTGATGAAGTGCAATCATCGTTTCATTCAAGGGAGTTCCAGACAATCCCATTCCAACAGGGATAGAATATCTTCCACCGAAAGTAATGTATTGTGCAAGACGGAACATATTCTTCAATTGTTTTTCCAAAGTTTTAGAATTGACTTTGTGCGACAAAATGTTCATCAAAGAAAACTGTTCTCCAACCTGCATCAGACCATCTTTTTTCTCATATGGTCTTTTACGACAAAGTTGTTCTCCATCATCACTTACTAATGGATACTCATTCGTGAATGCATATACCTCAAATGGAATAGAAACTTTCTTACAGAACCATACAAGATTGAATAACTGTTTCATAGTATCCATCATTACATGGGTCATCGAACCAGACCAATCAAGAATAAAAATCAATCCATGATCTTTACCATCGGCAAGTGTGGTTACTTTCTTGAATAAGTCTTCATTGTATTTGTAGGTGTGGAGTTTAGAGCAGTCCAAAACTCCAGTGCGACTAGTAGTAGCACGAGCATAGCTATTAGCAGATTTTCTACATTCGAATTCTTTTACAAGATAATTTACCTCTTTCTGTGCTGATTTTTTGAATTTCATAAACTCACTATCAACATAATCGAACAGATAAGGATCATGCGGATTGTCCCAGAGTTCATCACATCTCTCGTGAATCTCTCCATTTGGAACAATAATATCATCAAGATTGACTTGAGGAAGTTCTACATAAACATTCTCAAATCCATCCATCGATGCAAGTTTTTTAATTGCATCCTGCAGTGAATCCATCGTATCGACTTTAGGTTCAGGATTAGTTTCTCCACCCTGACGAACATGCTCGGTGTCTTGCTCGGCAACATGCTCGGTCTCTTGCTCGGTGTCTGTACTATCTTCAGATTCTCCAGGTTGCTGTTGTTGCTCCATAGAATTATCAGATTGCTCTTCGGATGAACCAGAACTTTGCGATTCTAATGAATCCATATCAGTCTTGGTTTCTGTATTCATCTGATCCTGACAATACTTATAGAGTGTCTGTGCAGCAATCAAAACGTCATCAAAATCCTCACAACCTTCGATCATGCGAACGATAGGCATCTCCACATCTTCACCAAAAGGAATATCAACAAAGTTACCAATCTTAAAGTGAAGATTTACACGGTCAGCAAGATTCATCTTACTTACATCTTCACACTCAACACCAAAGAAGTCCTCATCGGCAAGAAAATTATATCCTTTATAGAAGGTCTTGGAAATTCCAGCATAACGACGCTTCATCATTTTCTCAATGCGAACATCCTCCACAACATTCACAAACTGTGGAGGTATCTTATAATCTTTTATCCAATCACGATCTGGTGTATAAAGTGCATGTCCTACTTCATGTGCCACCAACATATCATATATCTCATTACCTGCTTTATCCCAGTTCGGCAGTGTCAGCACACGAGTATGGACATTGAAACATGCGGTCTCAACATTCTTGTTCTCAACCACAAGGTCTTCAGTAGCAAGAAGTTTGGCAAGTTGAGATTTGATTTCGTGCCTGACGGTCATGGGTTTGATGCGTATGAACGTATTATACAAAAGAACCTCCCTTTTTGGGGGAGGTCATGTGACGGTTCTTGAAGTGTCTCAGTGCTTCCTTTCGGGAACGCATTGCCTGAGGTTTTAGTTTTCGTTTTTGCTCCTTCTTGGAGTGATGCTTCCAATTTGGGACTTGCATTGTTCTTTGATGTATCAGGACACCATACAAAAAAAGGAGGTCCGAAGACCTCCAAGTAGACAGTTTTAAAATTGGATCACACTTTCTTCAATCTAGCCACAGCGGCTTTCGTTGCATCCATTTCTTTGGTGAGTGCATCATCATCACCATGATATCCATCTCTTTGATTCTTAACAGCTCTGCGTGCTCTATCGGCAGGAGTACCTTCAACAATACTCTGCTTCCAACCTTCACTCATACTTGCCATAATAGAGTGTGCTGCTTCCTCAGTGTCAGCAAAACCTTCATCAATCAGGTGACCCTTGATAATATCAAAGAGGTCTGCATCTTCATTATTTACAGTTCCAGCAGCAACACCCTTTTCCTGTTTTGTTTGAGGTCTACGCTTACCCATTCTTGCTGCTTCGGCTTCGGGAGATTGATCAGCAGGTCCAAGAACTGCCTTACCAACTTTCCCCACTGCTTTCATAAAACCGCCCATCTCGTCGAGTTGCTCACCCTCATAACGGTGACCTTCCTTATAATGACCTTCCATAGTAAGAACTTCCATATCTTCTACAGATACGTTCTCTACAATACCATGCTCAAACTGAACATCGTAGTGTGAAACGAAACCGTTTTCATCGGGAACAGCGTGTTGTCCAAAGATGGTTTCACCTTCACCCCATTGCTCAGAGCAGACTTTCTTAGCACAATTGTGAGCACCTTTGTCTTTCTTGTCTACGCAATTACCTTTCTTTTCATAGATGGAAGCATATGCCTCCATCATTCCTATTACCTGCTTTGAATCCATGATTCTATACTTTTTTTAAATATTTAGCAATTTTAAAATCTATTTAGCACCATATGCTTTAGTTCCCTTATTATAGAGAACCTTATTAATTTCTTCTCTAGATGCACCTGCTTTTCTCATTTTAGCAACTGCTGCAAGTCTAGGATTTGCCTTTTCCCATTCAGACTCGTCTTTTTCTTTATTACCAGTCTGCTTTATTACTGGTGTTTTAGTTGCTTTAGTCGTTTCAGGTGTTTCAGGTTTTTCAGTTGCTTTAGGTGTTTCAGGTTTTTCAGTTGCTTTAGGTGTTTCAGGTTTTTCAGTTGCTTTAGGTGTTTCAGTTGTTTTAGTCGTTTCAGGTGTTTTAGGTTTTTCAGTTGCTTTAGGTGTTTCAGTTGCTTTAGGTGTTTCAGAAGTTTGTTTTGTTGGATCAATATTTGCAACAGATGATTTAGGAGGAACTGCTGGTGGTGTATCAGCAGTTTTAGGAGTATCAGATAAAAGACCCGCACCTGCACCAACTCCGATAGCAGTAGCAGTAAGAGCCTTCTTATTTCTAGCAATTTGTTGAAGATAACTTTTTAAAGTTCTTCTAGAAGATACCGTTTTAGCAGAAACATCCGTAACACCATCACCCGAAAGAGTCTTTCCACCCTTACCTACAGTGCTTCTTGCAGTAGGTCCAAGATCTCTTACAGAAACTTTTTTAATCGGTTGTACTTTTGGTGTGCCACTAGGAGATGCAACAATTCTTCCGGGAGGAGTTTGAAGAGATCCACTAGGAGATGGAACAATTTTTCCAGGTGGAGTTTTTGGTAATTTTGGATAACCTGAACCTGAACCTGAACCAAACTCTGGTTTTGGTGCCTGTCTTGGAAGTCCTGCACCAGGTGTTTTAATAGTTCTAGTTCCGAGTAAACCACCAGTTGATCTAGGTGTCGTAATTTTACTAATTACAGGTTTGGTAACTTTACTAATTACAGGTTTGGTAACTTTACTAATTACAGGTTTGGTAACAGAACTAGTGGGGGCGATCATCTGCTTAAGACCTTGAACAAAAGTAGTCACTTGGTTTTTAGCCATTTGATCTCTTGTATTCCCCCGCTGAATTTTTGCCTTTATAGACCCCGCAGAAGTTCCACCAGCACTAGGAAGTTGTCTTGTTGCGCCACTAAAATTAGCAGCTTTTTTTGCGTTTGCTGCCGCTAGTGGAAGACCAGGTGGTCTAGGTGCTCCCTTTGTAAGATCTCTTACACCTCTTGCATTTCTAACAGTAACAGATGCTGCACTACCTTTAAGAGTATTTCCAGTCTTACCTAATGCAGAAGGAAGTACTGTTTTAAGTATTTTTTTTCTTGCAGAACTAGGAAGAGCATTAATTGCAAGTCTAAATGCCTTTCCCTTTAAATCTTCATCTAAATTTTCATAAGATTCGGAAAGAATTTCTGCAACATCTATGTCACATTCTTCGGAAAGTAATGTCAAAAACTCAACTACAGTATCAGATTCAACAACGTCAACAGCGAACTCTGCACGTTCCTCAAGATTTTCAAATGCACCAAATTGATTGCAAAGTTCAATAATAATATCTTCTAATATATCACTATCATCTTTAGGCATATAAACTTCTTGATATGCTTCCATCAAACCCGTATAAGTTTTATTGTCCATTACTTTTGATATACTTTTAAATATATTTATAAAAAAAAAGTATCCTTATTTATAGGATACTTACTTATTCATCAAACAAACATTCCATTGGTTTTCATAAATTGTAAAGTTTCTTTCATATCACCGATATGACTATAACCGATTGATACTTGAGGATATGTTGCCTCTAAACCAAATTCCGATTCAAAAGATCTTTGAGTGAAGTGATTGTTTAGTTTATACTCTAAAATTTGTGCGTCCAATTTTTTGAGTAGAGATGCCATTCTCTCACACTCTTGACTTCCGTTGCTGTAAATTACTGCCTGCATTTTTTTATTACTTAAAGTTTACTTATACCAAATTGCTATTGTATATCTATCACCAGCACTTACACGACTTACTCCATGCAAATATTGTTGTCCATCAAAAGCAATAACTCTTCCTCTTTTAGGTTTGACAACCAAATCATTAACCAAATAAGTTTCTCCACCAGAATAATCATCATTTAGATATGCGATGGAAGCAAAAACAGTTTGGTCTGATGATGAATCATAATGATCTTGCTTAAAAGAATCTGCAGGCCATTTTACAATTTCACACCAATCAACTTTAACATTCAAATTTTTATATTCATTTATAGAATCTTGAATTTTGAATATAAATGGATGAATTTTTTGTGAAATTGGACAATTACCTATTGACATTGGATATGTGCCTGACCACTCATGAGTTGGTCCCTTTTCCTCATATAAACTAATCAAATATTTACAATCAGATTCGGAAATTATATCGTCCAATACAAGTATTTTATTCTTAGTCACGTTGCCTCCAATCATCCCTTTTTTCATGATTAAACCAATCTGCAATCTCATCAGCAGATCCAAATCCCGTCTTATAATTGGATGGGTCCGGGTCACCTAACCCCATCCTATTCATAAAATCATCCATACTACCCTCTTCAATTTCTTGTGAAGATTGTCTTCTTGCTTTTTTCAACATTTCATAGGCAGTTGTGTTTGCTTTCGCAAGTTTCTGTGCCCATACCATATCATCAAGTTTCACCTCTTCCTTATTTGCAATACATTTACAAATAAATTCTAACCGAAGACGATATGCAGTAGATAGCATAAAGTTAAAATCCTAATTGATAGTATTTAGATTCTAACATAGATTACAATTTGTTCAATCTAATAATCTCATTATATTATAATGCTTTACTAAATCCCTTTACTTTTTCAAATTTCATAACATTTTCAAACTTATCTTCAAGTCCGCCTTTATGAGATATCACAAAAATATTTGCATCTTTAATTATATACCTAATAATTTTTAGAAACTCTTCTGTTCCAAATCCATCCAGAGAAGAATCAAATACTTCGTCCATAATCAATAAATTCGTATTGATTGAATTTTTGACTCGTGCAACTTCTCTCCACGTAAAAAGTAAAGCTAAATCAATTCTCATTTTTTCACCTTCACTAAATGACGAATACGAAAAATGTTCATGAATTGGAGACTTAACCGATTCATTAAATTCCTCATCAAGATGAAAATTAATAAAGAAATCCATCAACTGAAGATATCGATTAACTTGTTGATTTATAAGAGGAAGATACTTTTTAATTATTTTTGTTTTAACACCATCATCTTTCAACAAAAAATGAGCAAAATCATAATAAAGAATTTTTTCTTTATTATTTCCCAAATCTTGAATTACTTGTTGAAGAGATTTTTTAAATTCTGCTAACTTTTCATGCTCAGTATTTCTGTTTGCAAATTGATCGGTAATTCTTTGAATTTCCGATTCCAAATCTCTGATTTGTCGTTGACATCCAGAGATCTTAATATTATTTTGAGAAATGCCATGCGTTAAGTTTATAATCTCCTTAGATAAGGTATTGAATTGACGCTCTCGTTCCTGTTCGAACTTGATTGTTTCTTCAAGATCTTCATAACCTTTTTTGAGTTCCTTTGCTTTATTTTGAGCGTCACTAATTCTATTTACACGAAACTCTTCTTTGATATCTTGTGTGCAGGTAGGGCAGACCGTATTTTCTGTGAAAAAGTTATACTCTTTGGTAATAGTAGCAACCTTTTGGGAAATTTTTCCTTTAAGATTGTTTAGTTTTGATAACTTTTTATGAGCACCAATAACTTCTTCTTGTTCCTTTGTAAATTTATGAATGTCTTCTTCTATGACAGCATTATCTCTCATATAAACTTCAACTTCATTATCCAACTTAGTGATTTTATCACTGTTAGATTTTACATTTGCATTACCACGACTCTCAAGTTCTTCAATAAACTCTTGTTGCATCGTCACTTTATCAAGCAAAGATTCTTCTTTTAATTTTAAGGTTTTTATAATATTTTTTTCTTCTTTAATTTTTTCCTTAACTAAAGAATTCATATTAGAAAAAATCCTAATATCAAGAAGATCTTCAATAACTTCTCTACGATTTGTAGATGATAGTTGCATAAATGGAACAAATGTGCTACTACCAAGAATTACAATCTGAGTAAATGATTTGTAATTTAATTTAAGAACATTTTCTTCTAAAACTTTCTGCATAGATCGATCATCTGCTTCTCGATTTAATTTTTCTCCATCAATTATAATATCGAAAACATTAGGTTTAATTCCTCTTCTTATTACATATTCTTTCGCATTAATTGCAAACTCAATCTCAACTAGGCATTCTTTTTCATTTGTTGTATTGACTAATTGTGGTTTATTAATTTTACGAAATGGTTTATTGAAAAGAACAAATGTCAGTGCATCAAGCACTGTAGATTTTCCTGCCCCATTTGTTCCGATAATCAAATTAGTATTATTTTTTTGGAAATTAATTTCAGTAAAATGTTGTCCGGTAGATAAGAAATTGCGCCATCTAATTTTTTTAAAAGTTATCATAATTTAGGAGGAATAATAATGTCGTTTGGAGTGACTACAGTATATTTGTAATTATACATTTTACATGTTTTTATTGCAATATCATCATCTACTTCAACTATTTCCATATCTTTTTCGTATTCAGGATCTTCCTTTAGTAAAAGAGCATATCTTTCTGCATCATCCTCTTCTTCAAATAAAAATAGAACTTTTTGTCCATATTTGTCGGCAACTGCATATGCCCCATCATCTTGTCTACCTTTTAAAGTAAGAAGATACATCTATTCAACCTCGTGTGCTTCTCGATATAGATCTTGAAAAATTTCTTTAACTAATAATTTATCTAAATTAATTTCAGATTCGTCAATATATCTATTCAAAATATTGATTGTATTTTCTTCATCTTCTGCAACAAAATTTTCATCAGTCTCAAGAATTTGAAAGTTTTCTACAATTTTAACTTCTTGTGCTCCAGAACTATAAATTTTATCTAAGAACTTATCAAACTCATTTGGTCTTTTTTTATTTTTAACTACAACCTTGATAATTTTATCTTTATATCCTCTAGCATCAAAAAGAGAAGCAGGTTCATCGTCATAAGTAATAAGATGAAACATTGTATAAGGATTATCTACTGGATCATGTTCTAAAGTTTCTGTATCAAAGATGTGGAATCCTCTCCTATCACCGACATCTGACCAAAACATCTCATAGGGATTGCCCAAGTAATAGATTCGTCCATCATCCGATCTAGTGTGATAGTGACCGGAGTAGACCTTTTTGAACTTCTTAAATAACTTGCTTGAAAAACCATTCTCCATGACGATTTGATTATTAACTCTAAATCCTGAGAGTTCAAGATGCCCCATCGCACATATGCTACTTGTATCTTCAATAAGTTTAAAAGTTTCTTTTTCATTTTCTTCATTAATCCATGGAATGAATAGTATATTTAAATCTCCAATATTGACTTCTGTTGCAACACTATATGTTTTAATATTTTTATAATTTTTAAGTAATAATTCTGGAGAATTTACACTGTTAGTATTTTTGTAATATGTATCATGATTACCTATCAACATATGGACATCATACTTACTGAGAGGATCAAATACTACTCTTTTAGCCCAATCAAGACTTTGATAATCAATTCCTTTACGACTATCAAAAGCATCACCCATATGAATAACTGTAGTAATACCTTCTTTTTCTAATGTTGGGAAAAAGATGTCTTTATAAAATTTTTCAAAATAATCACAAACAGATTTTGTTCCTCTTTTAAATCCATAGTGTGTGTCTGTTATTATTGCAACTTTCATTTAACGACTTTGATTTCTATAAGTGATATTATCTTTAATAGTATTATAATCAGATTTGCTTCCCATTAATAAACTATCATCAACCATCATAACTTCATTATAATCAGTCTTTTCAATAATTTTAGTTTTGATTTCCAACTGCTTTTTTTCTTTACCAATTCTACGCAAAAAGGCAAAATGAATAATTTGTGTAAAATATGCGAAAGGATTTTTAGATTTTTCTGGATCAAAATTATGAATATACTGAACACAATTTTCAATGCCATCAGATATCATATCTTCTCTAAACATATAATTGACAAAATTAGGTTTATATGATAGATGAGTTGCAATCTTTAAAAAACATTCTCCAAGATAGTTTGTAATTGGAGGTTTTCCTTCCCAACGCTTCGATCTATCTTCTTTTGTTGGTTCTCTGCCGTATTGTTTTATAAAGTGTGTAGATACTCTTGCCCTATAATTTATAATTTCTTCTAGGAAATCTTTATTATTTACGTAATGTTCAGACTTTTTCTTTGGCATTGATCTGTTGTTTAATGGTTCTTTATAAGTATATTATAGCATACTCTTAGGGGGCTTGACAAAACATCCAAACAACAGTAGACTAGGTTTGTTCCCGTTAAAGATAATAATATAGATACTACTAAAACACTCTTAAAGATATTTCAAATTAACTTTCTTTAATACCTTTAAATATCTTTTCTAAGGTTTCTCTAGCAGATTCTACAGATGTGATATAACCATTTTGCTCATTAACACTTACTTGTCCAGATGGATTATATGTACTTATAGATGAATATGTATTAGTACCACCAGTATCGTCATCTTCAAGATAATTATTATATAACTCAATTAATTTTTTATTCTTTGTTTCTGTCATTGTTAAAACTTTATCTAATTTAATAAAGTAAAAATCTTCTTCAGTAAGTTCCATCCATGGTCTTACTTTTAAATAGGTACTACCATTATTTTGCAACATTTTAATCATAATTGGATTTTGTAATACCAAAATAGTATCATCAGTAGAGTCATCTACTGAAATAAGTGATAATATTTCTTCCCCAGATACTAGTTTTATAATTGCGTAGAATTCATCTCCCATATTAGTTCTTAAGTGGTATGTTTACAATATCGTAATTAAAATTTTCTTCGTTATAAACTTTAATTCTTTCGATTAGATGATTAAGGGTATAGTTCCTCCTGGATTTGTAGGATATGTCGTCAGCAATGTCATAGAGAGTTGCCTTGGTCTTGTTATTGCCTTTCCTAAGCACCCTTCCAATAGACTGGAGATTCCGAATTCTAGATTTGGATGGAGAAGCAAAAATGACATTGTGGAGATTCTTGATATTAATTCCTGTACTGAATGTTCCGTATGATGCAACAATAATCGCATTATTTTCTTTTTCAGTAATCTCCCTTACTTGTTCTCGATCCTTTGTATCTACTCCACCATGGACAAAAAATACTTGTCTTTCATCAACCGTATTATTATTTATCATATGATATAGAGGTTCACCATGACCCTCAACTCTTGCAAAAAGAACCAAAGTATTTCCTTTAAGATCTAATGCAAGATTTCTTATGAACTTATTTCTACGTTCATGATTGATAATATATTGAACCTCTTCTTCAAAGTTTTCAAACTTATGTGCTGGGTGCTTCAGTAGAAGTACATTGATATCCAGTTTAGCAACATGACCCTTCGCCATCAACTCTTCGGTACGAATGATTTTGTACGAAGCCCCAAACAATCCCTCAAGAACCCATTTATGAGTCTGTGTTCCATCAAGTGTTCCTGTAAAACCAAAACGATATTTTGCATCAGCAAGTTTTGACATTATAGATATTAATGACTTTGATTTAAACTGGTGTGCTTCGTCTCCGATAACTACATTAAATCGTTCAAAATATTTTCGGGGGAGTTTGTAAATAGACTGCCAGGTAGTAATAATAACTTGAGAATCCGTTTCTCTTTCCTTCCCCGCATAGATCTTGTGACAATATGAACCTACATCCCAACCATAGTCTGCAAAGTCTTTATACATCTGCTCTACTAGCGAAGTCGTCGGAACGACTATCAGAATATTTTGTTTCTTCTCAACGTAATATCTCACAACAGAGTATATCATCAGAGACTTTCCAGAAGCAGTTGGGGATATCAACAACTTTCTATTATGTTTTAAAGCGTCGTATACTCCCTCAACTTGGTAATCTCTCGGAGAATACTTGCAAATAGCATTCATATAATCTTTTACACCTTCCTTTGAAATAAAGTCATTCGTTTCAAAAGGAAGACCATAATACTTATTATTTACAAACTCATAAGTATATCCGTGGTCATCACAAAATTTTGTAACCTTATCTAACAACCCAACATAAATCTCTCCGGTTTGGGTATTAAATAATCTTATCTTTCCATCCCAGTATTTACTACGATACGAGGACATAAACTTTGCACCAGGAACCTCAAAGGTAAACTGGTCTGATAATTCGTAGTATACATGAGGTTCTGCCTTAACCTGTAAATATACTTCATTCTTTTTTGATATAATCAAATGAGACATAACTCATAGGTTCACCTACAAGTATTTAGTTCATGCTGTCAAACTGATGTTCTAAAATAAGTCTATAAAAATTATCTCTCATCGCAATTAAGTTCTCTTGTTCTTCTGGTTCTCCACCAGACCATTTTTGGACTGCCTGTCGAAGACCTTCGTGGATAAGTCTGATTCCTCTGATATTTAATTCGATAGAATAATATTCATCGTCCATTAGTTAAAACCTGCTTGAAACTTGTGCCAGTCTATTGAGTTTTTAATTTGGAAAGTTCTATTCGAAACTGTCTTTATAATCTCTTCTAAGAACTTAAGCATTACGTCATAATAACGAACTTTCAAATCAATAGTATTTAACTTCTCATCGGCATCCAGATACCTCTGTAATGCCTCTTTGTCTCTAACTTTGTATGGGAATGGTTCTTCGGCATAAACCTCTGCTGTTGCCTTTCCTGTGTAGTAGTTGTATCTTTCTAATTTTATACGATTATAAGTTCCTCTTGCTTTTTCTCTTAAAAGAGTGATGGTATTGTATAAGGTATAATATTTCGAATGAAGTTGTGGAATTTTTAATGATTCATCATGTAAGTTATCAGGGTCGATTTGAGAATCTTTTTCCCACATCTCCTGAATTTTTTCAAGATTCATAATGGTTTATTTTGCATATCAAGTAGATTATACACAGTATACTTGAAACTGACCTCTGCTGTAAAGTAGTTTACATCGGTATCTGTAGCAGTAAAGTCTAGCGATGTTAAGGATACAGGAAATAAATCTTTAAATTTGACTTGCGCTTTACCGCGATAATTGCTATTTAAAATAATTAGTGTACCATCACTAAAAAAGTTATTGATATCATTTGAACCATCACTGAAATATTGGTCAGCATATTGTTGAGTAGTTTCTGGAAAACCTAATGCAGTCATCCAATTATGAATAGTTTTATAATTTACCAAATCTTCATCAACTAAAAATTTAAAACTAAAGTCATTGTAAATTAACTGATCTCCAGGAACATCTATTACTTTTAAATACGTATTCTGTTGAGTAGTTTGTAAAGTAATTTGTGGTATTCTTGCAGAATTGGACATAAAAGAAACTTTAGGATAATTCGCTAAAGTAAATTCGAATCCAACAGGGGATAAAAAGTTTCTATTATCTAACTGTTTATTGAATGGATTTATTGCCATAATTTTTTTTAATTGGATTGGGGATATTTCACATAAATTTTTCTTTTACCCCATTGTGTGGGTGTAAGATTTGGATTTCCGGTCACTTCTCTAGAAGTTTGACGCATCAAATCAAAATTAGTGCTTTTATTTACCTCTCCTGCAGCACCAAAGTTTCCAGTATCTCTTACCTTTGCATTGGTAACTTTTGTTGATGTTCCCATTGGTTTTTGAGTGATTTTCAAATTGGTACCGAAAGGAATGGAAGGTGTTCCTTTCCATACACCCTTTGGTGTTTGTCCCTCTTTATATTTGTAGGGAACTGCTACACCTGTTGTAGATCCTGCAAATGGAGTTCCATCAGCAGTTCTTTGTACATTGTCACTACCAGTATTGTAACCTTGAGAAGTAGTATCTTTAGGTCCATATGAACTTGCAGTTTTAGGTTTCCAACCGTAGCGTTGTGACTCATCAGACGTATGTGGTCTTTGAGTAAACTTTCCGGTAATCTTATTTAAAACTCCAGATTTATAATCCTTATATGCCAAAACATTTGGATTAGGTTTAGGTTTAGATGCAGTAGGTTTTGGTTTTTTTGCGAAAGGATTCCAAAATTCTTGAATGTTTGCATCCTCGCAAAATTCACGAAAAGTTTTCATCTCACTTTAGAATAATTAAATTAAACCACTCTTCACTCATACCAGCAATAATTTTACCAGCACCTTCTTCGTCAGAAGTATACCCCTCTTCGATAAGATGCTCAACAACTATTTCATAATTTTCATGAATTTTCTTAGATTCTTTAGGAGTAGGTTTCATTTTTTTGTCTTTATTTCTTTTATTTATATTTTAAGTTAATTTTTCTGCCTGCGACTAAAAAAAATTTTTTTAGTATGTTCACTGTTTTTTGAATCGTAATCTAATCTACCCACAAAAACAATTTTATTTGGTTATACTAGTGGGAGTGAGGTTTGCATTATTTCCACAAAATTCGTCAAAATTAATATTT